>PDWI01008417.1_pt1 | contig 12157 bp, 8 predicted proteins | sample 1430891 | NCBI WGS metagenome assembly PDWI01 (sample SAMN01162508, study PRJNA174530) | Oral metagenome, whole genome shotgun sequencing project. | biome: Marine environment; feature: Marine mammal; material: Swab sample of the gingival sulcus; isolation source: swab sample of gingival sulcus...
TATAACACGATAAATAAAATAGCCGCACTAGATACTGCTCCTAAGATAGCTAAGAGCAAAGATAGGAAGGTATAATTTGAACCTAAAAACAAAAAGCACAAAAACAAGATGGAAGTGAAAAAGAGATTGTATTTGTACAAAAGTGAAAATCTAAGCATAAAACTCTCCGTAATAAAATCATAATCTTTATGTGGTATAATAAAACCCATATTCTACCAAAGGATTGCTTAAAAGTATGAATGAGATTTTTGCTTGGGACCACTACTCTGACCAACCCCACATCATAAAAGACAAAAGATTTAAAAAAAATGCACGAAAAAAATACATCAAAGACTACATCTTGATGCTCTTTCTTTCGCTTATTTTTCTACCCTTATCTTTTGTGATAATGTGGTTTTTTAGAACAAAACCAAGCCAAAATACAAAGGACTTTTACGGACTTGGAGTAAACCTGGACAAAGGCAATATCCAGCAAGAGTTAGTCGAAGAGCTTGGCGTAAAAAACCTACTCATACGTTTGCCGTTAAGTGATGTTAAAAATCTTGATGCTTACTATGAGTTTGCCAAAAGTTTTGGGGATAAACACATCGTTTTAAACATCTTGCAAGACAGAGAACATATAGAAGATTTAAAACTTTTAAGGCTAGATCTAGACAAAATCTTTACTAAGTTTGATGCCCTTATAAACGAGTACCAAATAGGCAATGCCATAAACCGCTTAAAATGGGGTTTTTTCAGCGTTAGCGAATACCTTAGCTTTTATGAAGTAGCCTACAAGCTCAAACAAGAAAAATACCCTCAACTAAAACTCCTAGGCTCATCTGTCATAGACTTCGAGTACTACTATACCGTAAGAAGTTTTTTTACTTTTAAGCCCATAAGATATGACATAACAAGCTCACTTTTATACGTAGATAGGCGTGGAAGTCCAAAAAAGAGCCAGTATCTTTTTTTTGATCTAAAAAACAAAATCAACCTGCTTTTTGCTCTTACAAAACTAAGTTGCAAAGCAAGTAGCGAAATCTATATCACAGAAACAAACTATCCGCTTTCAAACACTTTTCCTTACGCACCTACAAGCGAAACAGAATGCGTCTCAAACGAAACATATACAAGACACATGGAAGAGTATCACGAAGAGGCATTAAAAACAGGTAAGATAAAAAAAGTTTTTTGGCATCAGCTAATTGCACCCGGTTACGGACTTGTAGATAACAGAGGCGAAAAAGTGGTAAAACTCCCACAGTTTTACGCCTATAAAAAGATGCTAGAAAAAGCTACCTAACTATCTCGAAGTCGAAGTATTTGGACTTAAAGTTTCTGTTGCCCAAAAGTCTGTACTGGATCACAGCACCCTTGTAGTTTTTGATCTCTTGATACAAAAGCCCAAGAGCGTATCTGCTCTCAAGGTTATTTCCATCGATCATCTTAGAAAGCTGTAAAAGTGCGATGGCATTTTCAGGGTGATTTGCTCCGATGGAAGCAACGGCGGCATAGAAAATGGTGTTTGTATCTTCTTGAGCGTGGTCATCTATGAGGCTGTTATAAAGCACGTAGGACTCTTCAAAATGCCCAGTATAGAGATCTATGTAAGCTAGAGCCTGCATGATGCCAACCACATCTGCACTTTCTACTTGGAGCTGATGCTTTAAGCGGTTTCTTTCGCTATAAAGTAGCCCTGAAAGCTGTAACATCTTCACATACTCTTCTTTTACCAAGGATGAACCGTAGTAAAAGGCATTTTTGTTAAAGTTTTTATTGCTTAGGTTTATCTGTATATTTTTGGCGTATTCTTTCATACTTTTGGCATCATTTTTAGCATTAAAGTACATGATATTTGCTATGATATCTTCGGGCAAAATCTTCAATAATTCAGATGATTTTTTCAGATATATTTTTTTATTGTCTGTAAGTTTGGCTGTGATGATGTCAAACATCAAATGAATAGGCGTATTTTTCTTGTCATGTTCAAGCCATCTGTTCATGGAAAGCTGATTGTTCTCAATAAAATGAGCCAAGGTCATATAAAAATTGACCTTTTCTAAGCTTTCATCCCCATCAATGTCTTTTTTGACTATCTCCATAAGTTTTGAGTTTTCTTTTCCCATTAGCTGACTGCTCATGATAGCAAAGATGCCTGAAAGATAGTTTCTCTGATCAAGCCTATAGCTGGTTCTAAAGTGCTTATACGCCTTGGTAAAGTTGCCCATTTGTGCGTAAGTTAGAGCTAGGTTATAGTGCAAGATGGCATGTTTTGAGTAGGTTTTGGTAAGGGCAACAAACTCTTTGTTGGCTTGAAGATAGTGGTGATTTAGAGCATTTTTGATAGCACTAGACATGGAAGCGTTTATCTTGGCTATGGTGGAGCTAGTTTTGAGATAATCAAGTCCAGAATGTATCTCATCAACAAAGACATCAAGCCCACCTTTTCGTATCATAGATATGGTTTGCTCAGAATCAAAAACCTTATAAGGGGCAAAGTAAAAAAGTAAGGTGTATTGGTTTTTTTTATTTAAAAACTTTTCTTTCAAAAACTGCTCTTGAGCTAGGTTGACATTAAATAAAGATTTATTTAATGTAGCTTTTATGGGATACACTGGCACTGGCTCATGCACTAAGCCGTAGTATTTGTCATAAGCTAAGGCTGTTGATGCGAAATTGCCTAGTTTCATATCTACTAAAGCCAAAGCCAACTCGGTTCTTTGTGGGTCGATGAGAGATTTTTTAGCACTTAGTAGTAGCTTTTTAGCCACTTCATAATCCCCTATCCTAGCATGTAAAAGACCCAAAGTAAGGGTGTTGTCCATATCATCTTGAGCTTGTATGCTTTTTATGGCATTGTAAGGGCTATCTAAAAAAGAAAAGATCTTAGAGCTAAGGTACTCTTGTTTTTGCTTGTAAAACTTAGAACTTGGATGAGAAAATGCCGACAAAGCCTCGTAGTAGTTGCCTTTATAGTAGCTTATAAGTCCAGCATAGTAGGAAAATAAAGGTGAGTTGCTTTCTTCTGGCAAGTATGTGTAAGCTAGGTCAAGATAGTACTTAAAAAGCTTTTGATCTTTTAGTCTTAAAGCACATATAGCTCCATTTATGGCACTGACGGTTCGTTTTTCTTTGTTTAGGATGGCGTTTTTAAATGAAACCAAGGCTTGTTTGAAATTACCCTCTTTCATCTGTGCTACACCCATGTTGTACTGGGATATAGCCTCGTTAAAAGCAGCTATGTCTTCATAGATACTAAGAGCTTCTATCTTGTTGCCTTGTTCGTAAAGGATATTGGCACGCTTGAGCATATTTTCTATCTTAGAAGGTGTAAACTGGGCTTTGATTTCTTTTTTGCGGATATTTTCTGTTATCTTTTGAGGATCTAAACTTTGTTCTTTTTCTTCTTTAGTACTTTTGGAAATAATGATACCAAGGGCTACAATGATGAGCAAAAGAACAACTATAGCCAAAATAGAAAAAATATTTACACGCTTTTTGGCTTTTTGGTCTTGGACTTGTAGCTCTTGAGCCTTAGCCTCAGATATCTCATCTTCAACCACCTCATCATCTTCAAGCTCAAGCTCTATGATCTCTTCATCATCTCCTATAGCCTCATCATCTTCTAAGATGACTATTTCGTCTTCTTTTGCCATTACATATACTCTTTAAGAACCTCTGGGATACGAACACTTCCGTCAGGAAGTTGGTAGTTTTCCATGATGGCTATAAGGGTTCTTCCCACCGCTAAAGATGAGCCGTTAAGGGTGTGGACGAGAGAGTTTTTCTTACCCTCTTTATAGCGAATCTTCGCTCGTCTTGCTTGAAAATCACGTGTGTTTGAGATGGAGCTTATCTCACGGTAGCGATTTTGCCCAGGAAACCAAACTTCTAAGTCTATGGTTTTTGCTGCCCCAAAGCCAAGATCGCCCGTGCAAAGCAAAAGATGGCGATGAGCAAGTCCAAGTGAGCTAAGTAGATCAGAGGCACAACTTACCATCTCTTCGAGCATCTTTTCGCTCTCTTCAGGCTTGGTTATAGCTATAAGCTCCACCTTGTCAAATTGATGCTGACGTATCATACCTCTTGTGTCTCGCCCTGCAGAACCTGCTTCTTTTCTAAAACAAGCCGTGTATGAAGTAAGCTTAAGAGGAAGTTCATCAGGACTTAGTATCTCGTCTCTAAAAAGGTTCGTAACAGGCACTTCGGCTGTGGGTATGAGGTAAAGCTCTTCATCTTCTATCTTGAAAAGATCTTCCCCAAACTTTGGCAACTGACCTGTTCCTGTTAGGGTTTCCTTGTTGGCTATGTAAGGGACATTTACTTCCATAAAGCCACGCTTTCGGTTAAAATCAAGCATATAGTTTATCAAAGCCCTCTCTAGCCTCGCCGCCTCACTTTTAAGCACACAAAAGCGACTTTTAGCTAGTTTAACCCCACGAGGAAAGTCCAGCCATTCTTCGGCTATGCTTAAATCCCAATGCTCCTTAGGCTCAAACTCAAATCTAGGCACTTGCCCCACTTTTTTAAGCTCTACATTTTCATCCTCATCTGCTCCGCTTGGAACGTCGCCATCAGGGATATTTGGCACTCCTAAGGCTATATCGTTTAGTTTTTCTTCAAGCTCTCTTACCTCTTCTAAGGCCTTGTTCATTTTTTCTTTATTTTGAGCTAGTTCAGCCTTTAGGGCATTGATATCCTTGCCCTCTTTGGCATAAACTCCAAACATTTTACTTTTAGCATTTTGCTCTGCTTGGTAAGCCTCAAGTACCTGCTTTTTGGCTTTTAGCTCCACAAAAAGCTCTCTAAGTTTATCCAAAAGCTCATCGCTTACTTTTTTTCGCTTTAGCTCATCGCTTACTTTTTCAAAGTTATTTTGTAGATTTTTAAGGTCTATCATCGCAGTATCCCCACTTTTTCTCGTATGATGTTCATATTTTCTTCCGCTATCTTTCTAGCCTTTTTCGCTCCTGCATCAAGTATCTCTAAAACTTCGTTTTCATGAGCTAGATAATACTCCCTTTTTTGTCTATAAGGGGCAAAATACTCCCAGATAAGATCACGCAGATACATCTTAAAATGCCCATACCCCTCGCCGCCTTTTTTATATCTTGATGCGAGCTCTTTTTGTCCGTCTTCATCTAAAAAAAGTTTAGCCAAAGCAAAGACATTGCAAGTTTCGTACTCTTTAGGATCTTCTAGTGGAGTGCTATCGGTTACGATGGAAGAGCATCGTTTTTTCAGCTGTTTTTCGGTGGTAAATATATCAATAGCGTTATCATAACTCTTGCTCATCTTAGCCCCGTCTATGCCAGGAACAGTGGCTAGGTTTTCTTGCACTCGAAACTCTGGCAAGGTAAAAACATCCCCGTAAGCGTTGTTAAATTTCACCGCTATATCACGAGCGATCTCGACGTGTTGTATCTGATCTTTTCCTACTGGAACTACATCGGTTTGGTAAAGCAAAATGTCTGCTGCCATCAAAACAGGATATGAAAAAAGAGAGTGATTTGCACTGATGCCACGAGCAACCTTGTCTTTATAACTATGAGCACGTTCGAGTAAACCCATAGGCGTAAAGGATGAAAGTATCCAGTACAGCTCAAGCACCTCTTTGACATCAGACTGTACCCAAAAAGTGGACTTTTCAGGGTCTATGCCAAGGCTTAGAAAGTTGATGGCTGCATCAAGAGTGTTTTGCTTTAAAGCCTTACCATCACTCAAACTCGTTTGGGCGTGATAGTTGGCTATGAAGATAAAAAGATCCTCTTTTTCTTGAGCATCAAGCATCTGTTTGATGGCACCAAAGTAGTTACCTAGATGCAAGGCACCTGAGGGCTGAAGTCCTGTTAAAGTTCGCATGTTTTTCCTCTTACAAAAATAGCCCTCATTATAGCAAATTGTTTAGTAAAGAAAAATAAAATCAAACCTTAAACTTGCCTAGCTCGTCGTCTAGTTTGTTCGCCATCTTGCTTAGATGCTCAGCTGCACCAGCAACTTCTTCTACACTTCTTGCGTTTGTAGTAGCGATATTTTCTATCTCTTTTATCTGCCCTATGATATCTTGGACAAAGTTTGAAACTGCTTTGTAGTCTTTGGTGTTTTGGACATTTGCGTCGATGCTTTGTTTTACTGTTTTAGAGTTTTCATCCACGATGCCCCTCAAATACTCTGATGCTTTGGATGTTTCTTCGATCTGGGAGGCTGCATCATTTAGCTCATTGCTAGCATCACCAACAGACTGGACAACGACGCTTATGGTCGTGTTTATCTCGCTTAAGCTTTTTTGTGTTTTTTCAGCCAACTGTCTAACTTCATCCGCTACAACTGCAAAACCTCGTCCATGCTCACCTGCACGAGCTGCCTCAATGGCTGCGTTTAGTGCAAGCAAGTTAGTTTGGTCAGCTATGTCGTTGATGACGGTTAAAACCTCTTTAACTTCAGCTGTGCTTTGACTAGTCTGGTTAAGTCTGCTACTTATGTCTAAACTTTTAGCGGAGGTTTTATTTAGCATATCATTTAAACTAACCATTTCTTTTTGTATGGTTTCTAGGTTTTCTCGTGTACCAGAAAGTTTTTGGCTGTTTTCTTCTGCCATACTCACAGTCTTTTTAACATCCTCGATGACCTTTTCCCCGCTTAGAGCAGTTTGACTTATGAGGCTAGTCTCATCCTCAACCCTACTGCCAACTTCCAAAGAAGTACTACTAAGGTCGTTTGCTATGGTAGAGTTTTCGGTTGCTATTTTCTTAGAGTTTTCGACTATAAGCCTAACTTTTTCTATAAAATTATTTACCTGTTCGCTTGCCTGACCTATCTCATCATCGGTAGCGATTTGGAGTTTTTGAGTTAGATCCCCTTCGCCATGAGCGATATCTTTCATACTAGACTTGAGCTGGTTGATGGGATTTATCATCGTATAGTACACCAAAAACGAGATCATACCCACAAGGATGATCAAAAATATCACACCACCTATGATGAGTTGTTTTTTAGCAGTATGAGATGTGTTTAGATACTCTTTTTCCAAAACAGTTCCCACGATGATCCAGCTAAAAGGCTTAAACTCTTTAAATATCTCTAGTTTAAGTTCCCCTTCTACTTCCTCGCTAAACATACCATTTTTCTTTTTTTCTATTTTCTCTATGAGGCTGATGCCTTTATAGGGTTTGTTTGCTAGTGTTGGGTGGATGTCTATCTTTTTTGTTTTTGTATTTAATACCCAAAAATAACCCGTATCTAAAAGTTTTATGTGGGAAAATGTTTCTTTTAAGCCTTTCAAGCCGTCTGTAAAATCATAACCTATAAACAAAATGCCTATAACTTGTTCGTTCTCGATGATAGGCTCGTATATGGTTATATAGTTTTTCCCAAATAAAGTAGCTTGACCCACGTAAGTTTTTTTAGCCATTATGGCACGATACGAGTCGGAGTTTTCACCTAAAAAAGTGCCATAAGCACGACTTCCGTCTTCTTTTTTTAGCGATGTTGATATACGCAAAAAGCCTTTGTTTGTCTTAGCAAATACAGTAGAAACTGCTCCTGTGGTTTTAAAAAACTTATCTACAAGCTTAAAGTTTCCGTTTAGTGCTTGTCCGTTGGCATACATAAGCGGACTTTTATGTCCTTTTACCATCACGATCTGGGTATCATCTAGGGAAATCGAGCTAAAATTAGACTTTAGCATACTAAAGCTTATCTTTGCACTTTTGATGATGTCTTTGTGAAAAACTTCAGCTATATTTACTACAGTTTTAGTATTTGCATCAAGATTTTTTTTCTGATTGTTTTTTATATTTGTTTCTAAAAAATAGTCAAGAACAACAACAAAAACCCCCATACACACCAAAAACACTACACCCAATATAAAAGGTATCTTAAAGCCAAGTTTACTAAATAATGCTTTCATGCCAATTCCTTATCTAAACAAATTGTTATCAAAATCTTCGATGTATTATATCAAAAAAAAAGCTTTAAATAAAATAATTTTATAGAATTATTTTATATTATGGGAGTAGATGTGGGTGGCGACCCCAAGAGGATTCGAACCTCTGGCCTCAAAATTAGGAATTTTGCGCTCTATCCTGCTGAGCTATGGGGTCAACTGTGATGCAAAGAGGGGAAAGCCCCCTTTGCCTTTAGCTTTTAGCCGTTTCTTTTTTTGATGATCTCTTCAGCTACGTTTTTAGGAACTTCTTCGTAGTGATCAAATTCCATAGAGTAACTAGCCCTACCTTGAGTTTGGCTTCTTAGATCAGTTGAGTAGCCAAACATTTCGCTTAGTGGGCAGAAAGCATTTACTATCTTGTTTCCAGCTCTATCTTCCATGGAGTTTACCTGTCCACGACGACGGTTAAGGTCGCCGATGACATCTCCCATGTACTCTTCTGGAGTTTCAACTTCAACTTTCATCATCGGCTCTAAGATCACTGCACCAGCTGCTTTTGCACCTGCTTTAAAGCCCATTGATGCGGCTAGTTTAAACGCCATTTCAGAACTATCCACGTCATGGTAGCTACCATCATAAACAGTAACTTTCACATCTTCCATAGGATAGCCAGCTAAAACACCGCCTTGCATAGCTTCTTGACAACCTTTATCGACTGCAGGAATGTATTCGCGTGGTATAACACCACCTTTGATCTCGTTAACAAACTCGTATCCAGTTCCTGCCTCCATAGGCTCAAGACGAAGATAAACATGTCCGTACTGACCACGTCCACCTGACTGCTTAGCGTACTTGTACTCTTGCTCAACACTTTTGCGGATAGTCTCACGGTAAGCAACTTGAGGCTGACCAACTTCCGCATCAACTTTAAACTCTCTAAGCATTCTATCAACGATGATCTCTAGGTGAAGTTCGCCCATGCCAGAGATGATAGTCTGACCACTTTCTTCATCGCTTTGAACTCTAAAGCTTGGGTCTTCTTGAGCTAGTTTTTGTAAAGCAACGCCCATTTTCTCTTGGTCAGCTTTGGTTTTTGGCTCAACCGCAACAGAGATAACAGGATCAGGAAAGTCCATCTTTTCAAGGATGACTTTATCTTTTTCGCTTGCTAAAGTTTCACCTGTTAGGGTATCTTTTAGACCAACAACAGCACCGATCTCACCAGCATAAAGCTCTTTGATCTCTTCACGCTTGTTTGCGTGCATCTTAAGTAAACGTCCAACTCTTTCTTTTTTACCTTTTAGTGAGTTGTAAGCGTATGAACCACTTTCCAAACTTCCTCGATATACACGAACAAAGGCAAGTTGTCCAACAAATGGGTCTGTCATGATCTTAAATGCTAAGGCTGCAAATTCGCCATCGTCTGTACTCTCAACGATAGTCTCTTCGCCATCTTCATAATGACCTTTGATAGCCTCAACTTCTGTTGGAGCTGGCATATAAGCAACAACTGCATCAAGTAAAGGCTGAACACCTTTGTTCTTAAAAGCAGTTCCGCAAAGCATAGGAACCATAGTCATACTAAGACATCCTGCTTTGATGCCTTTTTTGATCTCGTCAGTTGTAAGCTCTTCGCCACCAAGGTATTTTTCCATCAACTCATCATCAGTTTCTGCAACTGCCTCGATAAGCTGCTCTCTATATTGCTCTGCTTTTTCTTGTAAGTCAGATGGGATATCTTGAACTTCGTAGTTAGATCCCATAGCAGCCTCATCTTCCCAAACATAAGCTTTCATCTCAACTAGGTCAATAACGCCCTTGAAGTTTTCTTCTGCTCCTATTGGGATCTGAATAGGCACTGGGTTTGCTTTTAGACGGCTTTTTATTTGATTTTCAACCTCGTAAAAGTCCGCTCCGGTTCTGTCCATCTTGTTAACAAAAACCATACGTGGAACTTTGTAGCGGTTTGCTTGTCTCCAAACAGTTTCACTTTGAGGCTGAACGCCACCAACTGCACAAAAAACAGCAACAGCACCGTCAAGCACCCTCATAGAACGCTCAACTTCTATGGTAAAGTCAACGTGACCGGGAGTGTCGATGATGTTTACTTGGTGATCGTTCCAAAAGCATGTAGTTGCAGCTGATGTGATCGTGATGCCACGCTCTTGCTCTTGCTCCATCCAGTCCATAGTAGCAGCACCATCATGAACCTCGCCTATCTTGTGTGAAACACCTGTGTAGAAGAGTATTCTTTCAGTTGTTGTTGTTTTTCCAGCATCAATGTGTGCTGCAATACCTATATTTCTTACCTTGTTTATAGGGGTTTTTCTTGACATTTAGTATCCTTTACCAGCGATAGTGAGCAAAAGCTTTGTTTGCTTCAGCCATCTTATAGGTATCTTCTTTTTTCTTAAATGATGCACCCTTACTAGCGGCTGCATCCATCAACTCATTTGCCAAACGCTCAATCATCGTTCTTTCACTTCTTTTTCTAGCAAATCCTATGATCCATCTCAAAGCTAAGGCTTGTTGACGTACTGGTCGAACTTCAACTGGAACTTGGTAAGTTGCTCCACCTACACGGCGAGATTTTACTTCCATTATCGGTTTTACATTGTCGATAGCTTGGTTAAAAACATCGATGCCACGCTCTTCGCCACGACTCTCAATGAGGTTTAATGCTCCGTACATGATCTTAGTTGCTGTTGACTTCTTTCCGTCATACATCAAACCGTTGATAAACTTTGTGATTATTTTGCTGTTGTGAATTGGGTCAGGTAGGATCTCTCTAACCTGTGCTCTTCTTCTTCTCATTTGTTTTCCTTCAAATTTTTATATAATTTTACTCAAACATTGCCATCATTCAAGCGGACAATGCCTGTTTAATTACATTATTAAATTATTTCTTTGGCTTTTTAGTTCCGTATTTACTTCTAGCTACGGTTCTGTTTGCAACACCTGCTGTATCCAAAGCACCACGTACGATGTGATACTTAACACCTGGTAAGTCTTTTACTCTTCCGCCACGTACTAGTACGATGGAGTGTTCTTGTAGGTTATGACCCTCACCGCCTATGTAGCTTATGACTTCAAAACCACTTGTTAGCCTTACTTTGGCAACTTTTCTTAACGCTGAGTTAGGTTTTTTTGGAGTAGTTGTGTAAACTCTCGTACAAACCCCACGGCGTTGCGGACAATTCTGTAATGCAGGTGATTTTGACTTTTTGATCACCTTCTTACGTTCGTTTCTAACGAGCTGATTGATTGTAGGCACGTTCGTTTCCTTTGTAAAAATTTGTTTTTTGTATTGACAAAAATACTCGTGATTATATTTAAATTTTGCTTAAATTTTGGTAAAATTCAATAAACTTTTACCTTCAAAAAACTCTATCAAAATCTTTCCACCTAGCCCTTGCATTCGATTTCAAAACTCAAAATGTTCTCAAACAACACAAAAAAGCTCATATTTTACACTTTGTAAGCACAAAAAATACTTTTTTAAAACAAATTTGGCTATCATTACTGCTAATTTAAAAACAAAAAGGATGAGCATGACCCATAACTATCAACTACTTATAAAGCAGTTATTTTTTAACCCAACACAAGACAATCCAAACCAAAAGATCATCTTTAAAGATGAGTTTGAGTACACATACAGCGAGTTTAGAAAGCGAGTTTGTCGCTTAGCAAACGCCCTAACAGAAGCTGGCATCAAGAAAGGCGATACGGTCGCTGTACTTGACTACGACACCCACAGATACCTAGAATGCTACTTTGCTATACCTATGATAGGTGCTGTGATGCACACGATAAACGTAAGGCTTTCGCCGGAGCAAATACTCTACACCATCGACCATGCTGAAGATGATATGCTGCTTGTGCATGGGGATTTTATACCTTTACTAGAGCAAACTAAAAGCCGTATGAACGTGGAAAAATTCATCTTTCTAGGCTCAAACGAAGAGGCAAAAAAAACCATACTTCCTATATATGACGAATACGAAAACTGGATAGGCAAACAAAAAGATAGCTTTGAGTTTGAGGATTTTGACGAAAATACAAGAGCAACTATCTTTTATACTACAGGAACAACAGGTATGCCAAAGGGAGTTTACTTTACTCATAGACAGCTTGTTTTGCACACCATAAGCCTTCTTGGCTCCATGGCATCAAGTCCAACTCAAAGCATCAGCTCAAGCGATGTATATATGCCTATGACACCTATGTTTCACGTCCATGCTTGGGGCTTCCCTTACCTAGCTACTTATATAGGTATGAAACAAATCT
>PDWI01008419.1_pt1 | contig 12154 bp, 12 predicted proteins | sample 1430891 | NCBI WGS metagenome assembly PDWI01 (sample SAMN01162508, study PRJNA174530) | Oral metagenome, whole genome shotgun sequencing project. | biome: Marine environment; feature: Marine mammal; material: Swab sample of the gingival sulcus; isolation source: swab sample of gingival sulcus...
TCTATTGCTGCGTTAAGTGCTAGTAGGTTAGTTTGGTCTGCAATAGACTGTATCATTTCTGATGCTTTTGAGATAGCTTCTGCGGATTCGTTTGTTTCTTGAATGATTTCATTTACAAATCCAGCTTCTTTTTTACTATTGTTTGTAAGTTTTGTTAAATCATTTAGAGCTTCCTTACCCTCATTCTTTTTAATATCAATATTGTTTGTCGCTGTCTTAAGATCATCTAATATTTTAATCATTTCATTTAATAAATTAGTGTTTTCTTCTACGTTACTTGCTGCTTCGGTAGTATCACTAGCTTGTCCTGAAGCACCTTCTGCTATATTAGATACCGCAACAGCAACTTCTTTTGCACTTTCATTTGTGTTTTGTGCTGTTGCTGTAAGTTCTTCAGAGGTAGCAGCAGTATTGTTTGCGTGATCACTTATACTGATGACAATCTTTTGTAGTTCTGTTTTTAATTGTTCTATTGCCTTGTATATGTCTCCGACTTCGTCTCTTCTATTTGAATAGTCCTTGCTTGTTTTATAATTTAGGTTGTAGTTTGAAAGCTCTGTAATATCATTTCTAAGATGTACAAATGCTCGAGCAATTTTACTAGCTATAAGAATATAAAGCACTATAAAACTTGTAATCAAGATAGCAATTGCTATTATTATAAGTATCATTGTAAGTTTATTTAAAAGTCTGAATATTACACTTTCATTTACAGTAATTAAAATTGTAAGATTTCGATTTGGTATGTTCGAGTAACTTGCCATTTTAATCTTGTCTTTAAATTCATATTTTCCAACACCTGATTCATTTTTTAAGACGTTATTCTCGAAAAAGTTTGCGACTGGTACATACTCAGGGTCTTTTTTAGCCATTTCAAGAATATTTATTTGATTATCCACTAGTTCTTGCTTTGTACTTCCTACAGTTTCTGTTTTAGAGTTTAGTATAGACATCATAGAAGATTCTTTCCACTTAAATTTTGCACATATCTCACTCAAAAAGTTAGCTTTTTTGATACCTACTAATGCTCCTGCTATTTTGTCATCCTTATAGTAAGGAGCCGCTATAACAATTATTTTTTCACCGCTTAATTTATCGGTCAAAATATCACTAGTCGAAATATTGCCTTTCATTGCTTCTTTGAAATAATCTCTTTCAGCAAGGTTAAATTATTCTCCCTTGTCTGTAAAGTTTTTTCCGTTTCCAGCCGTGTCTATATTGAAGAAAACCTTAAATCCATAGTCAGAAGCACACTTTTTGTAAAAATTAACTTTTTTATTTTGACTTACAGACTTATCTATTAGCATTGGGTTTCTAGATAGTAGATCAACTACACCCTCTGCTTTTAGAATTTCTTCTTCTACAGTTTGAGCTACTTCAGTTGTAAGAGTTTCCATGTCTTCTTCTACTTGCATAGTAAAATAGTCCTTTAAAAAGTAGTTGTTTGTTAGTATCATAATAAGGTTTGAAACAACAAGAACTACTGTTATAGCAAGGATTATAAGACTTTTGACACTCTTACCCCCCCCCTTTTTTTTTCTTGCTAATTTGTTTTTCTTTATTCTTTGCCATTTTTTTCCTCCTATAATATTTATTTTATTATGTTTTGGCGAGTAAAATACCTAATTTAGCAACAGTTGATACTTAATTATATCAGAGCATATATCGGCTAAAATTTGAGGAAAATTAAATTAATATCAAAAATATATGTTAAATAAATGCAATCAAAAATAACGCTCTAATTATTGCAATAACTAAATAGGGATAGATAATATAATTATGTCATATTTGGTGTTAATATTATAACAAATTAAGCTTTTTAGCCTAAGATATCTCCATTTTTGACTAATTTATCAGGAACTATAAGTGAAACTCCCCCCTCTGAATATGTTCCTAGTACTAGGACTTCAGAAAAAAAGTTTGCAATTTGCATTGGTGGGAAGTTTACGACAGCTAGAATTTTTTTGTCTATAAGTTCCTCGGGTGTGTATCTATCAACAAGTTGAGCCGAAGACTTTTTTATTCCTATTTCTTCTCCAAAATCGATTTCTAACTGATATGCCGGTTTTCTAGCTTTCTCAAAAGGCTTTGCATCTATTATAGTACCAACCCTTATATCAACCTTCATAAAATCATCAAATGTAATAAGTTCTTTTTTCATATTTGTCTACTCACTAAGTGGCTTCATCGTAGGGAACAAGATAACATCTCTGATTGAGTCAGCGTTGGTGAGTAATATAACGAGCCTATCTATTCCAACTCCAAGTCCGCCAGTAGGTGGCAATCCAACTTCAAGTGCATTTATAAAGTCATCGTCCATTTGGTGAGCTTCTTCATCGCCAGCTTCTCTTTGAGCTAGTTGGTGTTCAAACCTGCCTCTTTGGTCTACTGCATCATTTAACTCTGAAAATGCGTTTGCAAATTCCCATCCATATATAAACAATTCAAACCTGTCTGTGTACCTAGGGTCGTCTGCATTTCTTTTTGATAGTGGCGAAACTTCAACAGGGTGGTGCATTACAAATGTTGGCTGTATAAGGTCTGCCTCGCAGTATTCTTCAAATGCCATATTTATGTAGTGACCAACTGTAAGGTGTTTAGCTGTTTCAAGTTTTAATTTTTTAGCAGCTTCTACTACCTTATCCTCACTTAGGGCATAAAAATCAACCCCAGTTTTTTCTTTTACCATTTCGTGCATTGACACTCTATTAAAAGGAGGGGTCAAGTCAATTTCTGTTCCCCTAAAGTCGATTTTTAAAGTGCCGTTTACTTCTTTGCACGCCTCAACTATAAGTTCCTCAGTTAAATCCATCATATACTCATAGTCCTCATAAGCTGCGTAAACTTCCATTGCAGTGTACTCTGGGTTGTGTTTTACACTCATTCCTTCGTTTCTAAACATCTTACCCATTTCGTAAACCTTGTCAAATCCGCCAACTACAAGTCTTTTTAAATAAAGCTCGTTTGCTATCCTCATATACATATCAATATCTAGCGTGTTGTGGTGGGTGATAAAAGGTCTTGCAGTAGCTCCACCAGCTATTGAACTCAATACTGGAGTCTCAACCTCAAGGAAGTCTTTTTTGTCCAAAACTTCTTTTATTTTTTTAATAATTTTTGTTCTCTTTACAAAGGTTTCTCTAACTTCTGGGTTTACTATTAGGTCTACGTATCTTTGTCTGTAACGCAGGTCTATGTCTTTCAAACCGTGAAATTTTTCTGGCAAAATTTGTAGAGACTTAGTTAATAGGGTATATTTATTTGCTTTGACCGAAACTTCTCTAACCTTGGTCTTAAAAACCTCGCCCTCTATGCCAATTATGTCGCCTATATCAACCTGCTTAAATGCTGCAAATTCATATTCTCCAAGCCTGTCTTTGCGAACGTAGGCTTGTATTCTGTCATCGCTATCTTGTATATCGATAAACCCAGCCTTGCCTTGAATTCTTTTAGACATCAGACGTCCAGCAATAACGACATTTTTGCCCTCTAAATCCTCATAATTTGCCTTTATTTCTCCAGCTCTGTGGGTTCTTTCGTATTTACTGATTTTATGAGGGTCTTTCCCAGCTTTTTTTAATTCCTCTAATTTGTCGAATTTTGCTTGTATAAGTTCGTTTGATTGTACTTCATTTGCTTGCATTTTAAATCCTCACTATTCTATTTTTTTGAAATTTTTAATATTTTATACTTAGCAATACCGTCGGGAACTTCAACTTCAATTTCAGCACCTTTTTTCTTGCCTAAAAGAGCACTTCCAACAGGTGAAACATTTGAAATTAGACCGTTTATAGGGTCAGCCTCTGTTTGACCAACTATTTTGTAGGTAACTTCCTCCTCAAATTCATAATCATATAGGGTAACCTTAACTCCGAGTGAAACGGACTTGATGTTTACATTTGAAACGTCTATAACAACTGCATTTTCAATTAATTTTTCTAGTTTGTGTTTTCTAGCATCAACCTCTGCTAACTCTTTTTTAGCCTCGTCATACTCTGCGTTTTCACTCAAGTCCCCAAAATCTTTTGCCTCTTTAATTTTTAGGGCAATTTCCTTTAGTCTTACGTTGACGATTTCATCGTATTCAGCTTGTAATTTCTCCAAACCTTCCTTAGTAATTTCGTGATTTGTGTTAATCATTTTATTCTCCTATTTTAAAAACCATCTGCTACAGTATTAAAGTTAATAAAATACTGAGTTGATGGTTAGCACTTATACTTGACCTAAGTCGTTTTTACAAACACGCAAGAATTATACCTTATTTTTTGCTTGTTTTCAAGTCTTATACGTATATGTTTGTCAAAAGTCCACCCAATTCTCCTATTTTTGCTAGCAAATTCAGTCTATTTCTCTCTTCTGCAAGAAATTCATCGGTTAATTTTACGAGTTCATCATCTATTTGGCTCACGATTTTGAGTATTTTTGCCCTGCCTATCCTAGACCTGCCCTTCCTGTCTACTATTTCAAAGGCAAATTCAACTGCTGTATTGACAAATTCCTTGACACTTTTTTTGTATTCTATTAACAAGTCAAGGTTTCGAGAGTCGACTAACTTCTCGCCCTTGTCCTTTATTTTTCCAAGCATTTTGTCTAATTCTTCTCGTTTTTCATCGTCCTTTTTATCCTGCATTAGATTAGAAAAACTAGAGTTTGGAGTATCTGATTTTTTATTTACGCTTTTTACTGATGCCCTAGTACTTGAAACTTTTTCTACCCTCATTTTAAATTTCCTTTTCTATATCCGCTATTACCTTAAATACAGAGTTTATTACTGCTAGCATTTGAGGTGGTAGGTTTTCTCTAATATCTGTATCGATTATTTCAGCTAAAACATCCCTATCCTTACTCACCTTGCTTGACTTATTAATAAGTTCGTCAGCTATCATTAGGTTGTCCGAGTCTTTTTTTATATTTTTCATATCTACACCATTATATCTATTTTAGAATTTTCATTACTGTTAAGTTCCTTCTTTTCAATATTCTGTTCATCGTCAGATTTTATAGTCTTGTTCCACGCTTCCAAAACCATCCTGCTTAGTCTATACCCAAACTCCTCTAATTCAGCCTTAAAATCATCGTTAAGATTATTAGTTTCTCCAAGTTTTTGAGCCTTGTCATTTATTATTTTTACACTTAGATTTCTTTGAACAGAATTAACCCTAATTCCCATTTCGCCTAATTTTTCGCTCGATAGAACAAAGTACATATCAAAATTTTCCCAGTCAAGTTTTAACATTTTTTGTGGAGATTTAATAAAAACTTTTACATTTTTAATTCTACCGCTAAGTTTTATAGGTATATCAAGTTCTATGCTTTGTTGCATTTTACTATCTAGTATTTTATTTTTTATCTGCGAACCCTCGATATGCTCAATCATTTTTAATGCTCTATTGTCCTTTGCTTTTTCGCTGGCATTTTCATTCATCTTTATTAACATTTCTTTTAGGTTCATTAGGTTTTTAAATTCACTATCTTTTGCATTTTGCCTGCTATTTTGTAGGTTTTGGAATTCTTCAACATCATTGTTTATTCCCATTTTTCTTAGATAATTTATCAAGTTTGAAACTGATTTTTCGTTATTTGTAAACCTATCAACGGAGTCTTTTATCCATGAATGAATATCTTTCATTCCGTAGTTTTCCTTGATGTTTTTTTCATTAAACATAACGAAGGCTTTTTTGATAGAAGGCTCGTATTTTAAATTATCTAAAGTCTTTTTAGCCATTTTCAATATATTTTCAGCCTCTTTGACATTTCCATTCTCAAGTTTTTTTCTAGCTATCTCGAGTTTGCTGGAAATTTTGATAAGTTCACGCTCGCCCTTTAAATCTATATATAGGCTCATTTCTGACTTCATAATTGCATTATCGAGTTTGTCTATACTTTCAAATAGGATATTTACCTTGTCCTCTTTTGAAAGGTTTGAATTTTCCTCGGAAATTTTTATAATATCTAGGCTAATCTCTCTTTTTAAGTCTATAAAATCATTTTTTAAGTCTATCATTTTTTGAGTAATTTTAACTTCCAAAACAGCTTGAATATCAAGCGAAAAAGAATTTGTATTTTGGCTAGCATTTAAGTAATTTGCTAGCATTTCTATATCTTTATAGGCTTGATTTTCTATTTCAAACCCATTCTCATTGTCGTAGTAGTCGCCGTTATTTTCAATAAAGCTTTTGACACCAGACTCAAAAGTATCTATAAAATCATCAAACTCGTCAAAAATTTTCATGTGACTTGATTTTTCATCATCAGAAAATTTAATACCTTGAATTTTTTTAATAAACTCATCATCTTTCTCATCTATAATTTCAAAGATGTTTTTCATCAATTTTTCATTTTTTTCTAGTGATTTATAAATGTTTTTTCTTTCGTAATCGTAGTCATATTCATCTTTTTTTGCTCCAAATTCAATTAGTTCAACATCATCTAAAAAATCAAGCATAGATATGTTTGTGTTAAACTGAATTTTGCTCAATAAACTCTCTTTTAGCGGAATATCCTTTTCGACTGCAATCTTAAGCGCCTCTAGTTTTTCCGGTATTTCTGATTTATCCCCACTAAAATAGTCTTTTAATTTGTTTATCGTTTCTTTATCGACCTTATATCCGTTTTTTTGTATTATCTTAGCTCCAGCAATTACAGCGGCACTTTCTCCCTTTAGCAAATTGTCCTCTTCATTTTGTGAAGTGCTTTTGATGAAATTATCAGTATTATTTGCCTTTACTTCTTCTTTAGGCTTGTCGATAATTTTATAGTCGTTAATATTTATTTTCACTGATTTTTCCTTTCAATTTTATTTTATATTCTTTACATATCTATACCCTAATATCGGCAATTTTTTAAAAATATAAATTACAAAAGTTTTATAGATTTATAAATAGCTTATAAAAGCTTCAATCCAAGTTAATATCTCTTGAATAAGAGCCTATATTATGGCATAATTAAACAGTAAATGTATTAATTGCCAATTTGGATTTGGAGGTCGATATGGCAAAGGTTTTTGACCAGATATTTAATTCTGTAAAGGATTTTTTTAGTGAGGATTTATCTGATTATGTTTGTGTTATAGGTGCTGCAAACATTGATATTGTAGGTTCGTCGCCAGTTCTTAAAGCTAATGAATCCAATATTGGAAAAGTTTCTATAAGCCCAGGGGGGGTAGGTCGTAATGTTGCCGAAAACCTTTCTAGGTTGGGTATACCTACAGTTTTTGTAAGTGCAATAGGCAATGATTATTTTGGAAATTTGATATTGAATTCTTTGCGAGATGCAGGAGTCTATATAAATGGCGTCAGAAAGGTAGATAACAAAAACACCGGATCTTATCTTGCGATTTTAGACGATTTTAGGTCTATGAGTTCAGCTATAAATGATATGGGTATAACAAACTATGTAGATAAAGACTGGATAGAAAACTGTTCTGGGCTTATTTCGGGTGCAAATTCATTAGTTTTAGATTGTAATTTAAAACACGAGGCTATAGAGGAAATTATCAATATTGCAAATGGAAAAATTTATGTTGATGCGGTTTCTATGGCTAAATCATCTAGAATAGTTCCGTATTTAAAAAATGTATGGGGATTAAAACCAAATATTTATGAGGCAGAGGCTATAACGGGTATAAAGATTAATTCCAGAGAAGATGCTGCAAGGGCACTGGATTATTTTATTGAAAGTGGAGTAAAAAAACCCCTAATTACTATGGATGCTGATGGTGTTATGGCATCAAACGAGGATAAGATAATTCATTATTTAAGTAAAAAGGTTAGACCAGTTAACTCTACTGGAGCAGGAGATGCCTTTTTGGCGATGTGGGTGGCTTCTGAATTTAGGGGCAATGATTTTTCTGAGTCTATTAAAAATTCTATGGTTGCCTCTATAAAAACAATGGCATCTATGGATACGGTTAGCAAGGACTTATCTTATGTTAATTTTGAAAAATGGAAAAAAGAGGTAGAAATATATGAAACAGTATTTGAAAATTAAGGACGATGTAAAAAAAGCTTTAAATGAGGGGAGACCAGTCGTTGCTTTAGAGTCTACCATAATATCTCACGGGATGCCTTATCCTGAAAATGTAACTATGGCGAAAAAAGTAGAACAGATTGTCCGAGATAATGGAGCTGTGCCTGCTACTATAGCGATTATGGACGGCAAGTTAAAGGTTGGGCTTACGGATGAAGATTTAGAAAAATTGGCAAAGGAAGCTGGCGTTCAAAAAACAAGTAAGAGAGACATTCCCGTAGTTTTGACTAAGAAAAAAACGGGAGCTACTACTGTTGCTGCGACTATGTTTATCGCCAACTTGGCAGGAATTAAGGTCTTTGTAACAGGTGGAATTGGCGGTGTTCATAGAGGAGCGCAAGATACCTTTGACATAAGTGCTGACTTGGCTGAACTATTTATAACGCCAACTGCCGTTGTTTGTGCAGGGGTTAAGTCTATCTTGGATATAGGTCTTACCCTAGAATATCTGGAAACTAGGGGAGTTCCAGTAATAGGGGTAGATACTATAGATTTTCCTGCTTTTTATACTTCTAAATCGGGATTTAAAGCAGATTATCAGATGAACACAGACGAAATAGCAGAGATGGTTTTGTGTAATGAAGAACTTGGTATAAAAAGTGGTTTTGTTATAGCAAATCCAATTCCAAAAGAGGATGAAATCGATGCAGATAGCATTTCAAAAACAATAGAAACAGCGCTTTCTCAAGCCGAGGAAAAGGGTGTAAAAGGAAAGGAAATTACTCCTTTCTTGCTTGCTAAAATAGTTGAACTAACTGGGGGTAAATCCCTAGAAGCAAATTTAGCCCTCGTATATAATAATGCAAAAATTGGTGCAAAAATAGCTTGTAAATATTCAGAAATGAAGTTAAATAGAGAGAAATAGAAATTGTATATAGTGACAAACAACGAGAAAGTTTTTGATTTTTATAAAGAAAGCTTTGATGTTAAATTTATAGATGGAGATATTATTTCTGTTTTTATAGACGCTAGAGACCTTGTTCACAAGGGAGATAAGATACTTAGCCATCCCTTATACGGGAGTATTAAACCCAATGAAACACCGTATAGGACGATGCTTTTAGAAAAAGGAAATAGCAAAAACATAGATTTTCAGTCTTTAGAGATAATAGAAAATTCGATTATGACGGCTGATAAATTTATAAAAACAGGGTTGAAATTTGATATAAACAATGAAAGAGAAATGGCAGATTTTGCTACAGTAGACCTTGATTTAATAAAATCAAGTCTATAAAAGAAAGGAGAGTAGTTCTTAATAAGGGGTTTGTCTGTGATAGAAAACAGCAAAGTGATGTTAATCTAATTGATAATTAGATAGAAAGGGGGATTACTTGCGTTTAGAAGTGTATAAGGTAAAGATAGAGAATGTGTGTTTTTCTGAGAAAACTCACATTGAGGGTACTACGCTATCTGTAAGTAAGGACGAGATAGTTAGGCTCATTAAAGAGGATAATCATATTAAGGATGTCGATGTTGACTTGGTAAAACCAGGTGACAGTGTAAGAATTATTCCTGTAAAGGATGTCGTACAGGCTAGGGTTAAATTAGAGGGCGATATTTTCCCAGGAATGTTGTCTAAGACACATACAGTTGGAAGTGGAAAGACAAAGGTTTTAGAAGGCTTGGGGATAGTTACAACTGGTGATGTTGTTGCATTTCAAGAGGGAATTATCGATATGACTGGCGTTGGTGCGGAATACACGCCATTTTCTAAACTTAATAATATAGTTCTGTCTTTTAAATTTGAGGATGGATTAGAAGCACACGACAAAGAAAAGGCAGTTAGGATGGCTGGGCTTAAAGTGGCTCAATATATTGGGGAAGCTGCGAGACACGCTCCATCAAATGACAAGGTAGTTTACGAACACCTACCACTGTTAGAGTCGGTAAAAAAATATCCGAACTTGCCAAAGGTTGCCTACGTTCAGATGTTGCAATCTCAAGGATTGATGCACGATACTTACGTGTATGGAGTGGATGCTAAAAACATAGTGCCTACAATAATTAGCCCTACTGAGATAATGGACGGCGCAATAGTAAGTGGTAACTGCGTATCGGCTTGTGATAAGAATACGACATACCACCACCAAAACAACCCAGTTATAGAGGACTTGTACGAGGAACACGGCAAGACTATCAACTTTGTTGGGGTTATTCTAACAAATGAAAACGTATTTTTGGCTGATAAAATTAGAAGTTCTGATTGGTCTGCTAAATTGGCTGAATTTTTAGGTCTTGATGGCGTTATTATTTCCCAAGAAGGATTTGGTAATCCAGATACTGACCTTATTATGAACTGTAAAAAAATCGAAGAAAAGGGCATAAAAACAGTAATTATTACTGACGAGTACGCTGGTAGAGATGGCGCATCTCAATCGCTTGCTGATGCTGACAAACTGGCAGATGCAGTTGTAACAGCAGGAAATGCGAACGGCGTTGTAAGACTTCCAAAACTCGATAGGGTTATTGGAAACCAAAATCAAGCCCTTAAAATTGCAGGTGGTTCAGACCATGCCATACTAGATGATGGAAGTTTGGAAGTTGAAATACAAGCTATTACAGGTGCTACAAACGAATTAGGATTTTCTTATCTAAGTGCAAAAACATATTAGAGAAAATGCTTAAAATATAAACTTAAGTCTTGTATAAAATTTTGAATAAATAAAAGAGGAGGTTCTAATTTGAAAAAAATAAAAGTGGTTCACTATATAAATCAGTTTTTCGCTGGGATAGGCGGAGAAGAAAAGGCTGATATAGAACCTGAACTAAGAAAAGGTGCTATAGGCCCTGGGATGGCTTTACAGTCAGCACTAGGCGATGATGCCGAAATAGCTTCTACAATAATTTGTGGAGATAGCTACTTTGGTGAAAATATTGAAAAGGCTTCTGAAACAATACTAGAGATGGTAAAAAGTGAAAATCCAGACCTATTTATTGCAGGCCCTGCATTTAATGCTGGTAGGTATGGGCTAGCTTGTGGTATGGTTTCAAAGATAGTAAAAGAAAACTTATCTATACCTGTAATTACTGGAATGTACGTAGAAAATCCAGGTGCAGATATGTATAGAAAAGACCTATATATAGTTAGCACTAAAAATAGTGCGGTAGGTATGAGGGATGCGGTTAAATCAATTGCAAACCTAGGTCTTAAGATAGTTAAGAACGAGGAAATCCTATCTCCTAGTGAAGATGGCTATATTCCTAGGGATATAAGGGTAAATTATTTTGCGGATGAAAGAGGTTCAAAAAGAGCGGTAAAAATGCTAGTAAAAAAACTAGCTGGCGAAAGTTTTGAAACAGAGTATCCTATGCCTGAATTTGATAGGGTAGATCCAAACCCAGCAGTAAAAGATATGTCAAAGGCTACTATTGCCCTAGTTACTTCTGGTGGCGTTGTGCCAAAGGGCAATCCAGACCACATAGAGTCATCTTCTGCATCAAAATATGGAAGATACAGCATAGCTGGAATTGACGCATTAACTGAGGCTAGTCACGAAACAGCTCACGGCGGATATGACCCAACCTATTGCAATCAAAATCCAAATAGGGTGCTCCCAGTGGATGTACTAAGAGAAATGGAAAAATCTGGCAAAATAGGCAAGATATACGACTATTTCTTTACCACAGTTGGTAATGGAACATCTGTTGCTTCTAGTAAGTCTTACGCTGAAGAATATGCAAAGGAACTTGTAGAAAACAAGGTTGATGCGGTTATTTTAACCTCTACTTGAGGAACTTGTACACGTTGCGGAGCAACGATGGTAAAAGAAATCGAAAGAGCGGGAATTCCTGTAGTTCATATTTGTACAGTAGTTCCTATTTCACTGACGGTAGGGGCAAATAGGATAGTTCCAGCCGTTGCAATTCCTTATCCACTGGGTGACATTAGCTTGCCTAGTCAAGAAGAAAAAGAACTTAGAAAGAGTATCGTAGAAAAGGCATTAAAAGCTCTTTCTACTGAAGTATCGGAACAGACAGTTTTTGAAAACTAATTGTTTAATATAGCCTCAAGTTTTTTCTCGCCAATTCCTTTGACCTTGATTAAATCCTTGGGGCTATAAAAAACTCCCTTTGTATTTCGATCTTCTATTATTCGTCTTGCAAGGACTTTGCCAACACCTTTTAA
>PDWI01008420.1_pt1 | contig 12153 bp, 9 predicted proteins | sample 1430891 | NCBI WGS metagenome assembly PDWI01 (sample SAMN01162508, study PRJNA174530) | Oral metagenome, whole genome shotgun sequencing project. | biome: Marine environment; feature: Marine mammal; material: Swab sample of the gingival sulcus; isolation source: swab sample of gingival sulcus...
GAGCATTTTGGCGGCCCATTCTCGGAGCTGACTTTTGCTTACATTACGGTAGAAAGTTATATGGACATGGACGATGACACAGAATTCTGAACACTACCAAGTTAAAAGGCTCTTTCTTCCCGCTTCTCAAAAGATGATATATGCCTATCCCCATGAAGATAATCGTTCATGGTTAGACTATCTGGAAAGAGTTATTTACCGCCACCATCTAACCGAGCCAATGGTTGAAATTATCGCCAGTAATGACAACGTATCCTATAGGCAGATACATAAGATAAAGGAAGATACCCGATTAGTTATGGAAACCGTTCAAGTTGTCGAGCCAGATCAAAAGGGAACAGGAGTATCAAAACTTACAGATGTGATAATGGAATATCCCCTTTTACTCTTTGCCAAGGCCGAAGAGAACGGAACCTTATCCGTTATCGCCTGTTTTACTGAGGATGAAGAAAACATTAACAGGGTAGAAACAGCTACATTTTCAACCTTTGAAGTGGATTGGCTGACCTCTGATTTTCAGGCGTAAAACAAAGCGTCCCTGTTTCCTGCAAGCTGGGGAAACAGGGACGTTTGCTATAAAAGAGAAAAATTTCACGAAAAACAAACACACCGTATCATAAATTATGAATAATGACAATATATTTTCCCAAAAATGCAGGGAAGAGCTAGAGAAATCTGCCTATTGGACTAATAAAACCAGAGATAATGACCGCATAATCTCAAACCTGATATGTCCGGTCTGTGGGGATGGTACGGCTTGGGCATATAGTAAAAAGCCTTATTCCATAAATTGCAATCGTCAGAATAATTGCGGAGCAAGGACAAAAGTAAGGGAGCTTCTTGACATCCAGATAAATTATGAACAGGAATGCCCGCCCACAAATACCAATCCTGATGCCCCTGCAACGGCCTATCTGAAAAGCAGGGGGTTAGACAGGGTATTAAAGGGTTCGGGGTATAAGCACTGGCGGAAAACCCGCAAGGGATGCGGCGGAGCAGTAATGTTCAAGACTGTAACCCCGGACGGCCAAGAGGCATGGAACGGGCGCCTTTACTCACCACCCAATAAGACCGGAAAAACCCATAATAAGGGAAGCTCCAAGGGCGCCTATTATATTCACCCTTTAATGGCAGAAAAAAAAGAGTTCTCTGCTGTTTATCTTACCGAGGGAATCATTGATGCCCTAAGCATTCAGGAAATAACAGGAGAGCCAGCCATTGCCGTTTTATCGGCCGGACAAGACCCGGCAAAGGTGCCATTACCTGCCAAATTTTTAGGCAAGCTGGTTTTGGCCTTTGATAATGATTCAGCCGGAATAGCCGCTTGCAGAAAATGGCGCCAGCAATATCCCGATGCCGAAATTATTCTGCCGGATCAAGGCGCTGGAGACTGGAACGAGCTATTACAAGAAGCAAATACCAGCGAAAAAGCACATGCTGCATTTCGTACCAATCTGTCCAGATACAGGTGTAACGGCAGGCTTGCCCTTGCAGAAACAGCCAGAAAATACAGTGAAATCTTCTTTGAATTTTACGGCAAGCCAGCGGGCATATTTACCCTGCACGGTAAAACATGGTTTGCTTCTCTGGCAAGGAATAAAGACAAGAACGGGGAACCCATTCACAAGATTGAGCTGGTTATAAATGCCACCGTCAAACTGATCGCAAAGTGCATAAAAAATACCGACCCCGACAAACCGGAAAACAGCTTTCAACTGGAGATAAAGCAAGGGGGGAAACCTGCCGTACAGGTTACGGCCAGCGGTAGAAATCTTGCTGCCTTAAGGGAATTAAAGCAATTTTTCCTTAATGTTGCCGGTATATCCTTTGATGGTTCCAATGTTGCCGCCAACTCATTTACCTCTTTATTAACCAATTCCAAGGCGCCCGAAGTCGAACAGATGGAGATAACCGGCTATCAGGAGAAAAGCGGCCTGTATATCTTCCCCGGCTGGGGTGTCAACCCTGCAGGCAGGCTAATATACCCCGACAGCAAGGGGCATTTCAGGCTTGGGGCGGGCAAATTTTGCCGGGCAGCTACCCATGAAACCCATATCATCAAACCTGATGAAAACGGCAATCCTGCCGAAATATACCGCCTTTTGACGGATGCCTTTGGCGACCGTGGCGCCGTAGGGCTGGCATGGATGACAGCGGCGCTTTTTGTTCATCAAATCAAGGCAAAAATAAACTTTTTCCCCTTTCTTAGTTTCTACGGAGAACCAGCCAGCGGCAAAACGGCACTGACAACCATACTCAACAGCATGGCAGGTATGGATCAGGAAGGAATACCCATTACCGGGCTGAACTCAAGCAAAGGGATCGCCCGCACCATGAGCCGCACCTCTTTACCTACGGCCCTGCTTGAGGACAACAAACGGAATTCTTCTAATTTTGACTATTCCATCATCCTGCCCGCTTATAACCGTAATCCACTCCAGATACAGGCCGCTTTCACTGGCGATAATAAAACGGTAGAAAGGCCCTTTCCCGGCTCCTTGCTCTTTGTCCAGAATCTGGAACCCTTTGAAAGTCAGGCAGAGAAAGAGCGTGCTATCTCCATTGAGTTTAAGGTTGATGAGATAAGAGGCGGCAGTGCCACTGCCTATGACCGCCTTATTGCCATTCCCAAGCAACAGCGGGCGCATATCATCCAGGCCATTCTTGGGGAAAGGCACTTTTTTGAACAGCAGTGGCCGGAAAAGTTTGCGGAAGCCAAGGGAGATATGGACGAGATTACCAGCCATAGGATAAGGGATAACTATGCCCTGATTCTGGGCTGGCACCGCCTGCTTTGCCTATGCTTCAAGATTGAATACAGCCTTCATTCCTACCTGCTGGAAGGCGCCTTAAAGAAGGTAAAGACCTCACAGTTACGGGACTATACCCTGGCTGACCAGTTTTTTGAAGCTATCCATAATGTGGATAATGACAGCCCTATCCTTGATAACTGTTGCCACCCGGATAAGGATAAGGGAATACTTTTTGTGAATTATCCGGCAACGATGGCGGCTCTGAATAGCACAGGCGTTTTTCTGGACAAGGGAACCGATAAGACATTCAGTAAGCACCCGGCATATATCGAGCATAGCAAGCTGTACCGATTTCCTGATAATAAGCCAAGAAGATGCTTTGTGTTTGACCGTGAAAAATTAAGATTATAAAGAGGCAAAAGGCAGGACAACAGTATTTGGGGTGCTGGTATCCTGCCTTTTGTAACAGTAGGTTAAGCGACTTATCTTATTGATTTCATTACAAGTCATAAAAATTGTAACAGTTTGTAACAGTAAAAAAAATGATATAACCTATTGTTTTAATTGGTGAATATCGATTTGCAACAGTGTAACAGTAAAAACACCCCCCTTACATCTTTTTTTTAATAAAGAAAATATACTTGTAAAAAAATCAAAAAAAATCGCTCACAATAGGGGGTATATAAAAATACTGTTACACTGTTACAAATCATATATTTATACATTATATATTATTTATATATATAATATTATTAGATTTTTATTTTTAGAAAAGTGTAACAGTTAACTGTTACAAAACTGTTACACGCTGTTACAAACTGTTACAAATTCAGGATGCAATTAAACGAAATTATACTGACAGGAGGGAATTATGGATATTTTTGGTTATTCAGGAAAAGAAGCAGAGACCTTGCCAAGCAAGCACCAGAAGCAGGCATCAACCCAAAATCAACCTTCAAAACCACCAGCAAGGAAAAAGTACACCCGGAAGGCAGGGAAAAGAAGCATCCCCATCCCGGAACGGGCAAGGCAGGCCCATATCATCGGCGCCGCTTGGTGTACGGAACATAAGGAGCAGTTAGCCGCTGCTGGCTGGCATGGCAGCGACCTCTTCCGGCGGGGAAGATTCCGCTATCCTCTGGGCAACTGGGGGCTGGCATATAGCAGTGCCTGGCTCCAGCCGGATGTGAAAGCTGCAATTTTGCCGGATGGCTCCGTTGCCTTCCAATGGCAGAGCGGTACAAGACAGATTGTCCAGACGGAAAGAGTTCCAGCTTTCAGCAAATGGGCAAACCGAAAATAGGTCATTATTCCGATTTTCCGGAAGATAACGGATTATAAACACACGAGATTTTGGCGCTCCCCCGTACCCGTAACTACCATTCTTCTGGAAGGACCCAAAAGCCAAGACGGCTCAACTTCTTCTTTATTCACCGAAAGAAGTAGTAAAATCGGGGAGCGGGGCAGCAGTTTACAACTGCAGGGTTCTATTCATGGCCTTGGCTGTTGCTGGAATATGCGACAAAAACAGCGAAACGGCTTAAATTTCAACAGGCGTGTTTTAACTGGCGCTTCCCCCTATTACCAAACACAAAAGACGCTTAGAACGCAAAATATAGCTTTTTAGGCAGCTACCCAACCGCACATACAAAAACTAAAAGGCTTGACATCGGCAGTTATGGCCTGTAGCCTGTGGTTATCTCAAACTAGAACGGTGCATAAGACCAGCACCTAAAGCGAGGTCTTTTTTTTATTTCAGATATAACTTGCCGTAAGTGTCGGGCAGCCGTGAGGCCCCGGAAGCCGTTCTAGGCTTGAGAGCGCTTACGGCATTTTCTATTTGGAGGCAGCAATTATGAGCAGGACAACTGGTTTTTACCACAACAGAAGCTCCCGGATTTATCATACCTTGGTCGGCGGGGAAGAGGATTATGCCAAGGCACCAGAGGGCCATATTGAAAAGAGCTTTGATGAACTCTTAAAAAAGTATTCGGGGGAGCTTCCCAACAAGCAGGCAAAGGAAGGGATTGTTTCCTTTATTAGCTCCGTCAATGAACGGGTAAGGGCAGCACATGAAATAGCTACGTTGCTGACCTTGGCTTCAAACGATTATGAACTCCCGATGAGATGTGTCGAGGGGGTTGCCTTGGGCTTGGCAAACCTGTTGGATGAAGGGTTGACCGATCTGGGCTATGTCGAAGATGGTGTTATTGATGATTTTTCAAAACAGGTTGAGATAATTCAAGCCAGGTCAAAATAAAGAAAAACAAGTCATCAGACCCAGAAACCATGCCTTAGCAGGTATAACTAACCTGAAACCATGCCCCTGCTCTTATCCTGTAGGGGCATGGCCTAATCAATGTGAAAGGACATTATAGATCGTCCCTCTGGAAACGCCATATTCCTGTGCCAGCTTGGTAGGGCTTGTCCCTGCTTTGCTCTTTTGCAGAATCTCTTCCTTCTGGCCTTGATCCAGCTTACCCGGCCTGCCGAGTGTCCGGCCCTTTTTCTTTGCGGCGGCTATTCCTTCTCTTTGCCTTTCCCTGATCAGGGAGCGTTCAAACTCTGCTACAGCACCCATCATCTGAAACATCAGCCTTTGCATGGGGTTATTCTTATCCTTGCCGTTGAAGGTTAAGCCTTCCTTATGAAACAGGATGGTAATGCCTTTGGCCGTCATCCCTTCAACCAGCTGTTGCAGGTCAACAAGGTTGCGGGCTAACCGATCGATTGAATGAACGTGCAGGGTATCACCTTCCCGCAGGTATCTCATACAGCCTTCCAGTTGCGGACGATTACGATCCTTGGCACTGACCTTTTCCTTGAAAGTCATATCCAGTGATACACCTTCAAGCTGGCGTTCCATATTCTGATCCACTGAACTTACCCTGATGTATCCAATCTGTTGTCCTGACATATTGCCCCCCTTTTTGCAAATTAAGTGTCAAAAACATCTTAGACTTTTCTGGAAAACGTGTCAACAATTAAAAAAACAACTTTTTTGACGCTAGTTTTAGGGGGTGTCAAAAAAGTATACTTTTCTGACGCTTGACGGCTCACAGAAAGAACATGCTTGAAAAGGCGGGCTAAAGAGGAAAGTAATCTAGGAAAAAGCTCCCTCGTTTTATTCCAAGAAAGCCTCTTATCAATTACGCATTAGGTTCACAATAGGTTCACAAAAACAAAAAGCACTTACAAGTGATTACCTGTAAGTGCTTGATTTTATGGCACACCCGGCAGGATTCGAACCTGCGACCCTCGGCTTAGAAGGCCGATGCTCTATCCAGCTGAGCTACAGGTGCACTATTTGAAAGATTATCCGTTCTATCCTAGAAAGAGAACGTCATAAAAAAAGTTACTTAAGCAAAACTAACCAAAGTACTAGGTTAAAACTACAAACGAAAATCAGTATAACTCAATAAATTAAAAAATCAACCAGCAAAACCATTAGCAATCAAAAGTTCCATTATCAAGTGAAATTGGTTATACTAGCACCATGGTTCAAATATTTGTTCCCTTTTGTAAAGAATAAGGGCTAGTTTTATCGGTTTTTTCAATTTACAAAAACTTTAGTCTAAAAATTATTGCTGCCATGTCCAATATTCTGGTTGTAGATGATGAAAAATCCATGCGTGATTTTCTCAAGATTCTCCTGAACAGGGAAGGTCATGCGGTAGCTGCTGCCAAGGACGCCGAAGAGGCCCTGGAGCAGCTGCAACAGAAGCCGTTTGATCTGGTTATTTCCGATATAAGAATGCCCGGCATGTCCGGTCTGGAGTTGCTGGAAGAAATCAAGAATATCAACCGTGAGCTGCCGGTAATTATTATTACTGCCTTTGCTTCCCCCAATGATGCTGTGTCGGCCATGAAAAACGGGGCCTTTGACTATATCAGCAAGCCCTTTAATGTCGATGAGATAAAATCGGTTATCTCTTCTGCCACCCGGCAGAATCCCTCCACCGAAAATCCGGCTGACCTTAGTGCCAGATTCCCCTCAATCATCGGGGAGAGCCGCGAAATGCTCAAGATTTTCGATATGATCCAAAGGGTGGCCCCGACCCCGGCCAATGTCCTGATCTGCGGGGAATCCGGCACCGGCAAGGAGCTTATTGCCAAAGCCATTCACGAACATTCACTGGTTGCAGACAACCCCTTTGTTCCCATCACCTGTAGTGCTATCCCTGAAGAATTGATGGAAAGCGAGCTTTTTGGTCATGTCAAGGGTTCCTTTACCGGCGCCATCAGCGATAAACCCGGGCTTTTTAACGAGGCCGATACCGGCACCGCCTTTCTGGATGAGATTGGCGAGCTGACCCCGATTATCCAGACCAAACTGCTGCGGGTGCTTCAGGAAAGAGAGGTCAAGCCGGTGGGCGGCAACAAGGTTAAAAATATCAAGGTCAGAATTGTCGCCGCCACCAACAAGATTCTTGAAGAGGAAATCAAGGCAAACCGGTTCAGGGAAGACCTTTTCTATCGGCTGGCGGTGGTGCCGCTCAGGATGCCGCCGCTTCGGGAAAGAAAGGGCGACATTCCCCTTTTGGCCAATCATTTCCTGAAAAAATACTCGAAAATACTAGGCAAGGAAGTGCAGGAAATATCCAGCTACGCCCTGGAAGTCCTGATGAAATATGATTTTCCGGGCAATGTCCGCGAGCTGGAAAATATCATCGAACGGGGGGTGGCCCTGGAAAATTCTAACCTGATCCTGCCGGAAAGCCTGTCTCTGTCATCGGTGATGAATATTGAGCCTCAACAGGAAAAAAGCCCGGTTCCGCCGGTTTTTCAGGCGGTAAGCGATGAAGAGGAGCTTTTTGATCTGGGGCTTGAAAGGGTAATCAACAATCTGGAAAAACGCCTTATTCAGTTTGGCCTTGAAAAAACCAATAATTCCAAGATGAAGGCGGCGGAGCTACTGAAAATCAGCTTCCGCTCCCTCAGATATAAGACCAAAAAATACGGGATTGATTAGTATGGGCCGGTTTAAAAAATTTTTGTTCAAAACGAAACGGAGCAAGGAGGCACAAAGCCAGCATAACCAGATGCAGTGGCTGCTGGTTTTTAGAACCGTTCTTTACACGCTTTTGCTTTCGGTCAACTTTTTTTTCGATGATACAAAGTTTGAGCTGATTGTACTACCAAGTAGTTATCTGCTGGTTTTTATTTCAATTATCTATGTAATTACCATATGTTCTGCCTTTTTTCTCAATACCCTGAAGGATAATTTCAGAAAATTCGGGCTTATCCAATGCCTGATTGATACTATTTTTGCGGCAATTCTGGTTTTTTATACCGGATGCTCCCAGTCCATTTTCAGATCCCTGTTCTTTTTTCCCATCATCACCGGCGGCTTGCTGTTTCCCTATAAGGGGGGATTTGTGGCTGCGGCAGCCTCAACCATCCAGTTCGGCCTTATTCTCTACCTGGAATATCATGATATTTATCCTTGTATATTGATACCTTATGAATTTTTAATGATGCAAAATTCCAGTGCGGTAATCAACCATTTTGCCGTTAACGGCCTAACCTTTTTTCTGGCCGCCCTGCTTAGCACCCTCTTTGCCTCAAGGCTGGCTAAAACCGAAAAGGCCCTGCACGAAACCAGACATAATTACCATCAGTTAACTAATCTCTATAAACTGGTTTTCGATAATATACCAACCGGCATCATTACCCTGGATGATCATAATCTGATCACCTCGGTTAATCCGGCCGCCGAGGGGATAACCGGATATACCAGCGGGGAGCTGAACGGCTGGCTGTTTGAAAGAAAATTTCCGGCCATAAAACTTGCCAAAAACGAAGAAAGACTAGCAAGTGATTTAATAAAAAAGGACGGCACCGCCACCAGAATAGGCTATTCCTACGCAGAATTCATACCGGTTACAGGTCATAAAAAACCTGGTAATCCCCATAAGATTCTTACCATTCAGGATATAAGCAAGGTGGAGATGCTGGAGAAAAAAATCCGCCAATCAGAAAAACTGGCGGCAATCGGTATGATGTCCGCTAGTATCGCCCATGATTTTAGAAACCCGCTGACGGCCATTTACGGCTCGGCCCAGATTCTGTCCTCTGATTATGAGAAAAGAGGGGGGACAAATTATAATCTGACCGAAATCATCATCCTTGAAACCAGAAGGATGACCGAAACCATCGATAATTTTCTGCTCTTTGCCAAACCAGAGCAGGCTAATAAGGAGTGGTTTTCCCTGCATAATTGCATAAATGAGGTGCTGCAGGTTTTTACCGCTTCCAAGGTCTGGTCAAAGACCTGTAAGATTATCAAAAATTTTGATGACAACCTGGATATTTGGGCCGATAACAATCAATTATTCAAAATGATTAACGAACTTTTAACCAACGCAGCCGCCTTTTGTCCGCCGGGCAGGGAATTGATTGAAATCGCAGCAAAGGAGATAGTTTTAGAGCAGGAAAGCTGGGTGGAAATCAGCGTCAGCGACAACGGCCCCGGCTTTTCAGTGAAGGATAAAAATATTATCCTGGAACCATTTTATACCACCAGACCAAACGGAACCGGCCTCGGGCTTGCCATTATCCAGCGGGCCGTGGAAGAACATCAAGGCACAATCAGTCTTGAGAAATCCACCTGTGGTGGAGCCAAATTTACTATCAGGCTGCCGCTGCCCTGATGGTCTTACAGGCGGCAATCCCGCAGATTTGAGGCACGGACTGCCGGGGCCATACTTAATCAATCAGATTGCGGGCCAGAACCTCCCTTGGTTTGGCTCCATCCGCCGGGCCAACCACGCCTTCCTTTTCCATGGTCTCAATCATTCTGGCCGCCCGGTTATAACCAATTCTCAGCCTTCGCTGAATCATGGAAATAGAGGCCTGCCCGGCCTCGGTTACTATTGCCACCGCCTCATCGTATTTTTCATCAAACTCGGTTTCACCGTCATCACCGCCGGTTTCACTGCTGCTTTCTATAACTTCCGCTACCGAATCATCATACTTTGCCTCGCCCTGTTCTTTGAGAAAATCCACAATATCGGCGGTTTCCTTTTCAGATATAAAGGCACCATGCACGCGCTGCAAATTAGAAGTACCCGGAGCCAGATAAAGCATATCACCCTTGCCCAAAAGGCATTCTGCACCGGAAGTATCAATAATGGTTCTGGAATCAACCTTGGAGGATACCTTGAAGGAAATACGGGTGGGAAAATTTGCCTTGATCAGACCCGTCAAAACGTCCACCGAAGGACGCTGGGTGGCAAGGATAACGTGCATCCCGGCCGCCCTTGCCATTTGGGCAAGACGGGCAATCGATCCCTCAATCTCCTTGGAAGCAACCATCATCAAATCGGCAAGTTCATCAACAATAACCACAATATACGGCAGCTTTTCCTCCGCAATCTTATTATACGAATCATAGCTTTTAACCTTGGCCTCTTCCAGCAGCCGGTAGCGGCGTTCCATCTCCTTTACCGCCCACATCAGGGCCTTGGAAGCCAGCTTTGGCTCAACCACCACCGGATGGAGCAAATGCGGTATGCCGTCATAACCGGATAACTCAATCCGTTTGGGATCAATCATCAAAAAGCGGACTTCCTCCGGCGTGGCATTATACAAAATTGAAGCAATAATGGTGTTAATGGCCACCGATTTACCGGCTCCGGTCGCTCCAGCGATCAGCAGATGAGGCATTTTAGCGAGATCAGCAATGGCAATATTGCCGACCGCATCAAGCCCCAGGGCTATGGAGAGCTTCATCTTGCTGTTTCTAAACTCTTCGGCACCCAATAAATCCCTGATATAGACGATCTGACGGTCGGCATTGGGAATCTCAATGCCCAGGGCGGATTTACCCGGCACCGAACCCACCACCCGAACAGATTTGGCCTTAAGCCCCAAGGCAATATCATCAGAAAGCCCGACAATCTTGCTGATTTTGATACCTGGAGCCGGAGCATACTCATAGGTGGTAACCACCGGCCCAGGAGAGATACCGACCACCTTGCCTGATACGCCGAAATCCTCCAGTTTTGCCTCAAGCTGCTTGGAAATTTTGAAATACAAATCCTTGTTGATCTGCTGGGCCTCCTGACGATTTTCCGCCAAAAGATTAAGCGGCGGCAGTTTCCAGTCGCCCCTGGCAACCGGATTCATCACAAAATCGGCATCTTCTTCCTGTTTGGGCGTTTTTTTCAGCTCCTTGACCACCGGTGCACTATCCTGGGCAGCCGCAGGCTCAATTTCTGCGGGCTGGTCAGGCAGAATTTCTCTGCTTTCTTTTCTCTGCCGCATTACAGCCTTTTTCTCCTTACGTTCCCTGGACTTACCCCATATCCAGCTAAAGCTGTTTTTGATACTCCGGCCAAAGAAACTGGCTAAGGCATAGAGCGAAAATTGAACCGCCAGCATCATCGAAAAAAGAAAAACCAGCACCAGCACTAAAATAGTGCCGCCGTTACCGGCCAATGAATTCAGGATAACAAAGCAGTTACGGCCTAAAAAACCTCCCGCCGAAATAAATTCAGGAACCTTGATGGAAAGGGCAGAAAGCAGCGAACAAAAGGAAATCACCGCACCAGTCAGGCCAAGCGTTACATGCGGCATCCTTTCAAAGGACATCCGGGGGCTGAAAAACAAAAATGACGATAAAAACAGCAGGCCGGAAAGCAGATAGGCCCCCCAGCCGGTAAAACCCATCACCATCTGGGCAGTCAGGCGGCCTATTTCACCGCACCAGTTGCTTTCAAAGCCAAGACTTTCCGACAGAAAAGCCAGAAATAAAAATATGGATAAAAATATTCCCAGAACCGCTGCCGCCTCCTGCTGCAGTCCTGGTCTGCTTTCTTCCTGATTCTGAGCCATTTGGTTAATTCTCCGTATTATTTTGCTTGCTGACCGCATCAAGAACGCCGTTAATAAAGGACGGTGATTCACTCCCCGCAAAGCGTTTGGCAATCTCAACCGCCTCGTTGATCACCACCTGCGGCGGCAGCTTCCGGCCAAACATCATTTCGTACACGGCAATTCTAAGTAAACTGCGGTCGGTCGCCGCCAGCCTTTCAAGACGCCAGTTCTTTGCACACCGGCTGATTATCTTATCAATTTCGCCCTGATTTTCAATAATTCCGGCTAATAATGACCTCATATAGGCACGGGCCTTGCGGTTTACCTGATAAAGCACGCAAAACTGATTAAAGCGAAGGTCAAAATCACCATCCTGCTCATTATGGCTAAAATCCTCCTGAAACAGGAACTGCATCGCCGCTTCCCTTGATTTCCTTCTGGTGCCGCTGGTTCCGGCTGCACCCGAAGACACGCCCTCAGTGGTCATACCGGATAAATCAGGCAATTTTGCCCATGATGTCGGCCATTTCGATGGCGGCAACGGCAACCTCCGCCCCCTTGTTGCCAGCCTTGGTGCCGG
>PDWI01008421.1_pt1 | contig 12151 bp, 5 predicted proteins | sample 1430891 | NCBI WGS metagenome assembly PDWI01 (sample SAMN01162508, study PRJNA174530) | Oral metagenome, whole genome shotgun sequencing project. | biome: Marine environment; feature: Marine mammal; material: Swab sample of the gingival sulcus; isolation source: swab sample of gingival sulcus...
TATTTTTAATTGATAATGGAAAATTGACAATGGACAATTGCCCTCTTACGGACACTATTTTCAATTAATATCAGCCGTTCGCCATTCGCCTTTAGCTATTAGCTTACAATGTTTTCAACAAAGATAATTCCTCCCTCGAAAACAGGCTAATACCCCATATCAATTAAAAATTAAAAATTATTCACTCTACCGTGTGCCCCTATAACTCGGTTTAACCGCATATTTCGACTGCGCTCAATATCCCAAACGCAAAGCATACGTAAAGAGCACAAAGAAATCCCCCGGCACTCGTCCTACATGCATTTTCAATTTTCAATTCTCCATTAAAAAACATTTTCAATTAAAGAAAACGTTACAAGTTACAATGAATTATCATAACCGATAAATATAAGTACTGAAAAACTGTAATTTATAAATAATCTTATTCTTGATTAATGGGAAGCAATTTATTTTTTATTCCTTATTTAACCATCCCAAGGAAAAGCTCACAAATGTTATCTTGCTATAATCATCTTTTTCAAACAGTAACCCTATATCTCCATTCTGAAGAATCGTGAGCGTTGAATATGCGACCTCTCCTTTGTAAACACTTTTTCCTTCTGACCACGTTTTGCCCTCGTCGTAGCTTACTTTTACCGTCAAGTTTTTTCGCTCTTTTTTATCATTGGCATTAGCAAAAATAATGACATTTTTATCATCGCCGTTTTTCTTAGAGCTATATCTGATTATACTTGCATTGCATCCCGGGTCTACAAGTGTGGAATCGGGCTTCGATTGCCATGTTTTACCCTCATCATCGGAGATATGTACATACCTAAAGCCGGGGTTATTAACCCTGCTGTTTATCATCCATCTTCCGTCATTCAACTCTATTACTTTAGATTCATCACCTACCTCTATCGGCGTATCTATCAATTCCCAACTGGCTCCGTTATCATCGCTTTTAAAAAGGTGAAGTTTATTTTTAAGGTTTACCAAGGTGTGCAACAATGTTCCTTTACTTGTCTGAATACCACGACCGGAAGTAATAAATTTAAAATCTTTATGCCACTGCGGTTTAGAAATTTGAGAGGTTATATCCAAAGGTTTGCTCCAAGTTTTTCCATTATCAACACTTTTGATTACGTGAAAATAATAGACATTGAGTTCTTTATCCAAATCCATATAGTTGTAGAACATAAACACCGTCCCCGTAGTTTTATCAACAATCATCGAAGGGTCAGAAGCAGATTGACCAAAAGGAAAATCTACTACAGTTTCTATATCAGACCAAGTTTTTCCATTATCTTTACTACGACGTACTACTATATTTATATCCTTACATCCTCGCAAATCGCCACAAGAAGTAACTCTTTCGTCGCAAGCTGCAATCAAATCTCCATTCGAAGCAGTGGCAATAGCCGGTATCCTATAACAGGCAACCTCTTCGTTCTTTTTATCAAACAAATCATTAAATTCAGATATTACCACTTTTGGTTCAGCTTTAGTATCTTCTTTCTGTGTTTTAGGTGTTTTCTCTCCACACCCTATCAAAGCTATCAAGGCTAATATTATCATTGAATATCTCATATTATCAAATGTTTATTAATTTTCTAAAAAAGATTAATAGAAACCTTTGAATAGCCCAAAATATGAGGCGAGTTTAGATTCTTTTAATACTTATCCAAAGGTTTCTTATAACAATTAATGATTAATACCATTTGCACTTATAAATGGTATAATTCAGCTGTGCTTCTTTTGAATCATCTCTGTTATTTTCATATAAAGTTCCTTATAATCGGGATATTTTTGCAGGTAATCCAGATGAATATCTATAGTACTTTTATCGTGCCTTTTTGCAGGACCTGTTTGTATTTCGAAAGGAGACATTTCATCAGTAACTTTAGCCGCAGTTTCTGCAAGCAACGGATATATATGTTCGATTGAGATATTCTCTCCCTTTAAAATCTCCTCTGTTGCCGACAATAAAAAATTGGTAAAATTATTGGTGAATATAGCCGCAAGATGAAGTACTTTTCTCTTCTCATCACTTAAAAAAAACACTTTCTGAGACAAGCTCAAAGCAAAGTGATAAAGCCTATGCTCCAGAGAAACATCGGGAGAATTGATAAAAAAAGGTACCTTTGAAATATCCACCTCTCTATTTTTGGTAAACGTTTGAAGAGGATAAAGCACTCCATAACTATCGAAATAATTTAAAAACACTGTAGATGGAGTTACTCCGGAAGTGTGGACAACCGATATACTTTTCCCAAGTTTATCACTCAGTTCTTTAGCAATTTTTTCGATTGCACTATCACTAACTGATATTACGTATAAATCACTATTAGGGTATACATCTTTTATTTTATTGGTAGATTTTGCCTCCAAAATTCCACCGAGATTACGGGCATTATCCTCTGTTCTACTATAGATACAGTCTATGATAGCACCTGCTTTTTTGAATGCCTTACCCAAATGCGTAGCCACATTTCCGGAGCCAATAAGTGTAATACTTTTTATTTTGGTCATAATAAAAGGATATTATCCCCATAAATTTTCGGGATAAACACCATCTTTTATCAAGCTTTTCAAACGTTCCATCACAAATGGTTTATCTTCCTTATAGGTAACACCAAACCAATCGCTATCGGAGCTTAATACAAGAATGTCCGCTTTATTTTTTTCCATCAAATAATCTATCAAATCGGGAATATAATACTCCGATGTTTCTTCGTTTCCAAATTCTTTCAAAAACAAACTGAATTGCTCTTCGAAATAGTCAAAATAAGAAGGGTAAAAGCCCCACATATTCATAGAAACCAAGGAATCTTCGGGGAGAAAAACTACCTCATCTCCATCCGGATAATTAATTTTTCCTTCACTATTTCTAGATACTTTCTTACACTCTTTTATATCAACCAGATGATTATTTTCGTCTGCTCTACACACGCCCCTATTCACAGTACCATAGTCGGATAATGTTTTTGTAAGTTTGTATCCCATCAAGAAATAAACATCTTTGTCTCCTTGCTTCGAATCAGGATATTTCTTAAAATACTCGGCAGCCACACTATAAGCGTCTTTTCCATAATAGTCATCGGCATTAATCACCAAAAAAGGCTCATTAACCACTTCCGATACCATCTGAACCGCGTGAGCAGTACCCCATGGCTTCTTACGCTCAAATCCGCTGAAACCCTCAGGGATTTTATCTAACTCTTGAGTAACAAACTCAACTTTTATCTTATCATCGAATTTACCGGCAAAAAACTTCTCAAAATCCTTCTTAAAAGATTCCCTTATAACAAAGACAACCTTGCCAAAACCGGCATTTATCGCATCATAAATAGAATAATCAAGGATTGTTTCTCCATTGGGACCGAAAGCATCCATCTGCTTCAATCCGCCATACCTACTACCCATACCGGCAGCTAAAACTACTAAACTAGGCTTCATTTTTTTAATTTTAATTAAGACACAAAAATATGTGAAATATATTAAAAATCAAAGTAATCAGCTACGAATATTTATTTTGAATTGAAGCGAAGCTTATTGTACTACCTCACAAGAGTAATATCTCCGTATTTCTTGGTTATTTCACCGTTTTCATTGATAATTTCTATGTAATAGACATAAACACCTTGTGGTACTTGCTTACCTCGGAATGTACCATTCCATCCTATATTAGGCGAAACTTCACCTCCGATATAAAAATCTGATTTTTCATATACCATCTCTCCCCACCGGTCAAAAATGCTATAGGTATTTATGTGATAAGAAAGACCGTTTTTGGATACCGGAAATATGTAATCATTTGTACCATCAGCATTTGGCGAAAAAATATTGGGCATAAAAACCTCATTATCCCTATCTATTCGTACCAGCTTACAATCACTAAATTCACAAAGGGTATCAAAAAATACGGTATAACACAGCTTAAAACCTTGGTTTGACGATACCTCTAAATGGTCGGATGATATATCGAGAAAAGTATCATTTTTAAACCACGCTATACTATCATAATCTTGAAAATCTATTGAATAAGAATTTTCAGAATTGAATTCTATTATTTCTTCTCCTTCAAATACTATCTGGGGAGCATCAGGCTTAACGATATCAAATGATGATGAATACTGACAACCATTTGCATCTGTCAAAACTATATCATAAGAGCCTTCATCCAAATTCTCTATAAGCATAGAGTTTTGTTCCTCACCGTTTAGTTCTAAAACAAAATCATCTTTACCCGATAATGGCTCCACCAATAACTCTCCGTCTGTCATATCGTAACAGGATATATCTTTTATGGTTATTGAGGCATCTACCTCCGGCATTATATTTATTGAATCTACTACATTGTAGTCACAATCTCCTACCGCAAAATTTAAGGTAACATAAAACATTCCTCCCTCTGTTGAAGATATATTTTCTCTTGATATAACACCTTCGCTGTCTATTATGGTTCCTACCCAATTAGCAATACCTGAAGTGTCCGCACTGTACTCCAATTTAAGCACGTCATCAAGCTCGCTATAACAAATTTCATCGGGTAAATTATCTATTGAAACAGAAACCTCAGGACAGTCCAAAGCAGTACAAGAATCTATCGACATCTTAGTTCCACAGACACAATCGATACTTTTTGTCTCTACTTGTATTTTTACAGTTTGACCGTAAGCTAATCCCTCCACTTTATATGTCTTTTCACTTTGTGTTCCCATATAAGCGTCATCAATCCACACATCAAATTCTTCTACACAATCGGAAGTTTCCCACTCAAATTCTACAGAACTATTCGTTTGTTTTTTACACGTAATTATAGGCTTAATAACTTCAGGCATAACATACACAACCTTTCTAGTTTCGGGAGAGCAATCTCCGTCCAACTGAACAAATACCGTATCTACCCCTGAAAAATCGCTCCAGTTTATCTGGTAATGTCCACCACCAATATCCTTAACTCCTGCTTTAGAAGACGACACATCAACTTTATAATCATAAATTGCATCATAGCTATCCAAGGTTAAAATACAACTATCATACACGCAAATAGTATCGGCATTCAAGGCAAATAATGTACTAGGGATAGAAGACACCTCATATTCTTCAATATCCGCCGAACAATCAAGCTCCTTTCCCAAATGATTCTTATACAATTTAACAGTTGCTGAATATTTACCGGGATTATTTACCCCTCCCAATACAAAAGAATTGGAATTGGAAATTTCAACGCCATCCAAATACCAAACCACTTCATAGTTTTGGTATGCACTCAAATCAGTTCCATACACGATGTTTAACTCAAAGGTTCCATCATTACATATCAACGTATCTATCTCACCATCAAAACTAAAATAATAATGATTTGCATCTACTATGCTATCACAACCATATTGCGTTTGATATTTGTACCTAATCATGGTATCATTCTTCATCTCAGAAGAGCCACAATGAACAGAATCCACTGAAACAATCGGCTCCTTTCCTTCGTGAACATTTGCTTCTATTATAAATCTACAACCTGTAATCGTATCAATACTATTACAACTGACTAATGTTTCTGTTTTTATTGGTTGACATTCCCACCCATCAGGAGTATATCCCCATATCAATTTCGATTCACAAATCGTAGTATCAATATGGACAACGGGCAAAGTATCTACTTTTACATAAAAACAAGCAATATCAGACGAATCACACCCTGTTACTCCTTGGTGACAAATTTTTATTATATCCCCGGTAGGATTAAATGATGCTGAAAGAGACGTATCTTCTTGATTTGATAATAACACACCATCGTAAAACCAACGATAACTGTCTGTATTAAGTATATTTTTAGACCTAAATTCAAAAGTTCCGCCACTACACAATGTTACCGTATCATTCTTTGCAATATCAATAATATCTCCAACTTTATCAACTGCTACAAATTCACTTATTTCATCAACGTTATAACCTCCTAATCCGGCAATTAAATCAATTTCAAAATCTACGATACAACCTGTATAGCCGTCTATATAGAGATAGTAGGTATGTCCGGGAATAAAATTAGAACTCTGTATTTTAGAAACAGGAGCAGTAACCTGACTACCGTCACAAACAATATACTCTACATCTTCCTCTTCGATACACCTATCTACCACACCATACTGATAGCCTGTGTCTTTACCGGCTTGAGGAGTCATGCCTTTTATAATAATATCAAATTCGACGTAATTAGAAGTAGGAACAAATCCAAAGAATAAAATATTTTGAGGTCTACCTGTATTTTCTGTCGGTTGATCACAGATATAATAATCGGGCGTGGGGTTCATTTCAATATTAGGAAGAGTCCACGGTCCTCTAAAATCATTTGCATTACAAAAAATGTCTGCCTCTGCACAAATAGTATCAGGCTCAGGACTTTGAGATGATAAACTACTGAAAAAAGAAAAAAGAAAAAAGACTACAAACGAAACTCTCAAGTATTTACTCACGACACAATTTTTGTAACTAATTTAAAAAGAATTGATTAAAATTCACGCAAATTTACGACTTATTACGTATATATAACTAATATTTTTAATATTATTTTGTCAATGTCACATCACCTGTCAAATTTATTATCTCTCCATTATTCAATTCAATGACAAACCTATAAACATATACTCCGGATAAAACCTCTCTACCATTGCACTTTCCATCCCAACCGTCAATAGAAACGTTTTGTCTGAGATTTTGTTTTTCATACATCTTATTTCCCCATCTATCATAAATCATCAGCTTTAATATATTTTTAACTCCTGCTCCTGATTTCATATAAAAGTAATCATTTATATCATCATTATTAGGGCTAAAAATATTGGGGATAAACACATCGGGAAGCTCCTTTACCCTTATCCACAAATCACTAACATCTGAACAACCATGGTCATCTACAGCTTCCACAGTTATATTGACCGAATTACTTAACGAAATGGTCTGCTTTCTATTATTGGGATAATCAAAATATTCATCAGGAGTCCAATAATATTCCTTAATAGGGTTTTTAGAATAAACAACAGCCTCCAAGTTTACAATATCTCCGGAAAATATGCTATCCCTATCAGCTCCTAAAGCCACCTGTACTTGAGCTCCTTGAGGAACGACAACATTGGTATCTAACTTACAACCATTTTTATCTTTTATATAAATTTTATATTCTCCGGCTTTTTTAGAATTAAAACTACTACTACCGGAAAACCAATAATTATCCAAAGAATACGAATAAGGTGCCTCTCCACCAAATACACTATCTATGTTTATCACGCCGTCTTTATACCCATAGCAAGTCGGAGATACAATATTCATAATGGCACTATCCAATGAATATACATTACTTTCTATAAAAACCGAATCTACCTCAAAGCACCCATTTGAGGTATTTAAAACCTTAACAATATAATCGCCCTCCCCTTCGATAAGTGGACTTTTTGAATTATTCCCCTGTAATATTTTTCCGTTTGGAGTACGCCAAGAAAACGAATAAACGCCCAATGAATCATTTAAAACATTAACCTTAAGCCTCCCCTGTATATCTTCACACACAAAGGGCTCTATTTCTTCTACATCTATAACCGGCTTTATACTGTCTATTGAAATTTCCAAATCAAAAGAATCCACACAACTATTTTTACCGGTAACAATCAAGGTATAAGTTCCCGCTTCATAGGCAAAAAATTCTTTTTCCTGAGAATAAAATCCATTGGGACCTATCCATTCAAAAGACTTATCATCATCAACACCGATTGCCCTTATTTTACTTGAATCGGCATAACAATTCAAATTATCTCCAACTGCATCAAATTCGGGATAAATAGGTGTATCAAACACATTTATCTTTATTTGATTGTATATACCATTAGGACCTTTTGCCGTTATTGTATACTCTCCGGGAATATTGGTATAAACTGTGGAACCTACCGCATAAAAATCTTCAGGCCCTGTCCAATAAAACTCACAGTTGGAAACGTCTGAAAACACTACCATCTCTAAATAAACGGAGGTATCACATGGCAAATAATAATCTTTTGAAAAAATATTAGGAGGAATAGTATCCCATATAATAGATATTGAATCCTCCGTTTCACAACCATTACTTTCATCGATGAGCAAAACATAATATTTACCCGCAACATTGATGGTAATATCTTCATCCGTGTCTGTAAATCCATCGGGACCAGTCCAAAAGACAGAAAAATCCGATGCGGAAGTACTCAAGTCTATGGTAACTTTTGCATTATTTCCATCAAGATTCTTAGACTTAAGTAAAACATAAGGTTTTAACTTATTTATCGGAACTTCTATCGTATCACTTATACTACAACCGTTATCACCTGTAACATTTAAAATATATTCACCTCCATTATCAACGGTAATACCGGAACTATCAGATATAAAACCATACGGTCCTATCCAATTGAAACTGTTGTTAGGATTATTGGTAACTATTGATATATCAACAGAATCATTTCTACAGGTAATAGTATCAATATCAGGTACAGATATAAGCGGATAAACGGTATCTATCAAAACATAAACAGAGTCTTCAACAATGCAATTTTTTTCATTATTGACAAAAACACTATACCAACCCCCTTCTGTAACAGTACTCTGAAGTGAGTTAGAAACATATCCATTAGGACCAGTCCACTCAATAAAGTTATAATCACCCTGAATTTCAGCATTTACAACCAACTCCTGTCCGATATTAAAACAAGTCATAGTATCGCCGATTACACTCACTTCGGGATAATCGGGAGATTTAACAATATTCATAACAAAGAGAGACTCACAACCATTGGCTCCTCTGGCGTAAAATCGATATTGCCCTTCATCGTAAACAGTATCAATAAGATTTTTACTTTCATACCCATTAGGACCAAACCAAGAATAAAAAGCTAGACCTGCTGTATCCAAATTCGCCTTTATTATAGAATAATTAAGAGCACAAAGTATAACAGGATCGAACTCCACATCAACAACAGGAGGATTAAAATCATATTCAACCAATATTTCAGTAGAATCAATACATTCTCCATTTCTGACCACAACTTTATATAAGCCCGATTCGGTAACTACAGGACTTGGGTCTGATGTCTCCAGATTAGGGCCTATCCATTTAAAATCGTAATTATCAGAAACCCCCTCCAAGTTCAACTCTACCATTGTATCATTTTCACAATTCAGGTAAAATGTATCCGGCGACAAAACAAGATATTCGCCCAGTTCTATAACTATACTATCCACCACTACACACTTACTTGTACTTATAGCCTCAACGTAATAAATACCCGGAGATGTCACCTTTAAACTATCGTTGTAAGAGTCTACGCCATCCCCTGTCCAATGTATACTTTCAAGTTCAATATCTGCTTCTATACTCAAAAACAAGCTATCATGGGAGCAATCTAAAGAATTTGAAGTATCTATTGCAATAATAGGAGAAACGAAATTTTCAATAACCTCAGTAAAAAATACCCTCTCGCAACCAAGGTCTATATCCGTTACAGTTACATAATAATATCCGGCATTATAAACCGAAATATTTGCCCCCGTATAAGTATTCCCCCCTGAATCTTCCCATTGGAAAGTATAATTTTTTGAATCCTCATATTCCACAGATAAGTTGGCTATGGTATCTATACAATTGATTGTATCACTAACAATTTCTATATCAGAAAACGAAGAATCTCCTAAGACAATAAACGTATAATTATTTACACATTGATTATGCCCTATAATACTCAAATTATAAATGCCTTCATACTCAACAACAGGAAATGTATCAATTGAATAAAAATCAGCAGGACCTACCCAAAACAGAGAAATAAAACTATCATTTATAGTATATTCTATTCTTGTAAATGAATCGCAATTTAGATATAAAATACTGTTAGGAATACTTAAATCAATAAGAACAGTATCAATAATAATATCAAAATTTCCTAAAGCCTTACAACCGTTTTGCCCTGTTATTTCATACTTATAATTCCCCACTATATCCGTATAAAATGCCTGATTATAGAGAGAATCGCCGTAAGGATTAACCCAAAGATAATCTAGATTTAAATCAGAAGACAAAGCACTTACTTGTACGGAGTCTATACCACAATTCAGAGTATCATAATCTATAAAAACTTCCGGTTCATCAGTATCCAATAAAACATAAATGGAATCTACTGTCAAACATCCGTTTGCTCCCTGATATTCGACCTTATACCAGCCGGAATCCAACACAAAAGTATCTCCGGCAGATTGCCCAAGCCCTAACCACTCTACTCTAATCAAAGAATCGGACGAGACAAAATCGATAAAAGAGGTATCGTTATAACAAGTAATCGGATTTGCCGATAATATTGCATTTGGTTTTATGGTATCTACCAAAATCTCTATCGTCTCCACCACATAACATTGATTGGTAGATACTGCCTTAACTTTATATTGACCCGGATTCGCTGTTCTGATGCTTTGACCAATATACTCATTACCATCACTATCCCACCAATAAACAGAATCCAACACACCATTAAGGGAATTAACACTAAGCTCTGCTGTATCGGAAAAACAATTGATATCTTCCAAATCAAATTCCAATTGAGGAACATCTGCATCTATAAAAACTTCAATTGATGCTGTGTCAGAACAGTTGTCACCAATGACTATAAAATCATAGACCCCCGGCGAACTCACTTGAACAGAAGTTGAATCGCGACCGGAAATAACATTATCACTCCACTCAAAACGCATCCCCTCGTCTTTTAGATAACCTCCTCCGGTCAGGGTAACAAATCCTTCCGGACATCTTATTGTATTATCATCAGCTAACAATTCTGCTTCTATATTCCAAATTTTAAGGTCTATTAGATAGGATTTTTCACAATTATACGACGGTAGAGAAACATAATATGCTCCTTCTTCATAAAACTCTTCTCCTTCAAAATACAATGTATCCCCATAGCAAATAGACGTATCAATATTTATTTTATTGGCTACCTGCAATATTTGTAAACTGATACAGGTATCGGTAACATCTACACAGTACGGAGTACCTGCAACCTCTAAGCTATCTAAGAACTTATCGCCTCCTAAGACATTCATCATTTCAAATAAACCTGTAGAATCGTTTTTGTGATAAGACATACCGCATATCTTATAAGAACCAAAACTCAATGTATCTAAATTAGGATTATTTGAAACGCCGACTAAAACGTTATTTTTGTATATGAGATAGTCGTGATTATAATAACTTTGATTTGGGGCATCACCGTCAAACAAAACGTCCAAGTCTACAAAGCGATTAGGATCATCTTCACAAAAAGAAAACTCATCTTCAGCGAAATATCCTGCGTCAGCTCTACAAATATCACATTCGACACTTGAACCATCACAAAATTCGATAGATGCACCATAGAAATGACCGTCGTATATCTCATCATGGTCATGTATAACAAAAGTCCAAGAGCCATTGACTGAGCCGGTATTGAAGTCTTCCAAACTCCCATTATTAGGATAATATACACCATTATAGGCACTCCCTATATTTAACCAATTGTCATTATTATTAAAGTGATCTGATTTTTGAAAATCATCGGGAGAGGCGAGGTCGCTATCAGGCACAAAAGATATGTCCCACTCTATATACCCCGTCAACAAGGATGTATTACTTACAAAAGGTCCTACCAACCCGACTTTCTGACCACTTGGAGATACCAAATCTATAGTAAGCTCATGCCGCGAATTGTGATCATAATGAAGGGTGACAAGTTTAACGCATTGTGAGGGATCAGCAAGATCGTCATTCAGTACTCCATCCACTACTAATTGAAATTCCATTGGTATTTCGTTATCGGGGATATTTATCAATGTATCAACTCCACATTGACCGGACACAAAATTAATTCCGAATGACACAAACAATAACGCTAAAAAAAAATTCCTCATAAAAAACACTTACATTAAAAAAGATTCTATAATGTCACAATTCGCTGCATAATGTTATGAAAATAATTAAAAGAAACCTTTGAATAACCCAAAATATGAGACGAGTTTAAGGCAAGAGAAAATTTTAACCCACAGCAACCTTATGGTTGTGAGGACTTAAAATTTTTGATAACGAAAAATTGCGAAGCAATCACGAACACCTTAATAG
>PDWI01008423.1_pt1 | contig 12148 bp, 7 predicted proteins | sample 1430891 | NCBI WGS metagenome assembly PDWI01 (sample SAMN01162508, study PRJNA174530) | Oral metagenome, whole genome shotgun sequencing project. | biome: Marine environment; feature: Marine mammal; material: Swab sample of the gingival sulcus; isolation source: swab sample of gingival sulcus...
CGAAGCCTACAGCCCCGGCGCCGGATTCCAGCCCAGCGACACCTTCAAAAACCTCGGATACCTCGTCGCCTACAGCCCCGGCAAACCCGGACAAGCCGAACACGTCAGCAAAACCATCATCCAAATCGCAGACAACCTCGCCACCAACGGCGCCACCCAGGACGAACTCACCCGCGCCCTCGAACCCAAACTCAGCGAACTCAAAAAATCCCTCCGCCAGAACACCTACTGGCTCAACACCGTCATGTCCCAGTCCCAAGAACAACCCCACCGCCTCGACTGGGCACGCAACCGCGACACCGACTACCAATCCATCACCCTCCAACAAATCAACACCCTCGCCAAACAATACCTCGGTAAATCCAACACCATCCGCATCGAAATCATCCCGCAAACCGCGACGCAGTAGCCGCGGCTTCCACCGCAAACGGGAACGCAGCGCCTTCCGTGCCCCACCCCCCTCCGTGCCCATCCCACTACCCCCTGAGAGGCAGCACGGCCTCCCATGACAAGCCGACGCGCAACTCGTCAAAACGCACCGGGAAGGAGCCGGAGTCACTGCCGGGGCGTAGCACGATGCGGTCGAACCTGGAAATAAAAAGCCCCTCCTTGTATGCCCCCTTTTGACCCATCATCTTAATTCCCGATTATTTTCCCTTCTTTCGGATCATAGTAGAAATCCGGCAGGGTTCCGTTGATGAGCTTCTGAATTGCTTCTTCGATAACGGGCAGAGTCACAAGGAACCACTCTCTCGGCTCGACATCGAAGCCGAATCGGTCTTTCAGTTGCAAGTCGAGCCGCGCTGAATCAAAAAACTTGTGCAGAATCTTTTCCAGTTTAGTGAGGTCAAGGTTTGAGACTTTGTAAGTTTCAACGATTTCAACCTCAGCGAGGAGGTAGGTAGGATCTTTCGCGGCATTTGTGACACGTTTTTTCACTGAGCCTTTGGTAATGCCAATTTTGTGGATCACTTTCCGGTTCTCTGCGATAAAATCATTCTCCGACTTGCTCCGCAAAACATAGACGTAGCCGACAGTTTGATCGTCGGCTTCTTCTTGCTCAGAGAACAGAGGGCCATGTGTTGGATCAGTTATATAACGGCTTTCCGTATCCTTATACAAGGCGGTCTCAAGCGAATGCATGAGCATATTGTTTTCGGTAGCATTATCAAAGACAACATAGAGCCTTCTATCCAGTTTCCCATTGGGTTTCTCAAACTTATCTCCCACATCCGCGATGAATAGCATTTGCCCGAAAATAATAAAAAAATCGCCTTTCTTGATGTGTGGATTGCTCTGAAATCTTAGGATCTTCCTCCTGCCTGTACGGATTTCTCTCTTAACCTGCTCGAAGAGCGGTTTGAAAATACCAAAATTGCGGCAAGGAGTCCGCTGGGCGATCTCTTGTTCAACGAGCTTCTCTTTGGTGGAACGAACATGCTTTAACGCGGTAATGTCGTCGGCACAACCCGCATCGGCACCGAGAGCATTAAGAAGTTCGTAGTCGGATGGGTCCTCCTTTAAGACAGACGAAAGTTCACCATCGCTTTCGGTGTCTAGCAGATGCTTTACATCCATGTCCCTAAGCACTTCACGGCACTCGGATGATTCACGCAGTCGATCCAGGCGGACGGCATAAAGACGCTCAAAAATGTCTCGATTCTCGCCGTGCTGCGGCATTCTGCCGTGCTCTTCTACAAATCGTTCGATCTCCTCGTAACCAGCAATGATGCGCTGCTCTTTAGGAGTCCGAGCTGCTTGTTTCTTGGGTGCTATATCGACGCCAAGCTCGTCGAGAAGATCCAAGTCTTCTTTACTGACTTTCTTAGGCATCTTGTTTCTCCTTTGTTTCTTTTACGACACGTTGTAAAAATGCGACACCTTCGGCCATACGCTTTTCCCATGGGTCGGCTGCCGTTATTGCCGGAAGACGGCCTTTCTCCTGCTTGAACTTCAAAGCCCGCTTGGCGAGTTCGCGGGCGTCTTCGAGGCTCATGCTGACTTTCTTCGCCTCGATCACTTCCTTAATCCGCTTCAGTCGTTCCTCGCTCATGGTTTTGGCTAAAATCGCGTAGGCTTCGCCGAAAGGATTGATCCGGTCGATAAGGTCAATGTCCAGTTCCTTCACGTCCATGGCGAATTTGCGAACGCCGTCCAACAATGCGGTGTTCGCCGTAGGTGTATCGTCGCCAACACCAGCGATATTTTCCTTCGCTTTCTGAAGCAGGTTCAAAGCCGCGACTGCGTGCTGGCGCACGGCTTCCTGATCTTCTTCGTCCAGTTCGGGATACTTATCCTTGATGATCTTACCCATACGAACCTGAGTGAGTTCCTCGGGGACAACCTCCTCATCGAATAGTCCCCGCTCCACGGTATCCTTGTCTTGAACGTAGGCCGTAATGACTTCGTTCAGGTCGTGCTGGCAAATGCGCTGAGCTTTCTCGCTCTTTGGCTCTACCAGCCCCTTGATCTCCATCTGAACCTTCCCTGTCTCGCCATTGAATCCGATATTCAGCTTATCCTCCTGATAACCATCTTCGCCGTAATCAAAGCCTTCCGTCGGACCATTATCTGACCGCTTGGGGAGGAATTCAAAGCGAGGCGCAAGCACCTGCTCCATGAGTAAGCTGGCCGCTATCGCTTTCAGCGTGTCGTTGATAGCTTCCACTACCGCGCCTTCTTCCGCGTCCGGTTCTGCAATCAGATTGGTGAACCGGGCTTTCGTCTTGTTCGGAGCATCGCGAGTGGCACGCCCGATGATCTGCACAATCTCCGTCAGACTGGAGCGGTATCCGACGGTGAGAGCATGTTCACACCAAATCCAGTCAAAGCCTTCCTTGGCCATTCCAAGCGCAATAATGATGTCCACATGGTCACGATTGTTTTTCTGGGTCGGATCTTTCAGAGCAGCAGAAACGCGGTCGCGCTTGGAAGGATCGTCATCCACCAAATCCGCAATTTTGAGGATCTTTCCTTCCGGGGTCTTCACCAACTGGAAACCCGTGGCCGGATTGGTCCCCTTCCAGTCGCCGAGTTCTTCAAGAATGTGTTCCACTTCCCGGATCTTGTCCTTCGTGCTTTCCCGTGAATTGACATTGGGGATATGCACGATGGTTTTCTCGTTTGGATCGAGCACCGCAAGAATCTCATCGGAGTATCGGCCTGAGTAGAAATAATAACCGATGTCGAGTTGCTTGAGATATTGGTAACCATTCAACTGTTCGTAGTAAGTGTAAGTGACGGTGTCGAACTTACTTTCGTCTTCTGGATGAAGAACAGCTTCCGCATCACCACGGAAATATGAGCCCGTCATGGCAACAATATGCGTTTTATCACGGGCAATAAATTCACCCAAATGCGACCCGAGCTTGTTATCCGGGTTCGCCGAAACGTGGTGAAATTCGTCGATGGCGAGCAAGCGATCATCAAAGGCTTCCACGCCAAATTGATCGACCGCGAATCGGAAGGTAGCGTGGGTGCAAACCAGCACCTTGGAACCACTATCGAGAAAAATTTTTACCGAATTGACCTTGCCACCCTCTGTACCTGGAGCATTGCAGAGGTTCCACTCTGGCTCGACCGTCCAATCTGCCCAAAAGCCAAATTTCTTCAGTGGTTCATCGTGGAAGCTGGAGCCAATCGACTTCTCAGGCACGATAATGATAGCCTGCTTCAAACCTTGGTTTTGAAGTTTATCAAGCGCGACAAACATTAAGGCACGGCTCTTACCGGAAGCCGGAGGCGACTTGATAATCAGGTATTGCTCGCCGCGCTTTTGATACACGCGTTCCTGCATCGGACGCATCCCAAACTCGTTGGATTTTGCCGACGTGGCTTTTTGTGCGTACTTTACGGAAATGGATGGGACTGGTTTCATGGCAAATGAATATTGGTTTATGGAAGTTTAACCCAGAAATGAAGGAGTTTTATCGAGCCGCTACGGCAGCTCCCTATCCGAGAGTGAGTTGAGGTCATTCGATACTGAGGAGAGGAGTCTTGGAAATCTATCAGAGCTTCGTTGTTACTCCATTTTTTTGCATCTGACTTTGACAAGTCATCAATCCACAAATTGATCTTGGAGCACCATGATGCAGCTTCTCCATCTTGGAGATATCCTAGAATTATCGCTAAATCATGCTCCTTCCCATGCAATCCTTCCTTAAAACGCTGAATGCCACCTGAAATCTTATCAACCCCAGTCACGTATTCCCGCTCTCTCGATTTACTTGGTGCCGGCAGGCGCTTTCCTTCGATTACGATAAAAGGGTCATACTTTGTATATCCATATCCTTCAATCTCCGTTACCTCAGTTGGTTTCACTGAGATGTCAACGCGTCTCCGCCCCTCTTGCCTCTGCTCAGGCTGAAACATAACCATGGGAAACCTGGAAGTAGCCTGAGCTTGGATATAGTTATGAAATTGAGCATTCAAATCTTCTTCCGCTTCAACTCTGATCCGCTCAGGGTCATCACGCCATGGGGTTAGGCACTCCCAAATGAACTCAACGGTCTGACCAATCAGATTGTCAGGCAGCGCGCTCGGAGCAAGTCTCCCAATAGAATTTTGCATCGCTTGGCTCATTAGAATCCTTGCTCCTTCAAATCTTCTAAGGTTTCGTCAGCATCACGTATCGCTGTTGAGACTATCCAGTTACGAACACGGTCAGGCTTTACGATTACTAGTGTATTTTTTTCGTAGAACCGGATAATGCGGCTGGTTCTCAGAGCAGCACCACCTTGCTTAATAAGAATAGACTTCAGGTGGGTTGACCAATCATCAGGCCAATCTAGTTCAGATACTTCCCCAAATATGAAAGACTGATATGCGAGGCCATCAGCTCTTCCGGATTTACCAGCACGTATATTGCGATAGATGCTTCCGAGCAAACGTGTAAACATCTCAGCGTATTCAGCAAGGACTGCTTGCGTTACGGGATTCTTGTGTGGATCAGAATTGTGGCCAACTCGAATCATGGGAGCGTAGGCTTCAGCCGCATCGGAGAGCAGAGCCTTCTCCCACCATGACATATCCTTGAAACCACCGTCTGATTTTAGCCAAGGAAGATCTTCTATATCTTTTTTGAGGATTGCCGTGGATTTACCAATGAGCGAACTCGTACTTTTTAAGAGACAAAAAACCCTAAGATTGCTCTTGTGTTTATCAAAATTCTCTGAAAATTCGATCAACTCTTCTTTCTGATCTTCAGGAGCATTGATACTAACAATGCTATCAAGAAAACTTAACTCTCCCTTTAACCACAAAGCGGATGGCAGCTTTGCGTTCTCTTTGATGAGCAACATTGGGGGACGATAACGGGCTTTTTCCCGGGGAGCCGCAAAAACCTCCGCTTCAACAGACTTAATCGTACTTTCATTAATGCCTTCTTCTGTCAATGACACAGGAGGAAGGAATGGCATACCCGTCAGCCATTCAGCTTTTTTGTTGCTGAACTTTTTACCGACGATAAAACCCTCACCATGTGTCCAGCCTTTTTCATTGAGGAAGTCCTTCAGCGTCGGCCATTGCATGACCTTACCTGTTAAATAAACTAGCCGTCCTCCGCCCAAGAGGTTTACCTTCCAGACCCAAGGACAATTTCTACCTGTCTCAAGCAGGACAGAATGAAAATCATAGTGGTCTAATTCAAAACCCAACCTCTCGTGAACGCTTTTTGTTTTGCGAAAAGTAAGATGGCGAATGGTATGTCGAGACGATGGTTTTTCACCACGCGCCAAAATAGCAATTGCTTTGGTGTCTGCTGACTCAAAAAGATTTCTGATTGAAACAAAATCCAAAACTGCATCCACCGAATGTAGCTCAAGAAAGCGCTTCGCAAAATTGCGTGACTTGGAATTGTAAAGTAACCCGCATGGTTGGAGCAGGCACATTGGAGAGCCAGGACTTAGCAAGGAAGCACACTCTTCCAATACACGATAGGCGATATTTCTATCAGGAATCGGGATCTTTTGCAGCTTGGTATCGCGCGATTCATCCGCCGCTGCTGTGAGTTCGGAAACGAATGGGGGATTGCCGACGATGCAGGAGAAACCGTTTGGCACCGCACTTTTTAGATTACCGAGATTCTCAAAGAAGTCACCAACAAATAAATTCTGTCCTAACAGTTTATCAAACCTTAATTGATCCCAGATGATCTGTGGCTGCAGGGCATCACAGACAGCAAGTGCAAGATTTAGAGCAGCAACATTTGCAGCTTCTGTTAGCTGTTCGACTCCAAAAATTGACCTACTCAAAGTTTCTTTTAGATATTCGACACTAGGACGCCTCCAATCATTCTTGCTTTGCCAGTGATGCACAAGACGCCGAAATGCACCTACTAGGAATACACCTGAACCACACGTTGGGTCTAGTATCTTTTCATTCCCATGAATCTTATCGTAAGGTAATACATGATCCAAAATGAGATCAGAAACAAATGGAGGCGTGTAGATTGCCCCTTTGCCTGACTGGGCAAAGTGTTGATATATGTGGCTCAGCACGCTTACAGGAATGTAGCGGAATGAATACTGCTCCCACAAATATCGTTGACGTTTCAGTGTCTTTGCTTCCAATAAATCAACAAATTGTGCGAGAACCTGCGGCGTAAGCCTTTCTGCAAAATGCTCTAATGTAAAAACGTCTCCATTAAATTTATCCCTGAGTGCTTTTAGCACTTTATCCACTACGATAGTATCTTTGCTTTTAAGAACATCTATAAAGCACGATGCTCCTTGCCTATACTCCTCGAACCATCCGTCAGGAAAAACTCCCCGATCTTCCAAATACTTTGCAAAAATAAACAACAAGAGAAGCCTTCGCATTACCGGGCGATCATCCTCTGCCGCCTCTTTTTGCAAACACTCGTCAGCTTCAATTGTAGCCGACATAAGCCGTTTGTGCGCTGCGCGATCGGCACACGCCCAATTTTTATTCTTACCATCTTCCCAAAATGTGCCGGTAGAGAGTCTGAACGCTGAAAATCTTTCAACTTTATCTTTGTCAAGAGCATGCATTACAGCAGAGGCTGTCCCGATGCTCTCTGCTGCGGAATACTCGCAGCTTCCTGCCTGACGATTCCAGAAGTCAGGCTCTGAAGCACACCTTAGGACATCTACCTGAGTTGGCCATTCAACATACAACAATGGGGCTGTCCCATTGAGCCAGACTCTGCGGTGTAACTCAGCCAGGGTATCTTTGCTGTAATCTTCTTTTGAATTATCTACAACATATGCGGCGACCTGAGACGAACGTCCGTCACTAAAACGGCGGAAAAATATATAATCAATACCACATTTTTCATGTTGCCGGACATCCTTGAGTAAAGCCGCTTCGTGGCATGCCGCCGATTCCGCAATCGATTCTGGTGGCAGTGAGTCGTCATGAACGGAAACCAGACCGGGAAGTACAGGCTCTTCGTCTTTAGGTGCCAAATATAGCTGTTGAAGTAATTGACTCATTGCTCACCTCCTGTCATTTTGGTATACAGTTCAAACAGTTTTTCCAGTCGCTCGGTATCGTTTTTGAATCGGCGGCCAATGTAGATGCGCTCCAGAACCTCGTCGTTACGCTCATGTGCCTGTCGAAGGTTCTCTGGCATTTTGTCGGGGTTGTAAAGATCGGCGATGGTAGCAGGAAAATGTGCTTCGCGGGCGAGAAGTATGTCTTCCGCGCAGCGGGTGAGGTCGCTTTTGTTGCCCTTAGTCAGCTTGGGCACGGGAAAGGTATTCCACCCCATTTTGTTCGAGTAGCTGAAACGCGTTTCAAGCCTTCCACAGACTGTTGCAATCCAAATCAGATGTAGTCGAGAAGCTATTATTGATAAATTGAACAAATCAGAATCATAGAGAGCGTATGCCAAGTTGTTCACAGTGCTATTCTTACCAAGCAATCCAACAGGAAGATACTCACGAAATTCCGAACTGCGAATCGGAACAATAATAGTGCTATGAGTGCCTATATTCATTTCACAAAATTGATGGGGGCGTTTAGCCATCGCAACTGTTCCCTTTCGAGAGCTTGCTAAACGCCAACTTCTAACCTTATCAACTCTTTCTCTAATCGATTTAATTTCGATAGCTTCATCCAGGCTCTCATTATCTAACCATAAGCAATATCTCTCAGAACCTTTGATAAATTCAGATGAACCCATGAATTTTCTTGTAAACTTGTGTTGTTGACTAGAATTTAGACTTAGCCCTTGTAATACATCACTGCTCAAGATCAGGAACCCACCATCGTAAGGTTGGTTTCCTAACTTCATTTCCCCTAGAGGCTTTGAGCGGCAGTTTGCCTTTCTAACAATTACATCTGGAGATGCAGTGAGATAAGCGTTGATGTTATCGACCCCACGTTCTATATGCTTGCCTTCGATTGTCTCGAAGAGTCGCCTCTTGCTTTTTATTTTATCTTTTGAAATGCCAACGATAATTACTGTCACGCCGGCGTTGTTTGCTGCTAGGTTCTTCCACTTAAAAGATGTATGAGCAAAAAAGATGTAGCAGTTAAGCCTCTCAAGAACGGACCAAAGAACAGGAACTTGATTGCCTTGGCATATTGAGTTGGTGCTTACAAAAGCATACTTGCAAGTAGTCACATTTGCATAAAGTGCCGCCTTAACAAACCAACCGCACACATAATCCAGAACCTTCCAGTCTTTTATTGTATCGCTTACTGCAACACCTAAATCCCTTTTCTCATCGGGAGTTTGTTTTTTCGTTCCTTTATACGGCGGATTACCGCAAATATATGTCTCACCGCCTTCATTTCGAAAACTGATTTCCGCCTGATCAAGGGGCGTTTCAAATAGATCATCGGCACGATATTTTACTCCCGTCCCGGTAGGCGGACATACACTCAACCAGTCCAGCCGGAGCGCATTGCCACAGGTGATCCAGTTCGCCTTTTCAAGTGGCAAAAATTCGGCAAGCGCTTCCTTCTGCCCGCGATAAATGACATCGCACTGATACTCGGCGATAATCAAAGCCAGGCGTGCTATTTCCGCTGCGAAATCCCGTATTTCAATGCCTCGGAAATTAGTGAGGGGGATACTCGTCTGTCGATCCACCTCTCCACGGCGCTGGTTAATCTCCGCCTCGATGGCGCGCATTTCCTTGTAGGCGATGACCAGGAAGTTACCAGAGCCGCAGGCGGGGTCGAACACACGAATCCTCGCGATACGATTGCGGAGATTCAGAAGTTTGCGTTTGTTATCACCTGCCTCATCAAGCTTTGTGCGGAGTTCGTCCAGAAAGAGCGGATTGAGCACCTTCAAAATATTCGGGACACTGGTGTAGTGCATTCCCAGTGCCCCCCGCTCTTCGTCATCGGCAACGGCCTGAATCATTGAGCCAAAGATATCCGGGTTGATTTTCGTCCAATTTAGCTTGCCAACGTGTAAGAGATAAGAGCGGGCGATTTTCGAGAACTTGGGCACTTCAAGGCTGCCTGAGAACAATCCTCCATTCACAAGAGGAAACACCTCTGCCCATGGGCGGAACTTCCCTGCAGGACGATCTTCAAGCTTTGTATTCATCGCCCGGAAAAGCTCCGAGATAATCTCGTGAGTATTCGAGGAATCCCGCTCGCTCATCTGTTCAATCGTCGCAGTAAAGAGGTCTTCGCCGTTAAAGATGTCGGTATCTTCCGCAAAGAAACAGAAGATCAATCGTGCCATGAAATGATTCATCTCAGGGCGGCGGGCTTCTGTACCCCATTCCGGGTTATCCTTCAGCAACTCGACATACAGCTTGTTGAGGCGGCCAGTCGCCTTGATGTCGAAAGAGTTCTCCTTGATCGCACGAACGGTGCTGATGCCAGCCAGTTCAAGGAAAAAGCCAAAGTGGTTGGCAAAGTCTGGATACTCGCAAACGACAGTCTCGCCACCTTCCATATCCTCGGCCTGAAATTCTTTGCCATCCGTCGCCAGAATGAATCGGGCTTTTTGCTGTGCAGTCGCCGGGCTATCGCGTAGCGCGTCAAGTGTGGAGGCAACCTCACCCTCGTCACAAACTTTGATGTGGATGTTAGCCCGCTGCAACACGCCGCCGAGATCGGATTTATTCGTCGAACCACTCTTGAGGCGTTTGATAGTGGTGGCCTTATTGCCAAAAGCTTCAAGAAACGCATACGGGAACGCAGCAGCCTCAAAAGGCTGCTCAGCCAGCAGTGACACTGCTTCTTCAATTTCAACTGCGTTCATTATAGGTGCTATTTCTTCTCAGGCTTACCAGAATCCTTGTTGTTGTGGAGCTTGGCTTGGAACTGCGCCTCTTTAATTTCGGACAGACAAAACCCTTTGCGGACAACCCGCTGGCAAAGCAATAGCGACCTCGCCCCACCAGCCCGTTGACGATACCCTTCAGCACGCCGTTTGGAAAACATTTATTCTATCCACATTCGTCCAAGTGTTGCTTCATTGAAACGGTCGGCTGACTAGTTACGGATTTTCCGGGCAAAACAGGCTTAAACACTCGGGATCGAGGGATTGGCAGCAGTTTGGGGCAGATTACTATCCATTCCCCTCTACTCCCCGGCTGGCAGCACGGCGTCCCATGACAGGCCGACGCGCAGCTCGTCAAAACGCACCGGGAAGGCGCCGGAATCACTGCCGGAGCGCAGCATGATGCGGTCGAACCTCGGCGCATTCTGGTAGCGCCTTTCCGGCTGGAGTCCTTTTTCCCCATGCCCAAGCGGGGGATCGACGAATACATCCGTCAGGAAACAAGTCTGGTCAATGCGGATGACGAACAGGTGCGGCTGGTCGTCGGCGGGGATGGCGAAGGTATCCTCGTCATCACTCTCGGCGTAGCGAGAACCGTAGGAATCCGCCACGCTGAGCTCTCCCGCGAAGAGCTGTTCGCGGTATTCGCCCAGGTAGAGCAACAGGCCGGAGAACGGGCGGTTGAGGTTTTTCTGCGGCTGCTGCATCAGGAAGCTGATGTAGATCACGCCGTCTTTCGGCAGTTCTTTGTCACTGAGCACGATGGTGGTGCCGACCCCCTTCTCGCCGGTGGTTTGCAGGCATCCGCCGGAGGTAAGCAGGGACTTGCCGCCGGAACGGTATGTCAGCCCCTCGCGGAGAAATGTGCCGCTGCCAGACCAGTGGGCGATTTTTCCACTGCCCCGGAAGCCGGTTCTGCTCAACGCGGACGGGGTGTTTTCCCCGGTGTAGCCAGCAAACGGCTCGGCAACACGCAGCAGAGCCGGAGTCGATTCCGCGTCATCGGCGCGAGTGCCGTAGTGGGATTCCACGAGGTCAACCACGCCGTCGCCATCGGAGTCCTCAAGCTGCGGGTTCAGCGGCACCTTCAGGCGGCGCGCGAGGAACTCAGTATCCAGCATCCTACCGTCCTTGAGGATGGCGGCCTGCTCGCCACCGATGAAAAACATGTCACGGGCATTGTCCCGCGCCTGCGCCTTGACCAGACCTTCCAGCACATGGATCTCCGTGCCCATGGACGTACCGGCGCTGGTGACAAACCTGGTCCCGAGATCGACAATGCCGCCCTCGTCGGTATCGATGGTAAATCCATGGGCATACTCCGGCGCGTAAGTCTGTACGCGCCCGCTGTGCAGGAACACCCTGTCAGGCCCGTCGATGCGGAGCCGGGCGGGGCCGTTGACCTCAAGCCGGGCGCCGCCACGCATGGCGATTCCCAGCTCCGATCCGGTGGGGACTTCGATTTCACCCGCTGGCAGCGGCTTACCTATCCTCAGGCCGGCGGCATCCGCGATTTGGTCCGAGTCCGTGATGGTGGCGACGTGGGTGGCAGCTCCCCCGCCCTGCAGCACTGGCCGCGACTGGCGCCCCAGGAAAAAGGCAAGCCCCACGAGCAGCGCGGCGCAGGCGGCGACGGCACAAATTTTGGGAGCACTCCCCCAACAGGTGGCGGCAGGGGCTGCTGCCGGCGGGGCGGGAGCGGTGCTGGCCGATGCCCCGGCAACGGCGCGGACTCCGGTGCCGTCTTTGATTTCCAACGACACCTCCGTCAGCAAGGCTTCCAGGTAGCCGTCCATACGCTCAGGCGACTCCTTGAGCAGCAACTGGAACTCACGCAGCTCCTCCCCGGTAACGTCCCGGTTGCCGATACGGTCAATCCACTCCTGCCAGTCCGGCTCGGGAGTCTGTTCTGTCGGGTAGTCTTCCATGGGG
>PDWI01008424.1_pt1 | contig 12147 bp, 9 predicted proteins | sample 1430891 | NCBI WGS metagenome assembly PDWI01 (sample SAMN01162508, study PRJNA174530) | Oral metagenome, whole genome shotgun sequencing project. | biome: Marine environment; feature: Marine mammal; material: Swab sample of the gingival sulcus; isolation source: swab sample of gingival sulcus...
GACGACGTGGATCTTTAATTTCTGAAAAAGCTTCTTGTAAAGTCATATATATTTTTTTTGCAAAGATAATAAAAAAAAAGAACTTAACAGCCCTGCACTCCACATAACCAACTGTTAATAAACAAATTACGCTACTACAACGATAAAAAACTAAGAAATAACATTAACTTCCTTGTAAATTTTTATTCCAAATTTATCAAAAATTCTATTTTCGATAATTTCGGACAATTCCAGAATATCTTTTGCCGTAGCACCTCCCAAATTTACCAAAATCAAAGCGTGATTTTCAAAAACTCCGGCGTTTCGATGCCTAAATCCTTTCAGTCCGGCCGTTTCAATCAGCCAAGCGGTAGGTATTTTGTAGCCATTATCAACCTCAAAAAACAACATATCGGGATAAAGTTGTTGCAGTTCGTTTAATTTTGTGGCATCAACGATTGCATTTTTGAAAAAACTGCCTGAATTCCCCAGTTTTTCGGGCATTGGTAATTTTTCATTTCTTACTTTTATAACAGTTTGACGCACCGAACTCAGGGTTGGCTCACAATCCGAAAAATATTTTTTCAATCCACCGTAAGAAATATTCAATTTTGATTTTTTTTGCAACAAAAAATTAACCGCCGTAACAACAATTTTGTTTTTGAGATTTTTTTTGAAAATGCTCGACCTGTAACCAAACTGACAATCTGTCCGATTTATGGTTTTTATTTCTTTTGTTTTAATATCAAAATATTCTACACTTTCTATTATATTTTTAACCTCCGCACCGTAAGCGCCAATATTTTGAATTGGAGCAGCGCCCACAGTTCCGGGAATTAATGATAAATTTTCGGCACCGTAATAGTTATTTTTCACGCAAAAATCAACAAATTCGTCCCAAACCACACCGGCCTCAACCTTTAATTTTACAATTTCGTTAGTTTCTTCCGTTAGTTTTATGTCGTTAGTTTTCAACTGAATCACTCTACCTAAATCACTTACTATCAACATATTACTACCTCCACCAAGTATTAAAAATTTCTCCGAAAAATCTATTTCACATAATTCATCTTTGTTCTCAATAGAAAAAAACTCTTTGGCAAAAACGTTTAGACCAAATGTATTGTAATTTACGAGATTTTTATTTGTTTCTTTTTGCATTTTTTGGGGTGTTGGGTGTTGGGTGTTAGGATTTGGGGATTATCATTTTCCTACGTTTTGTCTTTTTTCCGATATAAATACAATCCTCAGAAAAAAATAAATATTTGTAGCGATACCTCTATATAATTAATAATGTGTCAAACCAATAGTTCTATATATTTTCCGTAACAGACTGATAATCAACCATTTATCCACCCGCAGAAACTCATCATAACTCACTGATAATCAACACTATAGCTTTTAACTTTTAACTCTTAATTTAACAAAGCGTTGTTAAAAAAATAAGAAATAACCTTGTGAAACTCTGAATCCAGAAGTTCCACAAAGTTAAATCACGAAATTAGACAAAGAAAAATAATTTTTCGATGAATTGATTTTGTTAGTTAAATAAGTAATTCAAAATATTGTCATAAACTCTTTTATCTAAGTCGTCGGTATCAAATTTTTCAAATTTAGAACCTGTTATTATTTCATAAAGTTCTATATATCTGTCAGTTATATCATTTACAAACTCGTCGGTAATTTCGGGCATTTTGTCGTTTTCGCGTCCCATAAATCCCATTTCGATAAGTTTTTGGCGCACAAATTCTTTTGACAATTGTCTTTGCGGTTGTCCGTTTGCGTACCGTTGAGCATATTCGTCGGCATAAAAATATCTCGAAGAATCGGGAGTGTGAACTTCGTCAATCAAATATATTTTGTTGTGTTTTTTTCCGAACTCGTATTTTGTATCAACCAAAATAAGTCCACGTTTAGCGGCAAATTCGGTTCCCCGCTCAAACAATTCGTAAGTATATTTTTCCAACATTTTGTAGTCTTCGGCACTCACCAACCCCTGTTTTAGAATTTCTTTTTTAGAAATATCTTCGTCGTGTCCGCCTTCGTCCGCCTTAGTTGTAGGCGTAATGATTGGTTTATCGAATTTTTGATTTTCTTTCATTCCGTCAGGCAATTTCACACCACAAATTTCTCTTTTTCCGGCTTTGTACGAACGCCACGCACTTCCGGTAAGATAGCCTCTGATAATCATCTCTACTTTGAACGGTTCGCATCTGAAACCCACAGTAACCATTGGGTCCGGCGATTCCAATTTCCAATTTGGAACGATGTCTGCCGTCAAATCTAAAAATTTACTTGCAATTTGGTTTAAAATTTGCCCTTTGTAGGGTATTCCTTTTGGCAAAACTGTGTCAAATGCGCTAATACGGTCGGTTGCCACCATCACCAAAATATCGTTTACGGTGTACACATCTCTAACCTTTCCTTTATAAAAATTTGTTTGTCCCTCAAACTTAAAATTTGTACTTTGTAATGCTTTCATATCATATTAAATTTTAAAGCACAAATTTAATATTTTTTTTTACACTACAAATTTTAATAATTTTGCTTGCGCAAAAAAAGCAGAAAAATGAGCAAAAAAAAGAACAAATTTTACGTTGTGTGGATTGGTAAAAAACCGGGTATTTACAGCTCTTGGGCAGAATGTCAAGAGCAAATAAAAGGACAAAATGCCAAATACAAAGGTTTTACGACAAAAGACGAAGCCGAGTTTGCATTTGGGCGTTCGTACAAGGATTACTACGGAATGAAAGGGCAAAAAAAAGTGCTAACTCCCGCTCAAATAACCAAATACGGAAAACCAATAGGCGAATCAATTGCGGTCGATGCAGCGTTTAACGGCAAAGAAATGGAATATCAAGGCGTGTTTGTTGAAACAGGAACACAAGTTTTTAAGTTTGGGCCAATAAAAGGCGGTTCAAATAATATCGGCGAATTTTTGGCTTTGGTTCACGTGTTGGCGTATCAAAAAAAACACAAAATAAAATATCCAATTTATAGTGATTCTAAAATTGCAATTTCGTGGATTCAGAGAAAAACTTGCAACACACAACTTGTAGCAACTCCCGAAAATAAAAAAATTTTTGAGCTAATCGAAAGAGCGCTAAAATGGTTGCGTACAAACGATTATTGGGAGTTCAAAATTTTGAAATGGAATACAGAAATTTGGGGCGAAATTCCTGCCGATTTTGGAAGAAAATAATTTTGTTTAATAAAAAATCACAAACCTCAGAAAACAACACAACCCCCTAATTACCAGAAGATTACACAAAAACATAAACACTAAAAATACATTTATGAAAAACATATCATTAAACTTAGAACATTTAGAAAAATTTATTTCTAATAACGAGTTAAACGCCTTAAAAACAGAGGCTTTGGCACACAACAGAGACCTCAACAACCCACAAGGGAAATACGGCGATTACACCGGTTGGGCAGACTTGCCGACACGAACAACCGAAAAATTTTTAGATGACATACAAACCACAGTAGCCGAACTGAAAAAAGAAGTCGAAACGCTTGTAGTAGTGGGCATTGGCGGTTCGTACTTGGGCGCCAAAGCAATAATTGAAGCGCTGTCGAATAATTTTGGCGAAAGGAATGTCATTTTTGCAGGTATAAATTTGAGCGAAGAATATTTATTAGAATTAACAGATTTTTTAAAAAATAAAAATTTTGGAATTTGTGTAATTTCAAAGTCAGGAACAACCACCGAACCGGCAATTTCGTTCCGAATTTTAAAAGATTTATTAGAAAAAAAAGTAGGAAAAGACAAAATTTCCGAGCGCATAATTGCCGTTACCGACAAGGAAAAAGGAGCGCTGGTAAAAATGTCAAAAAAACTGAATTTCCGAACATTTGTAATTCCCGACAACATTGGCGGTCGGTTTTCGGTATTGACGCCCGTGGGGCTTGTTCCAATTGCTTTTGCGGGTTTTGACATAAAAAAACTTATGCTTGGAGCTAAAAACATGCAACAAAACAGTGCCGACGAAGTTGCCTTTGACGACAATATTGCAGCAAAATATGCTGTGGTCAGAAATGTGTTGTTGCAAAAAGGTTTTTCGGTAGAATTGCTGTCAAATTACAATCCGAAATTGCACTATTTGGCCGAGTGGTGGAAGCAACTTTTTGGCGAAAGCGAAGGCAAAGACGAAAAAGGCATTTGGCCGGCTTCGGCTGATTTTACAAGCGATTTACACTCGCTCGGACAATATATTCAAGACGGAAAAAGGTTTATTTTTGAAACTGTTTTGAACGTAAAAAAACAGTTCAACAAAATAATAATTGAAAACGATACAGAAAATTTGGACAACCTAAATTATCTGAGCGGCAAAAGCCTTGAATACGTGAATCAAAAGGCATTTGAAGGAACTTTGAAAGCTCATTTGGACGGTGGCGTGCCAAATATCGTTGTCGAAATTCAGGAAATAAACGAATTTTCGCTCGGTCAGCTAATTTATTTTTTTGAAAAATCCTGCGGCATTAGCGCAATGTTGCTAGGCGTGCATCCGTTTGTGCAACCCGGAGTTGAGGCATATAAAAATAATATGTTTAGACTATTGGAAAAGCCCAAATAACAAAATATGACAATTATTTTATGACAATTTGACATCTTTAACAAACCAAAATAATTGAGAATTATTGTCTTCACGCGAAAGAAAACGAGCTACAAATAACTAATAATCAAAGAATTACAAGATTAAATAATAATTTTATAAATATAGTTGTCAATTTTTATCAAAAAAAATATAAGCAGTGGCAAACTGTTTGTTGTTGTCGCTATGTTAAAAATGTTGTTAAATTAAGTGTTAAAATGGCAAAGTCGTTGCTCAATTTTTCGTTAAATTGAAAATAACAAACGGCGTAAACGCTAACGCAAATAAGCAAAACAAACATTATAAGACTGATTATCAGAAAGTTACACAAACATAATCATTTTTTAATAACATACTGACAGTCAGTCAAAAAAATAATTATTGGTTAATAAAAAACTGCAAAATTATGGCAAAAAATAAAGAAAAAAACGAAAAAAAAGCGTCTCAAAAAGAAACAGTAGAGCAAGAAAATATTGAAAGACAAACAGAAAAAGAGGAAAAAAACACAAAAGAAGAGACACAAGAAAAACCGGAAACGGAAGAAAAATCTGAAATTTCGGAAGCAGAAGCAAAATACAACGAAACCTTGAAAAAATACAACGAACTAAACGACAAATATCTCAGATTATCAGCCGAATACGACAATTACAGAAAACGTACGCTCAAAGAAAAAATGGATTTGATAAAATCCGGCGGTTCTGATGTTTTGAAAAATATTTTGCCCGTGATAGACAACTTTGAACGCGCCCTAAAAGCGTTTGACGAAGCCAAAGAATTTGACGCATTGCACGAAGGAGTTACGCTTATTTACAAGGATTTTAAAGCATTTTTGACGCAAAGAGGCGTTACAGAAATAGAAACTATCGGCAAAAAATTTGATACCGACTTTCACGAAGCTATCGCCCAAGTAAAAGCCGAAAATAAAGAACAAAAAGGAACAATTATTGACGTTATAGAAAAAGGTTACATCTTGAACGAAAAAGTAATCCGATTTGCAAAAGTTGTTGTGGCTCAATAGTTTACCAAAATCAAAAATAGAAAAAAGAATAAAATGTCAAAAAGAGATTATTACGAAGTACTCGGAGTTGAAAAAAACGCATCAGCCGACGAAATAAAAAAAGCATATCGCAAAAAAGCACTGAAATATCACCCCGACCGAAATCCGGACGACAAAGAAGCCGAAGCCAAATTTAAAGAAGCAGCCGAAGCATACGAGGTGTTGAGCAAACCGGATAAACGTAGCCGATACGACCAGTTTGGACACGCCGGAGTGAATCAAGGCCCCGGCGGTGGCGGTTTTTCAATGGACATCAACGATATATTCAGCCAATTTGGCGATGTTTTTGGCGGTTTTGGCGGTTTCAGCGGTTTTGGTGGCGGTAGCAGACGCAGACCTCGACAAAATAAGGGGCAAAATACGCGAATAAAATTGAAATTGTCGCTAAAAGATGTGCTAAACGGCGTAAAAGAGAAAAAAATTAAACTAAAAAAATATGTTGCCTGCGACCATTGTAGCGGAAGCGGTGCCAAAAATGGCAATTTAGAGACTTGTAGCGCTTGTCGCGGAAGTGGTTATGTTACGCAAGTATCGAATACTATTTTGGGACAAATGCAACATACCGTTGCGTGTAGCGCTTGCAAGGGCGAAGGCAAAATTCCGAAAGATAAATGCCAACATTGTAGCGGCGAAGGTATCGTAAGAGGCGAAGAAGTGGTGTCGATAGACCTGCCCGCCGGTATTTCTGACGATATGCAAATGACATTACGCGGCAAAGGACATGCTGCGCGTCATGGCGGAATCAACGGCGATTTGATTGTTACTTTTGAGGAGGAAAAACACGAGAGCTTGGTGCGCGACGGAAATGACTTATTGTATGAACTGAATTTGAGTATTCCGGAAGCGATATTGGGTACGAGCGTTGAAATACCCTGGATTGAAAATTCATTTAAAATAAAAACCGAAGCCGGAACTCAGCCGGGTAAAGTACTGAGAATAAGAGGGAAAGGGCTACCGATTTATAATACTTTAAGAACCGGCGACCTTTTGGTTAAAGTGAATGTTTTTGTTCCTAAAACTTTGACCAAAGACGAGAAAAAAGCAATTATGAAATTGCAAAATTCTGAAAATTTTAAAGCTCAACCGTCTAAGTCTTTTTTTGATAAAATGAAAGATAGTTTTGGCTTGTAATTTTTACAATTGACGAAACAAATTTTTATAAAAATACTTCGTTAAAGAACGAGAAATAAAATTTTTTGATTGACACACTCCAAATATACCGAACTCTCGGAAATCGATAGTTTGGTATATTTTTATCTCTTTGTTAAATTGAGAATTGAGAATTGAGAATTGAAAACGGCCAAAATCGTAGCACTGCGTCTCCACCTCATTGCAGCAACTACAACACTGATTATCAGGAAGTAACAACAAAAAAACTACAAATACATAACTTTGATTATCAAACTATTGTTAAGTTAAAAATTAAAAGTTAAAAATTTAAAAACATCTTTGTAAAACGATGATTATCAACATTTTAACTAACAACTTAGCCCCATTCAAAAAACATAAAAAACGGGTTTTATTGTTTTAATCTCCGCATTTCATTTCACCGACATTTCCCACCCTTTAATAATAAAATTTCCAAATCTCTTTTTAGAGTGGGAAATGTCGGCTAAAAGACCCCAGTTTTTAAAACCTTTGGGGTCTGAAAACCTTTATCTGACATTCCCCAGCCTTTAATGATAAAATTTTTAAATCTCTTTTTAGGGTGGGAAATGTCGGAATTCATACGGGGCTACAAATATATCACCCTACGAATCGCGTAGCGATGATATTTTTGTAGCCCTCGATGTAAATCGGGGGGATTTGTATTTTTCAAACACGTCAAAGCATTGATTATCAATATCTTAACCAATAAATTAGATTTATTCAAAATACAAATCTTGCGATTTACCTCAGAGGAAACGAACGTTACAGTTTTTAATCGTACAATTTTATTATTTTTTTGACAAGCGGGTGTCTAACCACGTCTTTTTCGCCAAATTCGACAATCGAAATTCCCTCTACATTGCTCAATTTATTTTTTGCGTGTATCAGCCCCGATTTTTTATTCCCCTCCAAATCGACCTGCGTAACGTCGCCGGTAATGATAAACTTAGAATTTTCGCCCATTCGGGTCAAAAACATTTTCAACTGATTGACCGTTGAATTTTGTGCTTCGTCCAAAATCACAATCGAATTGCTCAACGTTCGCCCGCGCATATATGCCAGAGGAGCAATTTGCACAATTCGGTCGTGCATAAGACTTGCGAGTTTTTTGGGAGGCAAAATATCGTCCAAAGCATCGTAAAGCGCTTGCAAATATGGGTCTAATTTTTCCTTGAAATCACCGGGCAAAAAGCCCAATTTTTCGCCGGCTTCAACGGCCGGACGGCTCAAAATGATACGCTGTACCAACCTCTCTTTCAGGGCTTTAACAGCCAAAGCAATTGCGATATAAGTTTTGCCGGTTCCGGCAGGTCCAACGGCAAAAATCAAATCATTTTTATCAAAATCTTCTACTAATTTTTTTTGATTTGGAGTTTTCGCATTTATTGGCTTGCCATTTTTTCCATAAAGCAATACTTTTTTGTCATCAAAAATAATTTTCCCCAAATTATCAGCATCGGAGTTCATAATTTGGTCAATTTCGGGCTTGTCCAATTTGTTGTACTTGTTGTAATACTCGACCAACAAGGACATTTTTTTCTCAAAAAAATTCAAATCGGTCTGACTACCAAAAAGTTTCACAACGTGTCCGCGAGCTACAATTTTCAACTTCGGGAAAAAAGTCCGCACGTAGTCCAAATTTTTATCATTTATCCCAAATACGCCAACCAAACTTGATTGTGGCAGTTTTAATTCTTTTTCTAACATCAAAAATTCTAATTTTTATTTTACAAAATTATGAAAACTTTTACTTTTGTCGAAAATGAATGCAACAAAAATTTTTCAATGAAAATTGTAACCCTAATAAACGACTGGAAATCAGACGCTTTGTATTCGTCGATGTTTATTTCAGAATTAATTTCGACGAACCCGAATTTGAATATAATCAATTTGATTTCCAATGTCGAAAGTTACGATTTCCTTGAAGCTGCGTTCATTTTAAAAAATTCTTACAAAAAATTTCCTGTCGATACAATTCACCTAAATTTTATAACAGAACCAAATTTAGACGATTACGTAGTTGTAAAACACCACAATCAATTTTTCATCAGCCCCGACAACGGTTTTTTGTCGATTGTTTTTGACGAAAAACCGTCTGAAATTTACAAAATTCCAAACGATGGCGCTTCTTTTTTTGAATTGAAAGTCTATCCAAAAATAGTAAAAGTTATTGAGCAAAATAAATTGTCCGAAATTTTGCCAACCCAAGCAACTTACAAGGAAGTAAGTTTGCCAAATCCGGTCATAAAACCCGATGCACTTATCGGACACATTATATATATAGATGTTTATGGCAATGTGATAACAAATTTTTCAAAAAAATTTATAGAAAAAAATACCAACGGGAAAAAATTTAAAGTGATGATAGGTTCTACAAAAAATTGCATTACCAAAATTCACGAAAGTTATTCCGATGTACAATCCGGCGACCTTTTTTATTTATATAACCAATTGGGTTACTTGGAGATAGGTATGAGAGACGCAAATTTGAGCAAGTTGTTTTCAATAAAAAAAGATACTCAAATTCGGATTGAATTTATCGAAGATAGCAAACAATTAAGTATTTTTTGAGAAGTGTAAATTCAACAACCAAATGCAATTTTTTCTTTCAATTTATTTGTGTAAAAACAAAATCCACTACATCTTCCTATAACAAACTAATAATCAAGATTTTACTAAATAAAAAAATCAACTACCATAACCACATTCATTTATTAATGCTTTATAACGAAAAGTAAAAAACACAATTTCATAAAATCCTCATAATGAGATTGTTATTCAAAGCAGACTTTCGATTTTGTATATATATTTTTTTTTATTTATTTAATCAAGTTACTTTTGCAAAAAAAATAACATAATTTAAAAATATAAAAATTAAAGAAATGAGAGAATTAGATTAAGATTTTCAACAACAAACTATTGAAAAATAATATTAAATTTTCTACCAAAGTATTTAACAACCACAATGTTTAGCATAACTTGCTTTTAAAATCTTCTCCAAATAAACAAATCTTATGAAAAACAAATTGGTCTTCCTTTTAATAATTTCCTTTTTTATAGCGTGTCAAAAAGAAATAGAAGTAGAGTATCCAAAATTAGAATCAAAACTTGTAATAAATTCGTTATTTACTCCGGACAGTTTATTCAAAGTTCGTGTTACAAAAAGTAGTGGAATGAATAATACCTTGGACGATATTGTGCAAGATGCAGCTTGTGAAATATGGTCAAACAATCAATTATTAGAAACGTTACGATATACAAAAAATGGTTTTTATATTTCTGAATTATTGAAACCTGATGTTGGAAAAAGCTACACAATTAAAGTTTCACACCCCAATTTTAAAATGGCTACCGCAACGAGTTACGTTCCTACAAAAACATCTTTTTCTATAATAGATACAGTTAATTTTGAGGAAGTTGATTATTTGAACGAAACCTGTTTTTTTGGCACAACACTTCAATTCGACGAAGAAAAACAACAAGACAATTTTTACGAAATAATCGTAAAAGACATTAAATATAAAAACAGAAAAAAAGAAAATTTAGATTATGAGCGGTATGTACGACGTTATAAAAGTAAAGATATTATCATACAAAACGAAGAAATTATAGAATATAATCCAAATACCATAATATTTTCTGATAAAAAAATAACAAAACAAACTTGTGACTTGAAATTTTCTTTCGAATTAGGAGTACTTTACACTTATCCGAAAGGTATATATAGACATAATGCTGTTGTTTATTTTGTTTCGGCAAGCCAAGATTATTATAAATATAAAAAACATTTGATAAAACACAAAGCAAATCAACAAAGTAATATTTGGAATGGTGCCGGAGACCCTGTTGTAATGTTTACAAATGTAGAAAATGGATACGGGATTTTTGCAGGTTATCAAATTAGTTTAGATACAATTTTTTATTGAAGCTATCTATCAATGTCAAATTACAAATTATAACGCTGATTATAAGTAATTTATAAAAATTTAGTCCATTACTTACAAAAAACGACATTTAAACCAAAACAAAGGTCGGAATAACAAACAAATACAAGTTTTAAGACCTAACCCCAAAAGAAGAAAATATGAAAAAGTTTATTTTTACGATATGTGGTATTTTATTTGTTGCCATTTCATCGGCCCAAATAAGTACTATTAGCGGATATGTTCAAGATGTCAATACAGGAGAAAAACTTATAAATGTAAATGTATTTATAAAAAATACAGGAAAGGGTACAACAACAAACAATTATGGTTTTTACAATTTAGCGTTTAAAAATAGAGATAGTGTTGTTATTGTTGTGTCACATATCGGTTATAAATCGCAAGAAATTTTGATAAAAAAAAATCAGAAAGAACTGATTTTTTTTATGGAAACATTAAAGGAAATAGATGAAATAGTTGTAACAGCGACCAAACCTATAAATAAAAGGACAGAGATAGGAGTAATAGAAATCCCCATAAAACAACTAAATTTAGTCCCCACAATTGGCACAGAAGCAGACTTAATGAAAGTTTATCAGTTGATGCCCGGAATACAAGCCGGTAACGAAGGTAGTAGTGGTTTGTATGTACGAGGAGGTTCGCCCGACCAAAATCTAATTCTACTTGACGATGTTCCACTTTACTACGTCAATCATCTTGGTGGCTTTGTGTCTGTTTTTAATAACGATATAATAAAAAAAGTAAAGCTAACAAAAGGAGGATTTCCGGCCAAATACGGAGGACGTTTGTCGTCGATAATGGATATTAGAATGAAAGATGGTAATAAAAATGAATATCACGGTAATATTACTACCGGTGTTGTTTCTACAAAAATTTCGGTAGAAGGACCAATAAAAAAGAATAAAAGCTCGTTTATTGTTTCGGCTCGTGCATTAACGCTTGGGTTATTATGGAAACCAATATCAATATTTTTTCCGGAAGAACCAATTGGATATAATTTTGGAGATTTGAATGCAAAATTTAATTATAAAATAAGTAATAATGATAGAATATTTTACAGTTTTTACTATGGAGACGACAAAGTAAACATTAGAATTAAAGATTTAGATGATGCCAACAAAAGAAAAAATAAATTGTATTCTCGATGGGGTAATCTGTTGAGTGCTATTCGTTGGAATCATCAATTTAATCAAAAACTGTTTCTGAATACAACACTTGCCTTTACTCGTTATCGGTACACAAATGGAATAAATGTTGATAAAAAAACAGATATTTACAAAACAAATTTTATTACAGGTATTAATGACTATTTTTTGAAATTTGACTTTGAATATAGTATTAGCAATAATTATAAAGTAAAATTTGGGACAAATTCAATCTACCATAATTTTTTACCGAAAAAGAATTATATCTATTT
>PDWI01008426.1_pt1 | contig 12145 bp, 7 predicted proteins | sample 1430891 | NCBI WGS metagenome assembly PDWI01 (sample SAMN01162508, study PRJNA174530) | Oral metagenome, whole genome shotgun sequencing project. | biome: Marine environment; feature: Marine mammal; material: Swab sample of the gingival sulcus; isolation source: swab sample of gingival sulcus...
GAGGCGCAAATCCAGTACGACGACACCAAAATGTCCTTGGAAGACATTGAAAAAATTATTACAAAATTAGGGTTTACCCCTTCTGCTCCAAAAAAAGAAGAAGGAGCTACACTGAAAGAACTGTACTGGGTTCTCACGCTGGGAGCAGCGCTCCTGCTAATTGCTATGCTACCGATGATAGGATTCGACCCGCTTGGACTAAAAAGCGCGCCAATTATCCACGGCGCACTTCAAATTACTTTACTAATACCAATCATATATATCGGGCGAAATTTTTATACTGTTGGCATCAAACACCTTATCCGATTTAACCCCAATATGGACAGTTTAATCGCAGTAAGCACGATTGCTGCCATTGGATTTTCCCTTTATTCCTACAGCAAACTACTCACTGGCGCACCTGCATCAGACTCCCCTCTTTATTTTGAAAGCGCTGGTATGATTATCGCACTCATCAAACTGGGGAAACACCTTGAAAAAGGCTCTAAAGACAAGGCGATAGGTGCTGTCAAAAGCCTAATCGAACTCCGTCCAGACACTGCAAACATCCTACGCGAAGAAAAAGAAATCACGCTAGGACTCGCCGACCTCATTCTCGGCGACATCGTCATTGTACGAGCTGGCGAAAGCATCCCTGTGGACGGCGTTGTGGTAAACGGCGCGTCAAGTGTTGACGAATCTATGCTTACAGGCGAAAGCGTTAGCGTCAAAAAGGAAATCGGAGATAATGTATACGCGGCTACCATCAACACCAATGGCGTACTTCATATAAAAACCGAAAAACTCGGTGGAGACACCGTTCTTTCAAAAATCATCAAACTCGTCGAAGATGCCCAACTTTCGAAAGCACCCATCGCTAGACTTGCGGATAAAATCGCCGCAGTTTTTGTACCTGTCGTAATGGCGATAGCCCTAGTAACAGCTACCTCTTGGTTTATCGCACTTCACGATATTGCTTTTTCGGTAAAAATTTTCGTATCGGTGCTTGTTATCGCTTGCCCTTGTGCACTGGGACTCGCAACCCCAACTGCCATTATGGTGGGAACAGGAAGGGGCGCTGAAATGGGGATTCTTATCAAAAACGCCGAAGCGCTAGAGACGATGCACAAAGTAGACACAGTATTGCTAGACAAAACAGGAACGATTACCGAAGGTGCACCCACCGTCACTGATTTTATTCATATCAAAAATTCGGTTGCTATCACCAGCAGTTCACACCCTAGCAATATTTTAAGCACCGATTCTAGTGAGATAAAATCCCACCATAATGATATGAATGCCCAGCACGACAATATCATCTCAACTAGAGATACCCTGCTTTCTAAAATTTATTCCGTCGAGCGATTGAGTGTCCACCCGCTGGCAAAGGCAATCACAGAATATGCTGAAAAAAACTACCTAGAAAACAGCCTAAAAAACAACAAAACACTTGACAATCACAATCAAATTCCAAACCATTCTTCACGCCAAATCACAGAGATAAAAAACGAAGAATTTCTACAAAATATAACGCAAAATAACATAAAAATTGAAACATTTAAAGAGATTTCTGGTAGAGGACTTATCGCTGAAATCAAATTCAAACATAAATCCAATACCAAAGGCGATCAGCAAATACAATCCGAACACAGAAACCACAAAAATCAGCCTATTTCTAAACCACACACCGCGACAAATATAAACGAAACGGATATATTCTCCACCCAAAATGACCCTAAACCGAATGGTAACACACAAAAAATATTAATCGGAAACGCCAAATTAATGCTTGAAAACGACGTGGATATTTCACCGATAAAACAGCAAGCAGGCGCCCTCTCCGCGCAGGGGAAAACCACCGTTTATATAGCCGAAAACCAAACTATTTCAGGGCTCATTGCGATTTCAGACCCTGTAAAATCCGGCAGCACAAAGGCGATTCAAGACATCAAAAAAGAAGGCATCAAAACAGTGATGCTGACAGGCGACGGTGAGCAAGTTGCTCAAACAGTGGCGCAAACCGTTCGTATTGATGAATTTTTCTCAGAAGTGACCCCCGAAGATAAAGCAAACATAACCAAACAATTCAAAGAAAACGATGTAGTGGCAATGGTCGGTGACGGAATCAACGACGCCATTGCACTGGTCGCGGCAGATGTCGGAGTTGCCATCGGGAGCGGAACGGATGTTGCCATTGAAGCAGCGGATGTTGTACTCATAAAAAATGATATTAACGATGTCACAAAAGCAATTATGCTTTCAAAGAAAACCATCGTCAATATCAAACAAAATCTATTCTGGGCATTTTTCTACAACATCGTGTGCATTCCTGTCGCCGCTGGCGCACTGTACTTATTTGGCGGGCCACTTCTAAATCCTATGATTGCTGCAGGTGCAATGTCTCTCAGCTCCGTATCAGTGGTGACCAATGCCCTTCGTTTACGAAATTTCGGGAAATAAACCGACGCCTGTTCACTCCACAATTTTCCCCCTAATTTTTCACCTCAATTTTACTCCACGGTAAAAATTGCACTCGTCAACTCTTTTCCCTCATTTATAATAATAAACTTATAATCACCTTTCGGGAATCCGTTATCCGGTTTCGTAACATGAAATTCAAACGGTCCAAAACTATCTCTAGCACCCGAATTAATCGTACCCAAAGAAATATTTTCATCGAGATAAACTACTTCCATTGTGAGAACCGTTTCATTTGGTATCGCACCACTATAATTACCAGTTAAATAAACGACCTCAGCATCTGGCGAAAACACATCTTGTACAGTTAGCGGAGCAAGCGTTTCTGGATCAATTTCTGATGCAATAGCCACATCTGTCAGCTCCACATTACCAGCATGCGCTGCACTGTTGGCATTACCAGTTTCACCATTCTCAGAGCCTTCTACTGTAAAAAACGCCACCGCAAGCTCTTCAAGCTCTTCCTCACCTACCGTTACCGTAAACTGGTATTTTCCCACTGGAAACCCATTATTCGGTCTTGTGATATTAAACATAAATGGACCAGAGCTATAACCCGCAATAGCGGAAGCACTCCCTACATACTCCCCTGTTTCCAAATAAATAATATGCATTGTCAGTTCAGTTTCCTTCGCTATCGCACCACTGAAATTCCCCACCAAATAGACAACTTCCGAATCTGGCGAAAAAACATCCTGTTTCGTAATCGGCTCATAGGTCATTTCGTCAACTTCTGATGCTATCGTAACATTCGTTAGTGTAATATTCGATCCACCTGACTTGTCTTCTTTCGTTTCTTGCTTATTGTTCTGAGTGCTATCGGATTTCGCCGTCGTTTTCTCCTCAGTATCTCCAGTTGGTGCATCTATCGTAACTTTGAGACACCCAACCGCTCCCATCATCAAAAACATCATCGCAAAAAGCGCGACCACTTTAATACTTAATTTTCTCATACTACCTCCTATCGTTCACAACATAGATACAATCTCTATCCATTATGGAAATCTAAAAGCTTTAGTTCATTCAATATTCCTTAGTTCCTAGAAGCTCTCTCATATTAACCTTAAAACAAAGATTAATTATAAAATTCTTATTCTATCTACCTCTCATCTAATTATATAAAAATACATGGCTAAGTTCAACTTTAACGCCGCCACCGCTACAACACACGTCCATAACAAATCACAAATTTTTTCCTAATTCTAAAAATCCCCAAACTTTTTTCAAAAAACTATTGCAAACGTAATTTCCTTGTGCTATAATCTTCTAGTCGAGCGAAAAGTTAATACTTCGTTCACTTGACAAATACCCGCGCGTGTGGCGAAATTGGCAGACGCACTAGACTTAGGATCTAGCGCCGCGAGGCATGGGGGTTCAAGTCCCTCCACGCGCACCACAGTCGTGTCTCAAGAGGCGCGACTTTTTTGTACTATTAAGACACCACACCTACTTTTTAAATAAAAACAGTGGCAATGATTTTCGCCCCTTTTTATACGGTTGATACCTCATCGGCATGTCAAAACTTTTCCATTTTTCAAGAACAGACTTTTGATAAGAAAATGTTTCAAAACCACACTTCCCATGATAACGTCCCATCCCACTGTATCCAATACCTCCAAACGGAAGCCTGTGCGACGCAATATGAAGAATCGTATCATTGATACATCCTCCCCCAAACTGAAGTTCCCTTACAACCCGTTTTTTAATCGCCTTATTTTCGGTAAACATATACAACGCCAGCGGATTGGGTCTTCGCTTTACAAACTCAAACGCTTCCTCAATATTTTTATAAGTGATCACAGGAAGAATTGGTCCAAAAATTTCTTCCGTCATCACCGCGCTATCCACAGATGGATTTTTAAGAATCGTAAACGGGAACTGCCCTTTGGCAGAATCATACAGCGTGCTTTGATAAAAAATTTCTTGCCCCTTGAGCATATTTTCCAAATGGTCAAACCGCCTTTGAGAAATTATTTTAACAAAATTTTCCGACGCGTATTCCTCACTACTAAGCATCCCTTTTTCTGCTTCGATTAAAGCCTCAACCAACGAGTCATTAATTTTTTCATCAACCAATAAATAATCTGGTGCAACACAAATTTGCCCTGCATTTAACAATTTTCCAAATGCAATTCGCTTAGCAGCCATCTTTAGCACGGCATCTTCCGTGATAATACAAGGCGATTTCCCGCCGAGTTCCAGCGTTATCGGCGTAAGATGCTGACTCGCCTTTTCCATCACGATTTTCCCAACCACTGGACTTCCTGTAAAAAAGATATAATCAAAAGGTTCTAAAAGCAACTCCTGCGTTTCTTCCTTTCCCCCTTGAACAACCTGAACACACCCTTCTTCAAATACTTCATTCAAAATAGTTTCCATCACAGCGGAAGTTGAGGTGCTGTACTCCGACGGTTTTAATATCACAGCATTTCCAGCAGCAATTGCTGAAATCACAGGAATCATCCCCAAATAAAACGGATAGTTCCAAGGTGAAATAATAAGTACCAGTCCATATGGCTGTGAGTAAATTCTAGTTTTTGCAGGCATTTGTAATAGTGACGCCATCGGCTTTTTGGGTTTCATCCATTTTTTCAATTTCTTTTTTACAAGAGAAAGTTCTCCCAACACCATTCCGTACTCCGTGACAAAAGATTCATATGAAGATTTGTTCAGGTCGTTCTGGAGCGCAGTAAAAACAGCTTCCCTATGCTCTTTTATTGCGCGCTCAAGACGAGACAAAGAATCTATTCTGAACGCATAATCGAATGTCTTTCCAGAATCAAAAAAATTCTTCCCACGCTTGAACTTCTCCTTTATTGTCATTGAAACCGTTCTCTTCCTCCTATCAAGCCATAGAATACCAGGCAAGCATCTTCTGTACTAGTCCTGCTCCTTCTTGCTTTTTATTACTGTTATCAAGACACGTCCAGCTCTTCCAAATACTCCGCGCCATGTGCCTCAATATAACGTTTTCGCTCACTTAAATCATCACCCAGCAAAACATCAAAAATTCGCTCTGTATCCGCTAAATCCGCTGGACAAACTTTAATTAAACGCCTTGTGTCGGGGCACATCGTCGTTTCCCACATCATATCAGGATCATTCTCACCCAGTCCCTTAGAGCGCTGAATGGTATATTTCCCATCAATTTTCGACAAAATCTCGGTCTTTTCAGTTTCATTAAACGCAAAATACGTCTTTTTCTTGGCATCTGTAATTTCATAAAGCGGTGTCTCCGCAATATAAATTTTCCCCGCGTCAATAAGCGCTGGAGACAAACGATAAAACATCGCCAGAATAAGCGCACGAATCTGAAACCCATCCACATCGGCATCCGTACAGATAATCACCTTATCCCAACGAAGCGCCTCTAAATCAAAGGAATTAATCTCCTTATTGTGCTTTGTCTTAATCTCAACGCCTGAACCGAGAACCTTCATAAGATCCATAATAATATCATTTTTGAAAATGCGGTCGTAATCCGCCTTCAGACAGTTCAAAATTTTTCCTCGAACCGGCATAAGCGCTTGAAAATCAGCATTTCGCGCTAATTTACAAGACCCCAACGCCGAATCTCCCTCAAGGATATAGAGTTCCTTTTTCGTCTTATCCTTGCTACGACAATCAACAAATTTTTTGATACGGTTCGTCACATCAATTTTCTGCGCCAAGCTCTTTTTAAGGTTTAGTCTAGTCGACTCCGCCTTTTCCCTCGATCGCTTATTCACAAGCACTTGATTGGCAATACGCTCTGCTACATCCCGATTTTCAATAAAAAATACTTCTAGCTTTTTCTTGAGTTCGCTAGCGATAAATTCATAAATAAATTTATTATTAATCGCTTTTTTCGTCTGGTTTTCATAGCTTGTCTGAGTCGAAAAACTACTGATAACAATGGAGAGCGAATCCTCCACATCCGTAAATGTAATTTTCTTTTCGTTCTTTATGTACTTTCCGCCGTCTTTTAAGAGACGCTCTATCTCATACACAAAGGCATTTCGAACCGCTTTATCCGGCGACCCACCATGCTCCAAGAAACTGGAGTTATGGTAATAATCAAAAATATTGGTTTTATTACAAAAAACAAAGGCCACATTAATTTTGACCTCATACTCGTCCAAGTCCTTACGATCACGCCCTCTGCCTTCAGCCTGCAAATAAACGATATCCGACAGTCGATCTTCTTCTTTCACTTTTTCAGCGACATAATCACGAATTCCGCGCTCATAGTAGTACTTCACTACCTCTCCGCTCGCCTCATCTTTTAGGGTAAAATGAACACGCGGATTGACAATTGACTGTCTGTGAACCACATCTTTAAAATAATCAAAAGAAATCTCCCGCGTCTTAAACACATCGAGGTCTGCACGCCAAGTAATGCTGGTTCCAGTCGGTTTGTCGGAGGCAGATTTCACAAAACCACCCTCTGTCATCTCCCCCTTTTGAAAGTGAAGATCATACTGATGACCATCGCGAACAACGCAGACATCCATATATTCCGACGCGTATTGCGTAGCACATAAACCAAGCCCGTTAAGCCCTAACGAAAACTTATAAACCTCATTTTCATACTTGCCACCTGCGTAAAGCTCTGTGAACAAAAGCTCCCAGTTGTACTTATCCTCTACCTTATTGTAATCAACAGGAATCCCCCGCCCGTGGTCAACAACCGTTATACTATCGTCTATGTGACGCACCACTTCAATCTTGTCACCATAACCAGCCCGCGCCTCATCAATCGCATTGGAGAGTATCTCGAAAAAAGAGTGCTGCACACCCTCTATTCCATCCGACCCAAAAATAACAGCAGGTCTTTTCCGAACACGATCCGCGCCTTTCAGCTGAGATATACTTTCATTTGTATAGTTCATACTTCCTCCGAACACTTCATTATACCATATAAAGTGCTTAGCAGGAAGAAAGGGAGAACCTTAGCTCTCCCTCTCTACCAAAGAAATAAAGGACATGATTACACTATGAACTCATCACAATTTGTTTCGCCTTCTTACGGCGTTTCGCTTTTTCTTCCTTTTCTTTTTTATCAAGCGCCTTTTTATCCAGTAATTTTTGTTTCGTCTCTTTATCGCTAAGTTCGTTTTCCTCAAGGATATCTTCTTCACTCGCAGTTTTATGCAGAACACCCTCGCAGGCTTCCTCATTATATTCAGGCTTTTCTAGGTTAAATTCACCATTCTTAAAATTCTCACTCTCCAACCCATCAAAATCAGGATCATGATGCTTTTTCTCTTTTGGGTACGTCAAAAATCGCACTCGATCTGCGACAATGTCGGTCACGTAGCGATTTTCACCATCTTTCTCATAGTGAGACGTACTAACCCTACCTTGAATACTCACCAAAGAGCCTTTCTCTAAATACTCTGAACAGTTCTCCGCCTGCTTGCCCCACACAACAATCCTAGGAAAATCTGCTGTCTGCTTGCCCAAACTCTCCTGCTCTTCTTTTTTGCTGCCATAATATCGGTCAATCGCAATTGTAAAATTTGATACCACAGCACCGCTTTCCAACACTCTTTTTTCGGGGTCTCTAACAACCCTGCCAATCATACTAACTGTGTTCATACTTCCTCCTTGTGTATTTTATACCATAATATTACATATAAGTCAATACTTTATTTACATTTTTTGTAATTAGTGAGAAAGAATCACTTTACTTGGTTCCTTATTTTTGGCAATTGATAGAAAAAGGGAAAAGAATAAAACCGCCTATTTTTATCCTAAATTTATGCTAAAATAAATAAAAACAGAGAAACTGATAAAACTACTTAAAATCAAAGTTTATACAGAATATACAAATTGAAAAAAATAAGGGGATGGTATGCAAAAAAAGCAAATTCCAACACAAAGCAACATCGAACAAAACAATCTACAAAAAACTAAAAACAACGCTGAAACAAAAAACACAGGTGACACCAATTGGGTATTTCTACACCAGAACAACCACAAGTGGAATATTTTTGTTGCCGTTGCTTTCGCCTCTGCAACTCACCTTGTACATGCTTATTTTGCAAAATTTGCAATGAGACTAGGCGGTGGTGAGATGGAAATGGCATACCTCTACACACTACCTGCGATTTTCGGTATGATTTCTCTACTTCCGGGGGCTTTACTTGTCGACATCATCGGTAAAAAACGCGCCACAGGATTTTTTATGTTTATTCAAAAATTTTTCTACCTGTTTATGGCTGGCGTTCCTCTATTACCTAAGGGTATGCCTAGACCGTTTATCTTTGTAATGCTTGTCGCCGCAATGAACTTACCCGGCGCTATCTATATGAATGGATTTAACTCTTCGATGGGTGATTTGTTTTTATCAAACGAACGCGGATTAGCGGTCGCCAACAGAACAAAATTTAGCGAAATTACAAGGATTGCCATCACCGTTATTTCGGGCGTATTTATGATGCTACCCCAAACCAATGAAGCGGTTATCATTCTGTACCAAGTGTACTTTATCATCGCCTTCGTTCTAGGAATGGTCGAAGTATACGCATTTACTAGACTTGAATTTCCAAGCACAATAGAAAACAAGCTCACCGCTTCCGAATTCTGGATTTCGCTAAAACAAAGTCTCAAATTCTGCACACACGATAGCACATTTATAATTTTCACCATTTGCTCCCTCTTGTTCTATATTGGTTGGCAATTCGGCTGGCCTCTATTCAGTGTCTACCAAGTCAAAACACTCGGCGCTACTGAGGGTTATCTTGCAGCATTTTCAATCTGTGCAGCATTATCTTCTATTTTCGTGAATCCTCTTTGGGTAAAATTCAATGAAAAAAATACCGCGTTCAAAGGAATTGCCCTCGCGACCTTTGGAATGAGTGTGACACCACTTGTTTTCATTCTGTGCTCCACTCGACCATCACTGGCTATTAGCAACGCCTTTAGCGGTTCGTTCATCGTCGGTACAACAATGAGTTTTCTCTTGATTCTACTGCATATCACCCCTGCTAAAAACCGAACGACCATTATGTCAATTCACGCGACACTCGTCGCCATTTCACAGTCGATCATTCCAATGCTAAGTATCAAATTTTTAGAGAAAACCAACATTCAAATTTCACTGTATATGACCGCAGCACTTAGATTTCTGGGATTTTTCGCCCTACTCGCCTTTTACATCTACATGAAAAAACGAAACCGAATTTCAAAAGAATACCCTTACACAAAGTAATACGAATCTCAAATTCTCTATCCTTTTTTCCGAATTTCTAAAAGTAATTTCTCACCTTTAGAATTCATTTTATACTAATCTCAAATAAATTTAAGAGTGGTATAAAATGATAATACATGCATTTTAATTTGAGAATAGTATTAAAATACCTAAACGTGCAGGTTTGTGATTGGAGCAAGTAGTTCTTTTATATTGCTAATTATGAATATGCGTGCTATAATTTTTCGGGAGGCTCTATGTTTGAAAAAATAAAAGATTTTTTATTTGATATACGCGACATTGTGATTGTTATCATCATTATCGCAGTGCTTGTTTTCTCGGTCACATGGAAAATTGATGATACTATGAACATCGACTTAAACAAAGAACTTACCATTGGGGAGCCTACCACGGAAGCGACAACCGAACCAACGACGTTTACGACCCCTTCTACGACAGCGTCTACCACAACTACGACAGAACCTACCACGGAAGCGTTTGAATGGGTGAATTTTGTCGTAAGCGAAGGAGAATACGGACAGGATATCGCCAAAAATTTGCTTGAAAAAGGGCTGATTGACGATACGCATGCATTCTTAGTTCGCGCCAATGAGCTCGGGGTTGATACCAAGCTTCACACTGGCGAATATAATTTTAAAACCACCGACGATTTAGATACAATTATCAATCTACTCGCTGGCGGAAGCAGAGAGGAATAGCACGATTAAATACTAGTGCTATTAAATGCTTTTAATACCATTAAAAACACTATTTAAAATCGTCTATTTCTTCTAAAAGACCCTCTGCAATATTGCGCACTTCGCGCTTAATTTCTTCCTCATCAAAGGTGAGGATTTTTTTATTCTTCATCACGTATTCACCGCCAACCATAAGATGTGATACATCACTTGCAGCAGCTGAATAACAGAGTGCAGAAAGAAGGTTTCCATGAGGCGTAAGATTCGCACCGCTCAAATCCAAAAACGCAATATCCGCGATATAGTCTTTTTCAATCAACCCTAATTTGTCTTCACCTGCAGATTTCCAACCACCAAGGGTAGCTGTTTCAAACGTCTTTGCTGGACTTTCCCCATATAAAAGTGCAGCAAGATGAAGTTCTTCAAGCATGTTGAGGTTATTATTTGAACTCGCACCATCCGTGCCAAGCGCCATTTTCACACCACGCGCACGCATATCTTTCACACGCGAAATACCATTACCCAGTTTCAAATTTGACGCAGGATTTAAAAGAACAGTCGCACCCGTTTTCGCCATAATATCCAAATCGTCATCAGTCATCTTTGCACAGTGTGCAGCGGCAGTTCGCTCATTTAAAACACCCAAATCGTATAGTCTCTTTGTCGGTGTTTTTCCATGCTCCCTTAAAGAACCATTCACCTCATCATCGCTCTCGCTGAGGTGAATATGATAATACGCACCAAGGCGCTCTGCCACCTCTTTTGCCTTCTTCATTCCTTCTGACGTACAAGTGTACGGTGCATGAGGCGCTATCTCAATCTTCACTCTAGGGTGTGAACCACCCTCTGCGCAAGTATTATGGTAATCACGGAAAAGTTGCTCAGAAATATCTATCTTCTTCATATCGTCTTCACTCTGAAGAATCATCCCCTGCCCTAAATAGCCTCGAATACCAGCTACTTTCACCGCATCAGCAACCTTACTCTCTGGATCGTACATATCGCGAAATCCTGTACAGCCAGAATGAATAAACTCTGCCATACCAAGCATTGCTCCGTAGTACACATCGCGTCCAGTAAGTTTCGCTTCAATAGGCCATATCGCAGTTTCCAGCCACTCCATAAGCGGAAGTCCGTCGGCGATATTCCTTAGAAGTATCATGCTTACATGCGTATGCGCATTAAAAAAACTAGGAAATGCCAAATGCTGAAAATGAAAATCCTCTACGCTGTTTGGCGTAAAATCAGCAGGAATTTCTGCTCCTTTTTGTTCTTCATCCTCAAATGCCACAAAAGCAATTCGCTCTCCTTCGATTCCAATGCTTCCACGCACCACGTTCTCACCTTTTACAATATGCAAGTTTTTTAATAATTTCTTCAATTTAACACCTCCTCAATTTGTTTTAATTTTATTTAATTTATTTCGGTTTGGTTCAGTTGATTTAGTTTATTCACCGTTTTCATTAGAATCGCGCAGACTTTCCTCTGATACTTCATACGCATCGACCAATTCCTGCGCCGTAATTATCCAGCCTTTATCACGCTTTTCAAGTTCGTAAGTGACAAAATTTCCAGCAGGGAAATTCCCAATTCCTTCCATGCTTTGGTCGAACACCCCTTGCACACTGGTCTTAACAGTCGCCTTATCACCATCAATGGTGGTTTCAAAAACCAGTGAACTATTTCTCAGCATAAGCACTGTATTGGCAACAATCTCCTCATTCCAAACATATCCCTCTTCAAACGGAATGTCCGCCATTTTTTCAAGCCTATTTTCAAGCGGTTCCTCACCATCGGGTGCAACCACAGTAAGCGG
>PDWI01008428.1_pt1 | contig 12144 bp, 12 predicted proteins | sample 1430891 | NCBI WGS metagenome assembly PDWI01 (sample SAMN01162508, study PRJNA174530) | Oral metagenome, whole genome shotgun sequencing project. | biome: Marine environment; feature: Marine mammal; material: Swab sample of the gingival sulcus; isolation source: swab sample of gingival sulcus...
AATTGATATTGCAATTCAATCTTTTAGTAAAGATGAAAAAAGTATCGTTGGAAAAGTAATTATATTGCTGACAGATGCTGAAAACCACGAAGACGATGCCGTCGCAGCAGCAGAATTAGCAGCTAAAAACAAGATTAAAGTACTTGTAATAGGAATGGGAACGCCCAATGGGGTTCCTATTCAGTTAGGAAATACAATGAGTTTTAAAAAAGACAAAGACGGAAATGTGGTTGTAACCAAACTCAACGAAGAGATAGCCAAAAAAATAGCACAAGCAGGAAAAGGAGTGTATGTTAGAGCTGACAATACCAACAATGCTTTCAAAGTGATTGCCAAAGAGCTGGAAAAAGTGGCAAAAAAAGAGATTAAAGAAAAAGTGTATGCACAATACAACGAGCAGTTTCAGTCATTTGCCATCATTGCTTTTTTATTCTTGCTCATAGAGTTCTTTATTTTTGGAAGAAAAAATAAATGGTTAAGTAAAATACGAATTTTTGATATTGAAAAATAAGATAAAAATGAAAAAGATAATTTGCTTTTTGTTATTCTTTTATCCTTTGTTGCTTGTAGCTCAAAACGCAAACAGCAACATCAGAAGTGGTAATAAATGGTATAATAAAAAGAAATACACCGAATCGGAAATAGAATACAAGCGTGCTTTGCAAAAAAACGAAAAGTCATTTGAGGCCAATTATAATCTTGGAAATGCTTTTTTTAAGCAAAAAAAATACACCGAAGCATTACAGCAATATCAAAAAGCATTGAACTTAACTTCTAATAAAGAGCGATTGGCAGCCGAGCAACACAATATTGGCAATTCATTAATGGCTAATCAAAAGATAGAAGAAGCAATTAACGCCTACAAAGAGGCATTAAGAAACAATCCCAAAGACGATGAAACACGCTATAATTTGGTATATGCAAAATCAAAATTAAAACAACAAAAGCAACAACAAAAAAAGAACAAACAAAATAAAAAGGACAAGAAGAACAACAAAAAAGACAAGAAGAAAAAAGATAAGAAGAAACAGCAATCTAAAAAACAAAACAAAAACAAGCAACAATCCAATCGGCCTAAAATGTCAAAAAACAATGCCGAAAAGCTGTTAAAAGCATTGCAACAAGATGAAAAAAGCACCCAAGAAAAAGCAAAGAAAAAGCAGATGAAAGCCAAACAACAACGAGCAGAAAAGGATTGGTAACAACAGGGAAACTTCCAATTTCCCTCTTCCAACTCCCATCTTCTAACTTTTAACTTCTAACTCCCAACTTCTAACAAAAATAAACAGATGAAAAAAACAATATTATTATTTCTACTACTTATTTCTGTATATCACCTTAAAGCAGATGAAGATATACGTTTTCAGGCAACCACAACCTCTAATGTTGTGCAGTTAAACACTCCTTTTCAGCTTGTTTATACAATCAATACCTCTGCCCACAGTTTTGAACCACCCGTATTCAATAATTTTGATATTTTAGCAGGGCCTTTTCAATCAACAAGCTCTTACACGCAGTATGTAAATGGAAAAAGGAGTCATTCTACCACCCTCACTTACACTTTTACGCTAATGCCCAATAAAAAAGGAACATTCAAAATACCGAGTGCTTCCATTTATGTAGATAAAAACAAAATACGCTCCAACACCTTAACCATAAAAGTGGTAAAAGGGTCAAAACCAAGTAGTAAAAGTAGTTCAGCAGGTCGTCAGCAGTCCAACAATAGCACCGCACGAACGACCAACATCGGAAAAAACAATGTTTTCATTCGTACCATTGTCTCTAAAAAAAATGTATATGAGCAAGAACCCATATTGGTAACCTACAAGCTCTATACATTGGTGGATGTAGCACAATTTACCGATATTCAACTCCCCGATTACAACGGATTTTTAAGAGAAGAACTTCCACTTTCTAAACACAAACAGCTCTCTTATCAAACCTTCAACGGTCGCAACTATGGAACAGTCATACTTTTTCAAAGTGTCCTTTTCCCCCAACAAACAGGAACATTAGAAATACCAAAAGCGAAATTCAAAGCCATGTTGCGTCTGCAAAACAAAAGACACATAAGAAGTATTTTTGATGATTTCTTCGATACTTATACCAACGTAGAAAAAACATTGATAGCTCCAAAAGTAAAAATAAACGTCAAAAAACTACCGCAAAACTCCAAACCGGCAAATTTCTCAGGAGGGGTAGGACAATTTAATATCAAATCTCACCTTTCTAAAAAAGAAATAGAAACCAACGAAGCCGTAACCTTAACCATTAAAATTTCAGGTAGAGGAAACCTAAAACTAATCAACACACCTCAGGTAAAATTCCCATCTCACTTTGAAGTCTACGACCCTAAAATCAAAAACAACTTCAAAGCAAAAGGCAATGGGCTAACAGGTACAAAAACCATAGAATACATCTTTATACCACGTCATAAAGGCAGTTATAAAATTCCTTCTGTGGCATTCACCTATTTTGATTTGAATAAAAAAACATACAAAACAATCAACACTCCTGTCTATACGCTTCACGTAGCAAAAGCAGAAAACGACAAAGGCAATACACTGGTGGCGGAAGACTTCACCCTAAAAGAAAAAGTCAAAAAAATAGCCACCGACATAAATTACATTCATACCAATAAACATCAATTCCTAAAAGAATCTCAATTTATACTCGGAACAAAACAGTTTTGGTTGCTATTTTTCATTCCATTATTTTTGGCAATCGTTGTGTTCTTTATTATAAAGAAGAAAATCAACGAAAACTCAAATATCCCTTTGGTAAAAAACAAACGTGCTAAAAAAGAGGCTAAAAAACGGTTGAAACAGGCAAAAATATGGTTGCAAAAAGGAAGAAAAGAGAAGTTTTATGCTGAAATTATGACAGCAATGCGTCTCTATCTCTCAGACAAACTAACCATACCTACTTCCGAACTGAATAGAGACAATATCAGAGACAAAATGTTACAAAAAAAGATAGACGACAGAACAATCAGCAAACTCTTTGAGATATTAGACAAGTGCGAATACGCTACTTATGCACCATTGGGAGCAAAAGAAAATATGAGTAACATATATCATAAATCAGCAAACATCATCAGTCAATTAGAGCAAACAATAAAAAGAAAATAATCAAAAAATGAAACGTTTTTATAACATAATCATTCTATCATTTGTAGTAGCATCTATCTATGGTGCCAACGATACAGTTCAATACACTTCCGAATATTTTACCCAAGCCAACCAATTATACAAAGAAGGAGAATACGCAGAAGCAATAAAACAATACAAAGAAGAACTAAAAAGAGGAGTATCTGCCGACTTGTACTACAACTTAGCAAATGCCTATTACAAACAAAATGAAATGGGTTTAGCCATTCTCAATTACGAGCGTGCATTAAAAATAAACCCCGCATTACAAGACGCAAAATATAATTTACGATTGGCAGAACAAAGAACAATAGATAAGTTTGACATACAGCCCGATTTCTTTTTGAAAAAAATGAGAAACAAAATTACCAACCTATTTACTTCCAACCAATGGGTCATATTTGCTTTCCTCTTTTTTCTATCATTCTTAGTTCTTTTCCTATCGTTTCTCTTTGCAAGAACCAAGCAACGCAGAAAACTACTATTTATCCTCTCTATGGTTTCACTGCTCTTTTTCTTCTATGGAATGGTAGAAGCACAAACACAAAAGAAGCGATTTTTACAGCACAACAAAGCCATTATATTGCAAGGAGCTGTAACGGTAAAAAGCTCCCCTAACGAATCAGGAACAGACATCTTTGAATTACACGAAGGAACAAAAGTTACACTAAAAAGCGAATTAGACGGTTGGGTAGAAGTCATTTTAAGCAATGGAGCAGTAGGGTGGATAAAAGCAAAAACCGTAGAAAGAATATAACTTATGATACAATTTTTAGACCAATTAGACAAAGACCTAATATTGGCACTCAACAATAGCTATTCAGTTTTTTGGAATATACTAATGTCCACCATTAGTGGAAAATTAGTTTGGATTCCCCTTTATTTAACCATTATTGTTTTAACCATTATCCATTGGAAAAAACAATCTTGGATTATTATCGTTGCACTATTGTTAGCCATTCTTTTGGCCGACCAAATCGCATCAGGTATTCTAAAAAACTTAGTACAACGACCACGCCCCACGCACGCTCCCGACATCGCTCATCTTATTGCTACTGTCAATGGATACAGAGGAGGGCAATATGGCTTTGTATCCTCTCACGCCTCCAACTCCTTCGCATTGGCAACCCTCACAGCACTCATTTTTAGAAACCAACTATACACCATACCCATCTTTTTTTGGGCAATGATTGTCTCTTATTCTCGTATCTATCTTGGAGTTCACTATGTGGGCGATATTCTGGGTGGAATATTGGTTGGTGTATTGGTAGCTTTTCTTATCTATTGGGTAATGCAGAAGAAGACAAAAATTTTACATAAAAAAATATCCTACGAGTCGGCAGGCATCTTCACAGTCATACTGCTATCCTACTTTTTCTTAATCATTATGTATAGTGTAATAACCCAATGATAAGAAAATACCCCAAAACAACCCATAAAAATAAAAAACAACAATGAGCAACAGACCCAGCACGTTGAGCAACGCACCAAACACCGTGAGCAACGGATAAAACAGGTTGAGCAACGCACCAAACACTCGTAGGAACAGACGAAACACTCGTAGGAATAGACAAAACACTCGTAGGAACGGACGAAACACCTTACAAAACGCAAGAAACACTTTACAAAACAGACGAAACACTTTACAAAACACAAGAAACGCTTTACAAAACAGACAAAACACATAATAAATACCAAAAAACAAACAAATGAATATAACAATTATAGGAACAGGATATGTAGGATTAGTTTCGGGGGCTTGCTTCTCTGAAATGGGAGTAAATGTAAACTGCGTAGATGTTGATAAGCAAAAAATCAACCAACTCCAACAGGGAATAATACCTATCTACGAACCCGGATTAGAAGATATTGTACTTAAAAACATAAAAGCAAAACGCCTCTATTTCACCCACCAATTAGATGAAGTATTAGACAAAAGCGAAGTCCTTTTCATTGCTGTTGGAACACCTCCACATCAAGACGGAAGTGCCGATATGACCTATGTTGAAAAAGTAGCACAATCCATCGGGCAAAAAATGACCAATTACAAACTACTAGTAACCAAAAGCACCGTTCCTGTTGGTTCAGCACAAAAAATAAAGAGCATCGTACAACAAGAATTGGACAAACGAGGCGTCCATATAGAATTTGATGTAGCATCTAACCCCGAATTCTTAAAAGAAGGAGATGCAGTCAATGACTTTATGAGTCCCGATCGTGTCGTAGTAGGAACAGAAAGTCAACGTGCCAAAGAGTTACTAACAAAACTATACAGACCCTTTCTGCTAAATAATTTCAGAGTGATATTTATGGATATTCCTTCCGCAGAAATGACTAAATATACTGCCAATTCAATGCTTGCCACACGCATCAGCTTTATGAACGACATAGCCAACTTATGCGAATTAGTAGGAGCAGATGTAAATATGGTGCGTAAAGGAATAGGAACAGACAAACGCATCGGAAGTAAATTTCTCTACTCTGGTACAGGCTATGGAGGCTCTTGTTTTCCAAAAGATGTAAAAGCCTTAATCAAAACAGCCAAAGAACATCATTACGAATTAAAAGTTCTTCAAGCCGTAGAAGAAGTAAATACAAAGCAAAAAAACATTTTAGTTCACAAACTAATACAGCATTTCGGCAACCAACTGCAAGATAAAACCATCGCTCTATGGGGATTAGCATTTAAGCCCAACACCAACGACATACGAGAAGCACCTGCCTTGCTCATCATCGAACAACTACTAAAAATGGGAGCAAAAGTACGTTGTTACGACCCCATCGCCATTCAACCAACAAAAGAACACTTTCAATACCTACAACAAAAGCATAAAATAAAAGACTACACCAACCTCTACTTTGCCACCGACATTTACGATGCTGTCTTCCAAACCGATGCTTTGTTGCTCGTAACCGAATGGAAAGAATTTAGAATGCCCAATTGGAATATCATTAAAAAAGCAATGAAAAATTACTACATTTTTGATGGTAGAAACATTTACGATAAAAAAGAGCTTGCCGAGATTGGATTTCAATATGAAGGTATTGGCGTCTAAAATAAATGAAAAATAAATTTTTATATTAAAAAATCTTTCATTATTTTTGCAGACAAAGAAAAAACTTAAAATACGATGAAAAATATAGAAAAAAAAGTGGCAGAATATTTATTAGAGGTCAAAGCCATAAAACTACAATCCAACAATCCATTTACTTGGGCATCAGGTTGGCAATCGCCTATCTACTGCGACAATCGCAAAACACTATCTTATCCAGCTATAAGAACCTACATTAAAACAGTCTTAGTACAAAAAATAGTAGAGTTATATCCCGATGTTGAAGTGATAGCAGGAGTTGCAACAGGAGCAATAGCACAGGCTGTTTTGGTTGCCGAAGAACTCAAACTACCTTTTATCTACATTCGTTCTTCACCCAAAGAGCACGGATTAGAAAATATCATAGAAGGAGATTTACGCCCCAAACAAAAGGTGGTCGTTATAGAAGATTTAATCTCAACAGGGGGAAGCAGTCTTAAAGCAGTAGAAGCCATACGCAAAGACGGTTCCAAGGTATTAGGAATGTTGGCTATTTTTACCTATGGTTTTCCCGTTGCCACCCAATTATTTCAGCAAGCAGGAGTTCAATTAACCACATTGAGCAACTACGATGCTGTACTGTCTCACGCTTTGTCAATCAATTATATCAATGACGAAGAATACAAAACTTTACAATCGTGGAAATTACAGCCAGCAGAGTGGAATAAATAAAAAAGAATAATAAGAAATAAAAATAAATAGAAATGACAAAATACGAAAGCGATATAAAAACTCTTAACACCTCTTCTCAAAAAGCGTTTGATTTGTTAAGTGATTTATCCAACTTCAAACAAGCAGTTGAGAAAGCAAAACAAATAGAAGGAGAGAAAGTAAAAGATTATCTAAAAGATGTAACTTTTGACAATGATTCAATAAAAGCAAAATCGCACGGAATAGGAGAAATAGGCTTAAAAATTGTTGAACGTGAAACCAACAAAACCATTAAATTTGAAACAGAAAATTCACCTATCAACGCCAATCTATGGGTGCAGTTTGTTGAAAAATCAGAAACAGACACAAAAATGCGTATGACGCTTCACGCCGAACTCCCCACAATGATTAAAATGATGGTAGATGGAAAAATAAAAAAGGGTTTGAACAAAATTGCAGAATCTATTGCTATGGCGGTCAATAAAGTTGTTTAAAATGCTTTAATCAGTGGCTATTGCAATAGTAAAAACATTTACTGTTGTTCCTTTTATCTCGTTCAATAGAGAAACGCAACCCTCTAATGTTGAGCCGGTAGTAATAACATCGTCCACCAATAGAATACGCTTCCCTTCAAACACCTGTTTGCGTTTGATTGCAAAAATTCCTTGCGTATTTTTGTATCGTTCATAAACAGATTTGTTGGTTTGCGTAGTATTTTCTTTAATTCTTATTAAATTATTGGAAATAACGGGTTTATTTAAAATCTCCGACAAGCCCTCGCAAATAAGTTTACTTTGATTATAGCCACGTTTTATCTTTTTTTTCTTGTGCAAAGGCACAGGAACAATCATATCTACTTCCGCCAAAGGATAATCTTGTATTTCAACGCCGGAAATTCTCCCTAAAAAATATCCTAAGGGTTTATTTCTTCTGTATTTCAGTTCGTGTAATAGCTTTTGACTGATTGAACCTTTTCTAAAAAACAGCAAAGAGCTTGCTCTTTCAACCTCTACCTTCCCCCAAAAAAGTTTTTCTACCTGATTATTCTCTTCTTTATGAAAATCGGTTTCAGGTAAATCAATCAAGCAGGCGAGACATAGAGTATCTTCTCCTTTTATTAAACTTTCCAAACAATTTAAGCATAATTTAGGATAGAATAAATCTATTATATAGTTCAAAAATCTCATATTCTTTTTTCTTTCTTTGCAAAGATACCATTTTTCAAAAACAATTATCAACGCAATAAAAAAATGGATAAAAAAACAGAAAATAAAGTTGTTTTTTAATCCAAATTGACTACATTTGCTCTCTTATTTATATAAAAAAGACTTTTAAATAATGTCATAATATCAGAACACATACAAATTTCATAACCCCATAACTTACATAACCCCATAACCTCATAATTTACATAACTTAAATAACCAAAAAATGAAAAGAACCGTAATTAATATGCTAAAAACAGCTACTCAAAACTATGGTAGCAAAGTCTATACTGGCGAAAAGCTGGAAAAAGGTTGGACAACAAAAACATTCGCACAAATTGACCAAGAATCGGATTATATTGCAAGTTATTTAATTAATCAAGGCGTTGCTAAAAATGACAACATTGCCATTCTATCCGAAGGAAGAACCTACTGGGTAATGGGAGAGTATGCACTGTTGAAAGCTGGTGCAACAGCAGTACCTCTTTCCATCAAACTTTTGTCCGAAGAGATATTGTTTCGATTAAACCACTCAGAAGCCAAAGGAATACTCATCTCTAAAAATAGTTTTGATAAATTAATACCCATTTGGGACAAAATAGAGCATAAAAACTTTAAAATATACTATTTAGACAACGATATAGAGAGGTTAAAGCAGAAATATACCGCCTCCAACATTGACGTAGAAAAAGATGTTGTTCAATTTTCAAAAATGATAGAAGCGGGCAAGGTAATTTATCAAGCCAATCCCCAGCCACTTGAACAAAGAATTGAAAATATAGAAGAAAATGACACTGCGACCATATCATATACTTCTGGAACAACAGGAAATCCCAAAGGAATAATGCTTACGCAGTTAAATTATTACGCCAACAGCAATCAAGCAATGGATTTCTTTCAGCTACCAGAGGGATTTAAAACACTTTTAATACTACCATTAGACCATTCCTTCGCCCATACAGTAGGAATTTACATCTCATTATTAAGAGGCATCTCTATCTACTTTGTTGATGCACGAGGTGGAAGTCTTGATGCGTTAAAAAACATTCCTATCAACCTAAAAGAAGTAGCCCCCGATTTCTTATTAACCGTTCCTGCTTTGACAGGTAACTTTATGAAAAAAATCAAAGACGGTATCAAAGCCCAAGGTGGTTTCGTTCACTGGTTATTTGAAAAAGGAATGGAAGCAGGAATAAAAATCAACAAAAACGGTTTCAAAAAAGCAGGTTTCTTTACAAAACTGGTTAATATCCTTCCTTATAAATTGGCAAGTGCTTTGATTTTCAAAAAAGTGCAATCTATTTTTGGTGGCAAACTACAATTTTGCGTTGGCGGAGGTGCTTTATTAGATGTAAAACAGCAAAATTTCTTTTATACCTTAGGTGTTCCTGTCTATCAAGGGTACGGACAAACAGAAGCCACACCAATTATTTCAGCCAATACTTATGATATACATAAATTAGGAACTTCGGGCCCTGTTTTACCAGGTGTAACCTGCAAAATCGTAGATGCTGACCGCAACGAACTTCCCAAAGGACAGAAAGGAGAAATTGCCATCTTCGGAGATAATGTAATGAAAGGCTATTTCAAAAATAAAAAAGCAAGTGAAGAGGTGTTAGAAAACGGTTGGCTTTATACAGGCGATATGGGATATATAGAACAAGATGATTTCTTAATGGTTGTAGGACGTGAAAAAGCCCTATTAATATCAGAAGATGGAGAAAAATACTCCCCAGAAGAAATAGAAGAAGCAATTACCGTTTCATCAGATTTAATTTCGCAAGTGATGATATACAACGATCATAAAAAGTTCACAACAGCAATCGTTACCTTAGATATTCCTAATGTGAAAAAAAGAATAAAGGAAAAACAAATCAATAATGCAGAGCAGTTGGTACAAGAGATAAAAGAATCGTTTTATCAGTTCAAAAAAGAAAGAGATTACTTGAATAAATTTCCTGAAAAATGGACGCCATCACTGTTTAGAATCGTTGAAGAACCATTTAGCGAAGAAAACAAAATGATTAATTCTACAATGAAAATGGTACGATATAAAATCGTGGAAGCCTATCAAAAAGAGATAGAAGAAATGTATGAAGGGGGAAAATCAACTGAAATATTATCTAAAAATAAAAAAGTGGTACAAAATTTGTTTAGCTTAAATTAAAACAAATAGAAGAGATAGGAATAAGTTATTGAGAGTGTTTCAAAGAAAAAGTAGAGAAGCAATCTTTTAACGATAAATGATTGATTGTCGTTTGTTTACGTGATTGAAGTGTCCTTGTTATAAAGTCTAATTTTATTTTTAGAACATTCTCAATAATGTAACAAGAGATTAAAATGAAAAATCTTTTTTGTTTTATTCCTTTTGATAATTATAACTTTTTTCATAACTTTGTACTTTAATTGTAACCATTTAAACTCAATAATGCCTATTGCCAATATTTACTTTTTATCAACATTTAAATAAAATAAGTAATGAAAAATTTATGTCAATTAGCCGATGATAAATTGGTGCGTTTGTACATAGAAGGCGAGAGCAAGGCTTTTGAGGTATTATTAAAACGTTATAAATCCAAAGTGTTTACTTATATCTTTTTAATTGTTCGTAACAACGAACTTGCAGAAGATATTTTTCAAGAAACTTTTATTAAAGCTATCAATACGATTCAACGTGGTAAATACACTGAGTCTGGACGTTTCTTGTCGTGGATAAATCGCATAGCACACAATCTTATCATTGACTATTTTAGAAAACAAAAAAACGAGAACACTTTTTCTGTTGATGGATTAGAATACAATTATGTAAATAATTCGGAATATGTAGAACGAAGTGTGGAAGATGTTATTAACAATGAGCAAGTGCTAAAAGATGTTGTACATTTGGTAGATTTTTTACCTCAAAATCAGCAAGATGTTGTAAGGATGCGTTTCTTTGAAGAATTGAGTTTTAAGGAGATAGCAGAAAAAACCAACGTGAGTATTAATACAGCACTTGGAAGAATGAGGTATGCTTTGTTGAATATGAGAAAAATCGCTTTGAGTAATGATTTGAAATTAGAATTAAAATAATTGTTGAAAAATGTACGATTTTAAAAAAGCATTCGTTTGATAAGTAGAAAAACAAAAAATCTATAATCAAATCAATGCCTATGCGTAAAAATTCTACTTCTTATTATTACACAGTTCAACAAATAAAAGGACATACTAAAACACAAATCGGTTTAACTCCTTCTGATAAAACAATCAATGAGATATTGAAATATGCCAATTTGCATAAAACAGTTCAATTTTCAAAAAAAAGTTTTGTTGAATACTCATTAAATTAAGAACTCATTTAATAATTGAGTTCAAATATAGTAAAATTCCCTGAAAAGTCATCTCTATTTTTTATTTCTTAAAATAAAAGTAGAGATGACTTTAAATGAAAAAAATACCCGAATAATTCATCTAATCTTTGTAAGAAAGAAAATAATCATTATTTTTGCATAGAATTATAAAAATAGTAAGATGAGATTAATAATACAACCAGATTATCAAGATATTTCCAGATGGGCAGCCAACTATGTTGCTTCAAAGTTAATTAGTGCAAAACCAACAGCCGAAAAACCTTTCGTTTTAGGTTTGCCAACAGGTTCTACGCCTCTTGGAATGTACAAAGAATTAATCAAATTGCATAAAGACGGTGTTATTTCGTTTGAAAATGTGATTACCTTTAATATGGATGAATATGTGGGAATACCACAAGACCACGAGCAAAGTTATTACACTTTTATGTGGGAGAATTTCTTCAATCACATTGATATTAAAAAAGAAAATGTAAATATTTTGAACGGAAATGCAGAAGATTTGGACAAAGAATGTGCAGATTATGAAGCAAAAATTAAAGCTGTTGGTGGAATTGACATCTTCTTAGGTGGTATAGGACCTGACGGACATATCGCTTTTAATGAACCGGGTTCTTCTTTGCAATCCAAAACTCGTCAAAAAACATTAACCGCAGACACTATTATTGCCAATTCACGTTTTTTTGACAACAATATTGAT
>PDWI01008429.1_pt1 | contig 12143 bp, 9 predicted proteins | sample 1430891 | NCBI WGS metagenome assembly PDWI01 (sample SAMN01162508, study PRJNA174530) | Oral metagenome, whole genome shotgun sequencing project. | biome: Marine environment; feature: Marine mammal; material: Swab sample of the gingival sulcus; isolation source: swab sample of gingival sulcus...
GCATTGGCTGATTCCTGTTGAGTTGCTATGCCTGTATTTTAAAAAAAGTGTAAACGATGTCCTTAGGTTATTTTGTAAACCATGTTATCAGGTTGTACAGGAAGTTATTTCAAGTTAGTGAAGGTGGATATCGCTATCGCTCCATCCACCCTACGCTTTCTCATACAACACAATGATGTTATTGACAAATTTCCCTCTTTCGCAAAGAGGGGTTAGGGGAGGTTTGGCTTTAACCATCAAACAACGGTTTCAAAAACTGATTACAAAGCGTTTACCAAAGCAGGAACAGCTTCGTGTAAGTCTGCAACCAGACCATAGTCAGCAATTTGGAAAATCGGTGCATCAGGATCGTTATTAATTGCCACGATGACTTTAGAATCCTTCATACCTGCTTGGTGTTGAATTGCACCAGAGATACCAATGGCAACATACAAGTTTGGAGCAACGACTTTACCCGTTTGTCCAACTTGATGGTCATTAGGACAAAAGCCAGAATCCACTGCCGCACGACTCGCACCCAAAGCTGCATTCAATTTTTCAGCCAATGGTGTCAATACAGCAAAGTAATTTTCACCAGAGCCTAGACCTCGGCCACCAGACACAACGATATCCGCTGTCGCCAATTCAGGACCTTCGCTACTGGCAACATCCATGCTGACAAAACTTGATAAGCCACTGTCACCTTTACCAGCAACTGACTCAACTGCGGCACTACCACCTTCGCTAGCAACAGCTTCAAACTTAGTTGCACGAACAGTAATGACTTTTTTGCTGTCATTGGATTTAACTTCAACAATAGCGTTACCTGCATAAATTGGACGCTCAAAAGTCTCAGCATCAACTACCGCAGAAATATCAGAAATTTGCATCACGTCCAATAAAGCCGCTACACGTGGCATGACATTTTTGCCTTGTGTTGTCGCATTACCTAAAATGTGGCTGTAGTCACCTGCCAAATCAACAATCAAAGGAGCGACATTCTCAGCCAAACCATGTGCTAAATTCGCATCATCAGCTAATAGTACTTTGCTAACACCATCAATTTGTGCTGCTTTTTGAGCGACTGAAGCCACGCCTTCACCAGCAACCAAAGCGGTAATCTCTCCGCCAATTTGTTTTGCTGCCGATAACGTGTTCAATGAAGCCGCATTGATTTCATTATTATCATGTTCAATTAAAACTAAAATAGACATACTCTTCTCCTTAAATTACTTTGGCTTCATTTCTTAGTTTTTCAACTAACTCAGCAACATCAGAAACAATTACACCTGCTTGGCGTTTCTCTGGCTCTCGAATAGACACCAAAGACAAACGCGGTGTTAAATCCACATCAAAATCCGCAGAAGATAATTTTTCCAATGGCTTTTTCTTCGCTTTCATAATGTTTGGCAACGAAGCAAAACGCGGCTCATTCAAACGCAAGTCCGTTGTGATAACGCTCGGTAAAGAAACACAAATCGTCTCTAAACCACCATCAATCTCACGCGTTACATTCGCACGCCCATCTTCAAGTTCGACTTTGGACGCAAAAGTTGCCTGTGACCAATTCAGCAATGCCGATAGCATTTGTCCCGTTTGGTTAGCATCATCGTCAATAGCCTGTTTCCCAAGAACAACCAAGCCCGCTTCCTCTTTCTCTGCCAAGCTTTTTAAAATTTTAGCAACGCCTAAAGACTCTACTTCGCCATCGTGCTCAACCAAAACGCCTCGATCAGCACCCATAGCCAAAGCCGTACGTAAAGTTTCTTCTGATTTCGCCGCACCGATAGAAACGACAATCACTTCATCAGCTTTACCAGCTTCTTTTAGACGGACAGCTTCTTCTACCGCAATTTCATCAAAAGGGTTCATTGACATTTTGACATTCGCGGTCTCAACACCACTGTTATCTGCTTTTAAGCGAATATTGACGTTGTGGTCAATCACACGCTTAACGCCTACTAGTATCTTCATAATTCCTCTCTCTTTTTTAGTAAATAAGACTAATTTGCAATAATAACACAAATTAATACTATCAATATAGATTAAAAATAGATTAAAACACGGCTTAAAACTCTGTCCATTTTAAGCCGTGCCTAAATCACTGCATCAAGTTAAATTTACTGACGCAGTTTTGCATTTTCCTTGTCATAAGGTGATGCTGGAATGACGGTAGCTTTGTAGTTATCACCCAAAATGCGGATTTCAACTTCTTGACCAACTTTCGCCAATTCAGGTGGCAACATACCTAATGCCAATGATTTTTCAACACGATAACCATAGCCACCAGATGTTACACGACCAACAACCTCACCATCGAGATAAATCGCCTCCGAACCACGTGCATCAACATCCGTGATACCGTGAACTTCTAGCGTTACCAATTTATTCTTCAAGCCAGCTTCCTTACCTGCTAATAAGCCTTCTTTACCAACAAAGTCTTTGTCAGTCTTAATAAAGAAGCCTAAGCCCGATTCGTAAGCATTGTACTCAATCGACATTTCAGTACCGACAAGCATATAAGATTTTTCCAAACGCATTGCGTTCATCGCGTGAATACCAAACGGCTTAATACCAAATTCAGCACCTGCTTCTAATAACTTATCTAGAATGTAAGCTTGCATCTCAATTGGGTGGTGTAATTCCCAACCGTATTCACCAACGAAGTTCACTCGAACCGCTTCAGCCGTTGCCGCACCGACGCTAATCGTTTTACCTGACAACCATGGGAATGCCGGCGTTGATAAATCTGTGTCGGTTAACTTCTCCAATACTTTCTTAGAGTTAGGACCTGCTAAAACTAATACACCCATTTGCGTCGTGATTTTTTGCAACTGAACAGAACCATCTTTAGGCAATGCCTTGAGCAAATAATCGTAATCGTGAGCTTCTTGAGCACCTGCACAAACTAGGTAATAATCACCTTCACCTTTCTTATAAATAGTGAATTCTGCTAAAACGCCACCTTGCTCAGTCAGCATGTAAGAAAGTGCAATACGACCTTTTTTCGTCGGTACTTTGTTGGTCATAATATGGTTCAACCAAGCTTCTGCACCAGGACCTTTACAAGTGAATTTCGAGAATGCCGACATATCCAAAACACCAACATTATTCATAACGTTGCGACATTCATCCCCAACGAAGTCAAAATAGTTAGGACGGCGGTATGTCCACTCTTCTGCAATCGTATCTTCTCCAGGGAAGCCATCTTTACAAGGAGAAGCATATTTTTTATCCCACAAAACATCACCTGCCGACAGTTTATCTTCTGGCAGCACATAATCAGCACTTGGCTTAAACCAATGGGCACGTTCCCAACCAAAGGTATCGCCAAAAACAGCACCAAGCTCTTTCAAGCGTGGGTAACTTGGGTGCGTACGCAATGGACGACAAGCTTCACGGCTTTCGTTTGGATAGTGGTTCTTAAAGACGTGATCATAAGCTTCTTCACACTTGGCAATCAAGTAGCCACGCGTTGCGTAGTCACCAAAACGACGAGGGTCAACGCCCAACATATCGACTGTCGGTGCACCGTCAATAATCCACTCAGCCAATTGCCAACCAGCACCACCGGCAGCAGTAATACCAAATGAATGACCTTCATTCAGCCAGAAATTCTCAAATCCATGACCTGCAGGACCAATAATTGGGTTACCATCTGGTGTATAAGCAATCGCACCGTTGTAAACTTCTTTAACGCCAGCTTCACCAAAGTAAGGCACACGCTCAATCGCCGTTTCAATATGTGGCATCAAACGCTCAAGCTCACCGTCAAATAATTCGTATTTAGTACCATCAGCAGGACCGTCAACGTAACATGCAGGCGCACCTTCTTCATAAGGTCCTAAAATCAAACCACCAGCTTCTTCACGCATGTACCAACCAGAGTCAGACTCACGCAGAACACATAGCTCTGGTTTGCCTTCTTCTTTACGTTTTAGGATTTCTGGGTGTGGCTCAGTCACGATAAACTGATGCTCGACAGGAATAACAGGAATGTCTAAACCCACCATTTCACCTGTTTTTCTCGCATAAGAACCCGTACATGAAACAACGTGCTCAGTGAGAATATCACCTTTGTCAGTTTTAACTAACCATCTGCCATCAGCTTGTTTTTCAATGCCGTCAACGCTGGTATATTCATAGATTGTACCACCGTTCATACGCGCACCTTTTGCCAAGGCTTGCGTCAAATCTGCTGGCTGAATATAACCATCTTCTGTATGTTGAATCGCACCCAACAAACCATCAGTGTTAACGTAATCCCACTGCTCTTTGATATCTTCCGGGCTTAACCATTTGACATCAACACCAATCGTCTTGGCAACGCCTTCGTAATACTTGTACTCGTCCAAACGGTCTTGTGTACGTGCCAAACGCACGTTAGACACCACAGACAAACCAGCATTTAAGCCAGTTTCTTCTTCTAATTGACGATAAAGCTCTAATGAATATTTGTGAATTTTACCAACAGAGTAACTCATGTTAAACAACGGCAATAAGCCTGCCGCATGCCATGTAGAACCCGAAGTCAAATCATGTTTTTCCAACAAGATACTCTCTTCGCCCCAACCCTTTTTTGCCAAATGATAAAGTGTGCCTACACCGACAACACCACCACCAATGACCACTACCTTGACTTCTTTTTTCATATGCACCAAATTAAGTTTAAATAATATTAGCTATAGAATAAAACTTATACCCGATAATTTCAAACACTATATGAAAAATGGTAGAAAATGTCGCTTTTAAGGCAAGAACAAAGAGCGGTTCAACCACGCTGAGAAGCAGCTAGGGATTTCCAGAATGACGGTACTTTGCAGAGTAGTTGGAGATTGCCACGTCGCTATCGCTCCTCGCAATGACTTGTTTTTGGTTATACGAAAGCACATCAATTGGTACACGCGGCGTACTCTACAACGCACCACCACCGCGAGTGCAAAACGAACGGTGGTTTCTGTACACCTCCCCTGTAGAGACGCAATGCTTGCGTCTCGGAGACAGATGCTATATTAGTTTTTTAGGCTTTCGGCAAAGTAACGCCTGTTTGTCCTTGGTATTTACCTAAGCGATCGCCATAAGAAGTTTCGCAAACTTCGTCCGATTGGAAAAATAACATTTGAGCAACGCCTTCGCCTGCATAAATTTTCGCAGGTAGCGGCGTTGTATTAGAAAACTCAAGCGTGACATGCCCTTCCCATTCTGGCTCTAAAGGTGTCACGTTGACAATAATGCCACAGCGAGCATAAGTTGATTTCCCCAAACAAATGGTCAAGACATCGCGAGGAATTTTGAAATACTCTACCGTATGAGCAAGAGCAAAGGAATTAGGCGGAATAATACAAACATCCGACTGCACATCGACAAAACTATCTGCATCAAAGTTTTTAGGGTCAACAACAGATGAGTTGATATTTGTGAAAATTTTAAAATCACGGCCACAGCGAACATCATAACCATAACTCGATGTACCATAAGAAATACCGCCAGGTTTACCATCATTTCCTATGCGAACCTGACCAGCTTCAAAAGGTGCAATCATCGAATGCTCTTCTGCCATGCGTTTAATCCACTTATCACTTTTGATACTCATACTTTACTTACCTACTAAATTGTCTGTTTTAAATAAACTGGGCAGTTTGGGCAGTTCAAGAGACACATGCAATGCCTCTCTACAAAAGTAATTTGTACTGTTTTAAATTCAAACTGCCGTGGCTTTAAATGTAAAAATAACGTAGAGACGTATTGTATGCGTCTCTTACTGACCATGTAAATATATAGTCAAGCCACATGATGATTACTACAAGACGTATCGTCTCAGACAGTATGCCTATAGTAGTAATGATTAGGTGGCTTGACTATAGCACCTATTTTAGAGCTTTTGACCGTAATCGCAAAGAAAAATCAAGTACCAATATCACCTGCCAAACTTGCCACCCATCGTAAAATTCTCGGCGGTTTTTTATTTTTTGCCTCAAACTTCTCACACCAGATAATAGCATGACGAACAATTTGTCCACCAAAGTAACGAAAATGACGCGGAGGGAAAGCTCGATTAATACCTCTGTCTATCGTCCCGACCAAGACACTATTAGACCACTCATTATCCAGCTCCAAAGCCAATGACGACAACACGCGACCACCAATTTGCGAAGGACTCACGCCGTTACCACTCCAACCAACCCCATAAACGATATTGGGCATTTCTTTTAAATGTCCAAAAATAGGAAAATGCTCATTGGTGTAATCAATTGGACCATTCCAACTATCATCAATTTTCACATCCTCAAGCATGGGGTAAATCGTGTAAAAATCTTGCTTTGCCAGACGAGCACCTTGTTCCGACTGACTGAAAATATTGGTAATTCTTCCGCCTTTCGTCAAGTCAGCCGCACTTTTACCATAGGCAATTCGCCCATCTCTCGTCGGGCGGTAATAGCCTATCATCTGATAAGAATCCGTCACGCCCTCGCCTTCTTTCCAACCCAATTCTTCTAGCTTATCAGGAATAGGTTCAGTAACAACAATCGAGCTACTCACAGGCGTTAAATACTTTCGCAACTCAGGAAACGCTGCCGCCCAGACATTGGTCGCCAAAACCACTTTTTTCGCTGTCACATTCGCATAGGTCGTTTTTAATCGGCTAGAATGACGGTACGATAATTCAGTAACGGGCGTTTTTTCATAAATTTCTACCCCAAGCTCCAAGGCAACTCGTTTTAATCCAGCAACCAAACGAGCCGGCTGAACTGTGCCATTCGTAGGGTCAAATACACCAGCCAAATGTTTTTCAGAGCCTGTATGCTGATAAACTTCTTCAGGTGTTAAACGCTGATAGGGCGAATCGCCTAATTTTTCAGAAATTTCCAAGGTCGATTCCCAAGCACCTAACTGAGCCTCATTAATGGCTGTCCACAACCAGCCACCCCGTTTAAAGTGAGCGTCAATTTGATGCGTTTGACAAAATGTTTCCAGTTCCGTAATCGCTTGCTCAGAACGTTTGGCAAGCTTATGAGCCTCTTCCTCACCAAATAACTCAACCATGGTGAGAATTTCAGACCACCAAGACATTACCAAGCCACCATTGCGACCCGATGCCCCACCACCGCACATATCTCTTTCTAAAATAAGAACTTTTTTATCGGGACTTTGTTGCTTAATGAAAATTGCCGTCCACAAACCGACAAAGCCACCACCAATAATGGCAATATCAGCATCATCTATATCTTCGGAAAGCAAAGGTTCGGTGGGGATAGTCGTTTCCGCCTCTAGCATCCAGTGGCTACGGCGTAGAGCGTGTTTACAGGCTTTTGAATTAGGGTATCGTTTTTTCATAAATATTCCATATCATAAAGGATCTTCTGACATCATTTGGTAGTCTTTTAAACGCTGTCTCTCTTGGCGACGATTAAGCATCGCAAACAAAAAGACTCCCGTTGCCACCAAACCAATTAAAATCGTGGATAGGGCATTAATTTCCGGGGTCACACCAAATTTCACCATAGAGTAAATTTTAATCGGTAAGGTTGTTGTTCCAGCACCTGTTGAAAAACTAGAAATCACCAAATCATCCAGTGACAAAGTAAATGACAACAAGAAACCAGATAGCACCGATGGGCTAATAATCGGCAAAATCACGTAGAAGAAAATACGAGCTGGCGGACAGCCTAAGTCTTGTGCCGCCTCTTCCACAGATTTATCAAAATCGCGTAAGCGTGAGCGAATAATGACCGCCACATAACACATTGAAAAGGTAATATGGGCAATGGTAATTGTCCAAAAACCACGCGTCACGCCTAAAGCCACAAACATCAAGAGCAAGGAAATACCGATAATCACATCAGGCATTACCAGTGGCGAATGAATCATACCGTTAAAGAGTGTCTTGCCTCGAAAGCGGTCAAAACGCACTAAAATCAATCCCGAAATCGTCCCTAAAATTGTCGCAATAAAGGCGGACAAAAAAGCAATTCTCAGCGTCACAGAAGCTGCGGATAGAATGCTTTCATTATTAAACAAACTGCTATACCACTTGGTTGAAAAGCCAGCCCATACCGTCACCAAGCGAGACTCATTAAAGCTAAAGAAAATCAGCACAAAAATAGGCAAGTACAAAAAGGCAAAACCAAGCAATAAAGCACTGTAATTAAACGCAGTCAGTTTCTTCATAGACTTTTCTCCTGAATACGTTGATAGAGAACAATTGGACCAACTAAAACCAACAATAAAGTGATGGCAACAGCACTCGCCATCGTCCAATCAATATTATTAAAGAATTCTGTCCACAACACCTTACCAATCATAATGGTATCCGCACCACCCAAAAGATCTGGAATTACAAATTCGCCAATAGCGGGGATAAAGACTAAAAAACAACCTGCCAATATGCCTGTTTTTGACAGTGGTACAACAATTTTCCAAAATGCTGTAAATTGATTTGCCCCCAAATCAGCTGCCGCTTCCATCAACGTCCAATCCATTTTTTCCAGCGTCGCATAAATCGGCAACACCATAAACGGCAAATAGGAATAAACAATGCCAATATAAACCGCAATATCGGTGTTGAGAATATGCAACGGTTCACTAATTAAACCAATTTTTAACAGCAAACCATTCAAAAGCCCTTGGTCTTTTAGAATACCGATTAAGGCATACGTACGAATTAAAAACGAACTCCAAAATGGCAAAATAATCAACATCAATAACAAGCCACGCAAATGCTTCGGTGCTTTCGCCATCGCATAAGCCATCGGAAAGGCAACCAGCAAAGTTAATACCGTTGAAATCGCCGCAATTTTCAAGCTTTTCAAAAAAGCCCCAAAATAATAGTCATCCGTTAAAATGGTGACATAGTTGTACAAGCTGATTTTCAAATTATAAGCACTGTCCCCCAAATATTCCAGCATCGGCATATAAGGTGGTTTGGCAATTGTTGGCTCAGATAAGCTGATTTTTAAGACGATTAAAAAAGGACAGAAAAAGAAAATTAGCAGCCAAAAATACGGTATGGCAATAATCAAACTCTGCCCACGAAAGCCAACCAGCGAACCCAATTTAAATAGCACCGCGAAAAACCAACGATACAGCGCATATTTAGACAGCCCCGAATGTAATTTTTCGGTTCGCGTTTCAGGCATGACCTTGGGATCTAGGAAAGCAATATCTTGATTTGAACTATTCATCATCATTTCTCAATACCTAATTCAACAAGACCTAGTTCAACAAAATGATGCTCGCATGAGGCGCCCATGTCAAATGGACATCATCTTCCCAAGTAATCTCTAGCTCTTCATCTCTTAAACGGTTCGTGCGAGCTACTGTCACTTTTCTACCATCGGCCAACTTGACGTGGAAAATCGACAAACTCCCCAAATAGGCAATATCCCACACTTTCCCTGTCAAATAATTACTTTGTTGATTTTCGAGACTAGGTGCTTTTTTATTAATAATAATCTTCTCAGGGCGAACACCCAACCAAACCGATTCACCCTCAGTGACATCACTACCATAATTAGTCGAAAATCGGTTATTGTGATTATCGGTCATTTCGGTAAAGTCATGTCCTTTTCCGCTAACGTGACATTCAAACAAATTAATATCGCCAATAAAACTGGCAACATATTTTGATTTAGGATATTCGTACAGTGCGACGGGCGAGGAAACTTGAATTAAATGCCCTTGGTTCATCACGCCAACACGCGTGGACATTGTCATTGCTTCGTCTTGGTCGTGCGTCACCATGACAAAGGTCATTTTTAATTCTTCTTGAATGTTCACCAATTCAAATTGGGTTTGTTCTCGCAATTTTTTATCCAAAGCCCCCAACGGCTCATCTAATAAAATAATTTTGGGTTTTTTAGCTAAATTTCTAGCAAGTGCAACACGCTGTTGTTGCCCACCCGACAGTTGGTGAGGTTTGCGTTTGCGAAAAGCTTCTAGCTCTACAACTGCCAATGCTTCGTCAGTACGTTTTTTAATTTCTGCCTTGGACAGTTTGCTTTGTTTGAGACCGAAAACAATATTCTGCTCAACCGTCATATGCGGGAATAGAGCATAAGACTGAAACATCATATTTACAGGTCGCTTGTGCGGCGGAATACTGGTTAAGTCTTCACCGTCTAATAAAATTTTCCCTTGCGTGGGCGACTCAAAGCCTGCAATCATTCGCAACAAGGTACTTTTACCACAACCAGAACCACCTAATAACGAAAAAAATTCCCCTTCGTAAATGTCCAAACTGAGATTATCAATAGCCACAAATCCGTTGTCGTAAACTTTTGTGACATTTTGAATTTGAATAAATGGCTTTTGAGTACCGTCATTCCATGGCTCTTCAAGAGGAAAAAGTGTTTTTTCTAAAGGCTTTAAAGTATTACTGCTCATTATTATTCGTTCTATTGTAGTTATCTTTTGACATTTGACACCACCGCGAATGACGGCGAAATGTGTATTTGAAGGTTTTGTATCGTTAGACTGAAAATCATAACACAGTCCTGACCTAAATAGCCAAGACTGTGTTTTTTGACTAATTACTTTTTGTTAGCTTTAAACTTCGTCCACATACGCGTAATCGCCTTTTGCTGACGCGGCGTATAAGCCGTGTTGACATACAACTTTTTCATTGTTTCTTCATTTGGATAAATAGACGTGTCTTCTGTAATTTCTTTATCCATAAACTCAGGGGCATCTTTGTTACCGTTTGCGTAGTAAACGTAGTTACTCGATTTAGCGATAACGTCAGGACGCAAAATATAATCGATAAATTTATGGGCATTATCGACATTCGGTGCATCGGATAAAATCACCATCTGGTCAAACCATAATTTCGCACCTTCTTTAGGAATTACGTAGCTGATTTCTATCCCATTTTTTGCTTCTGCCGCACGATCTGCCGCTTGTAAAACATCGCCAGAATAACCCATTGCTAAACAAATATCGCCATTTGCCAAAGCATCAGAAAAATCTGAATTAGAGAACTTTTTAATATAAGGACGAACAGGATCTAAAACTTCTCTAGCCGCTTTTAAATCTTTCATATCGTGGCTATTTGGGTTTTTCCCTTGGTAGTTCAATGCCGCCGGAATCATCTCATCGGTGTTATCTAACATGTAAATCCCACACTTGGCAATTTGCTTGGCATATTTGGGGTTAAATAACATTTCCCAAGAATCAAGCGGTGCATCTGGTGCAACTTCTTTAATTTTTGCTTCGTTAATCCCTAAGCCCGTTGTTCCCCACATGTAATTAATCGAGTATTTATTGTCTGGGTCAAATGGCTTAACTTTTTCAGCGATAAAGTCCCAAATATGTTTTTTATTGGGTAATTTATCTTTTTGCAGCGGCTGGAAAATATTTGCTTTTATTTGTCGAGACATGAAGTTTGCCGATGGAAAAACAATATCGTAACCAGAATGCCCTGCTAATAATTTTGCTTCTAAAATATCATTAGAATCATAAACATCATAGATAACCTTAATGCCCGTTTCTTTCTCAAAGTCTCTAATTGTCGACTCATCAATATAATCACTCCAGTTGTAAATACGGACTTCTTCACCAGCAAAAGCCATTGTTGCAGACAAGCTCAATGTCGCTGCTGCAAAAAAACGTGATAGCAATTTTATTTTCATTCATTCCTCTCTATTTGATTTTGTATTCAAGTGTAAAACCTGTGTAAAAACTTAGTGACACTAGCCACACAGGTATTTTTATATTCAATATAATAATATCTTTTATAATTAAAACAACAAATTTTATTGTTTTTCTAGCTTCAACAACATCAATATTTGTAATTTACGCCTAATTTTCAAAAAACAGTACCGTCATTCTATGGTGAATATTCCGTAAAACATCAGACTGCTACAGAACGATATCAGGAATTTTATTACTAATTCAATGAATTACTTTCACGAAGCATCCCTCCAGAGACGCATTCAATGCGTTTCTACGTTGACTCTGTATTGCAAATTTCCCCTTATCACTCTTTACGAAAGAGGTTAATTTATACCAATAATATCATTAAGTTGAATGTTTTACTTCCCCCTTTTGTAAAGGGGGATTTACAGAATTGTACAACCTGATAACATGGTTTACAAAATAACCTAAGGACATAGTTTACACTTTTTTTAAAATACAGGCATAGCAACTCAACAGGAATCAGCCAATGC
>PDWI01008430.1_pt1 | contig 12143 bp, 10 predicted proteins | sample 1430891 | NCBI WGS metagenome assembly PDWI01 (sample SAMN01162508, study PRJNA174530) | Oral metagenome, whole genome shotgun sequencing project. | biome: Marine environment; feature: Marine mammal; material: Swab sample of the gingival sulcus; isolation source: swab sample of gingival sulcus...
CACCTGAATTTATTGCTCCTCTTTATACTAGCATCTTAGGGAGAATCACCATGAGCATACTACTAGTCCTCTTCCTTTTATGTTTTTTATGGTCATCTAAAATAGCAAAGCTATAAAGTCTATAAGGAAAGGAGGCTATCTTGGAAAAGGATATAAAGATAAAAAAAATAGAACTAGCGATCTATCCCTTAGCCGTAAAACTTGGTATTCTAATCACTCGATTCGACTGGGGGAAAAGATTACGGCGATTATGTAGAGGTATTTACGAAGAGCATATCTATGAAGACATCTTTTACTTATTTATAGCCAAGAGCATACTTAATTTCGCCTTAGCTCTGATACTAACCATGCTAATGATATTCTTAGCGGGCTTCAGTAAAGGAATTCTTCTATTATGTCTTAGCATCATAACAATACTAAGCATCCTGCCCTTTAGCAGAATCAAAAGAGAATACCAAGAAAATGAGTTTCTATTAGATGAGGGAATAGAAAACTTAGTCCATGAATTAGCCATATTACTAGCATCTGGAATGAGCTTAGATTCAGCCATTTGGCTAAAGAGGACAGATAGAAAAACAGACTACGTTATGTTAAAGTTTTTCAAGTACTTACAGGATGCAAAAAAGAGAGGCTTGAACATCAATTCAGCCATCTTAGCCTTTAGCAAAATTTATCAAAATAAGTACTTAAATAAGCTCAATGTCATCATTTCTCAATCCAAGAAAAAAGGAACAGGAAAACAAGCCGATGCCCTCATCCAATTGGGAAAGGAAATAATGAACGAGAGGAAAAATAAAATAAAGAAAAAAGCAGAAACCATGTCCACCAAAATGCTAATGCCGCTAATGGTATCCATGCTGGGGATCATTGTAATGATAATGGTACCAATCTTTATGCAGTTTTAAGACCAGTATCATTTATAAACAAAAAAAGGAAGAAGAAAGGAGAAAATCATGAAAAAATTAAACGAACTATGTATAAAGGCTTATTTAAAATTCAAGGAAGAAGATGGCATGGGCACCATAGAGGTGGTACTGATAGCCGTTTCCTTAATCGCTCTGGTAGTAATTTTCAAATCCGAAGTCTCAAAGATATTAAACGACTTTATTTCCAAAATTAATGGACAAGCCAGTTCAATCTTTAGTTAAGGGTAAGACCATGAAAACACACATCAAGAGAAAGGGCGTACTAACCATAGAGGCTGCATTATTGATTCCAATGATACTATTCTTATTTATGCTCTTTCTTGACATGGTCTACCTCACCTATGTCAAGACAAGTGCCAAATCGAAGTTGGAATTGTCCATCCTAGACTCTAAAGAAAAACTATCAGAACTTAAAAACGAAAACTTTAATAACTTAGAGACCTGCTCTTCAAGCATCGATGAATATATCAACAATAAACTTAAGCGAAGTATTTTTGACGAACTCAATTTAAAGGTCAATAAAAATAGCTTTACAAAAAATGCAGGAAAGCAACTAAAACCTGCAATGCAAAACAAAAGAAATTGGCAAAATGATATCACAAGTTCTAGCGATGCCACCTTAAAAAATTACAGTTTTGTGATGAACTACCAGCTTCACTTTGCCTCCTTTTTAAGCAGCTTTTATGAAGCTAATAATTTAAAAAACAATAGATTGAAAGGTAGGATTAAGTTTAAAGAACATAGAATCTTTGATGAAATCATCAGCATTGATACCATCTATGACTTTATAAAGAATGGGAAAACAGCAGGAAAACTAGCCAGTGATTTTAAGAAAGCAATCGATAAAGCAAAATAACATAAAAAGATAAAGGAAATAGAAGATGAAGAGAAAAAAAGATAAGGGGTCTATCAGTATTGTCTTTGCACTGATGATAGTGACACTATTTACCTTAGGCTTGGTATTTTATGATTTTTCAAGGCTATCACAAAGTAGAGAAGATATTGATAGAACAGTAATAAATGCGATGGATTCTGCCTTAGTCGAATACGATGAAACACTCTTTAACAAATATCATCTGATGGCATTAAGTGATGAAAAAAACGCAGCTAGCATTGTAGAACAAAGAATAAACATAAGCTTAAATAGAAAAAATGCACAAAAGGATTCCTCTAGCTATCACCTGCTGAGCGTGAAAAGCATAAGCGGCGGCAAATTATCGGAGGAAAAGGCTATCAAAAGGGCAATTTTACGTAGTCACCAGAAAAAATTTATTGCCAATAAACTTTCAGACTGGTTAGATAAACTAGAAATCTTAGAAATGATACCTGAATATGCAAAATCAATGAAAGTGTATTCCAAAAGCATTAAGTTCATTGCTAAATTAAAGAACGATTATGATGACTTACGGAAAAAAAGCGAAAACATAGCAGAAAAGTATCAAAAAATAAAGGGAATAGACATTAAGGAATGCGTCAATACCATTATCGACCTAAGAGAGCAAAAGAATAATCTAAAAGAGAGAATCAGAAATTTAGAAGAACGAAGAGCAGAACTATATGCCAACATTACGACATCTTCTGAAGCATTAGCAGCAGCCATGGCAGCACGTGCTATCAACAGCCAAATTTCTCAACTTCGCCGCAATATCGATGAGATTGAAATTAGCTTAAAAAAACTAGTAAAAACAATCAATACACTTAGAGAACTAGTATATAACGTCAAAGAGTACGCCAGAAAAATAACTATTTTCACAAGCGATTTATCCGAAAAAGCGGCAGACTTAAGAAAGGATATCAACGAGATTGATGTCAATAAAAATGACAAAATGCAGTACATTATGGACAAGGTCTCAGAAATTTTATTAAAGATTGAAAAGGCAAGCACTCAAACTTCTAGTCTGGCTAAAAGTTTTGAAAGTACAGCAAAAGAACTCAGTGAAAAAATAGACATCATCAATACTCATCTAAAAAATGCCGATCACTTGAGCAATTCCATATCCATAAAAATTACTAGAATAAAAGATATTAGCGCAGAATCCATGATTAACACCTTTGGCGATATGACAATGGAAGGTAGTGGTAGTATTAGCCTCATTTTAGACTTTATTTGGGAATCGATTGCGGGGGATTACCTGCCAGACTTTGAAAATCTGGGCGAATTAAGCGAAATGGATATTGCTAATATTCCCTCAAAAAAATATTCTTTTGAAATAGAAGAAAGAAAAAACAAGAATAGCAAACCAAGTTCCGACAGGCAAATAGCAGATAGTTCAATGGGATTATATGAAGAACAATCCGAGGCAAACACAGACTACGTAATTGCTGAAAAATCCAATGAGCTCTTTCAAAAGCTCATCATCGCAGATTATGCCGTAGAGACCTTTAACAATGTCAATAGTGAAAAAAAAGATTCCAATTCCCCCTTAAAAGCAGAGGTAGAATACCTTTTAAGCGGTAACTTATCAGAAAAAACCAACGTCTTAATTACTCAAGGAAAAATCTATTCCCTTAGGATGATCTTAAATGGGATTTCAATTCTTATTTACAAGCAAGTAGAAATCAATGAAATGGCGACTAGTTTAAGTTCATTTACAGGATTTTTAGGTTATCCATTAGCCTATGGTCTAGTCAGCCTAGGTTGGAGCGCAATAGAAAGTGCCCAAGATATCAAGGCGTTAAACGCTGGTGAAAAGCTTCCCATTTTAAAGATGAAGACAGAAATAAAGACGGATTTAGCCAATATTGTGGAAAATGCCAGCATGGAAACATTTAAAAAAAGCATACGAGAAAAGGCAAAAAAAAGCTTAGAATCCTCATGGAAGAACAAAGGAGATAAAAAGGATCTTGACACAACAAAAGGAAAAAAGAAAAAAAATACAAAGGATGATACAGATGAAGCAAGCTTAGGATTTGAGAATCCATTAAGCATGGATTATGAGGACTACCTCATGCTCTTTCTCTTACTAGAAGACGAAAGCGAAACCTTAGTTCGAATATCAGACTTGATTTGCATAAAGGAAAAAGTTGACACCAGCACCTATTCCACCGTCTTACATTCAAAAGTCAAGATCAATATTCCACTTATCTTTGTAGGCGCCATGAAGACAGTAGATGAGGACAGTAAGTCTTCCTACCTATATGAAGTGGAAAAAATCAGGGGGTACTAATGAAAAAGCAAAAGAAAAACAGAGGGGCATTAAGCTTGGAATTTGCCCTCCTACTTCCCATCATTCTAAGTGTATTTTTGGCTCTCATAAGCATAATTTACACTGTAGGCATAAAGGCTGAAATCGATAGAGGAGTTCATAAGGCTCTGGAGGATGTAGCAAGTGAAATATACTTATCTTCTAAACTGATAGAGGATAGTGAAAGTTATAAGACGGTCAATTCGTTTATTAAACCTCTGTCAGACTATCTGGCTTTAGACATCGATTTAAACGGCATCATAAACAAAGAAATTCTGAAGTATAGAATAAGACAAAAGACCTATGATTATATGGGGATAAAGGATAAGAAACCTTTCTGGCTTAAAGGTAAGATAGACTTTGATATCGCCTATTCCTCAAACACTCTGATTCTGACCAGTAAAAGCAAGGCTCATCTACCAGTAATTAGCACAATATTAGGCGATATTACCCTAGAAAAAAACCACATTCAAGCGGCAAGAGGAATTAATAAACTCTTAAATAGTACAGAGAATAATTCTAATGCAAATGGTGGTACCATCAATCTTACCATATGCCAATACAGCTATACAGGAAATAGTAAAAATCCAGTGTATCACAGTAAAAAATGTATGGGAAGAAAAAAAGAAAAGGTAGAAAACAGTTTAAATTTTGAGCTAAATAAAAGTGATATCAAAGAGGATGGAAGTATCGTCTATAAAGGAAAAACATATCGATATTGTAAATTCTGTAAAAAAATGGAAAAAGAAGGAAAATAAGGAGGAGAAAATGTTAAAGCTTAATAAGAAATTAGAGATAAAAACAAAGAAAAATAAGATTAATCAATGGCTAGAAATCGACTGCAAGGAAAAAGCAAATAAACACATTAAAAATATGCTGAATTCTTTAAAAAAAGATAGAAGAGTCTTTTTTATAGAAGATGATAATATCTACCTATACAACACTCTAAACTTAATCCCAGTAACTGAGTTTTTAAAAGAAAACAGAGAACTTAAAGCAGTGATTAAGATACTTCAAGATGCAATCAAAATTCAAGAAAACTGCATAAACTATCTTATTCCATTAGAGTGCATACTCTTTGATTTTAAACATAGCTATATCAATATAGAAGATAAGTCTTTAGAACTTATCATTTTACCAATAGATGTTACAGAAAGTATCTATAGTTTTTATGAATGGATAGATGATTTTATACAGTATTTTAACGAAGATAAAAATCCAGAAATTAGAGATTTTATAAGCAAGCTATTTCAATACCATAGTACAACAAGTATCAGCTTGAATTCTTTGAAAATTTTTTTGGAAAGAAAAGAAAGCAAATACCAAAAGGACATCATGGGGAAAAGAAGAGAAATACAAGCTGAAGAAAAAGAAAATGTATTCAAAGAAAGGGATATTTTTAAGAAAGAATTAAAAGAAAAAGCTGATATTCAAGGCTTTAATTTTAGAGATATAGAATATAAAACATCATTAAAAAAAGAAGACGATGAAGAGATTTTTTTTGATAAAGAAAATGATGATTTTTGGGAAAATGACAAAAAAAGAGCTATAAAAGTGAAAAAACAAAAAGAAAAGAAAACTTCAACAATTCATGAACACATGGGACTAATCATCGTTGAATTCATCATGATAGCTTTACTTGCAGGACTTGCTTACTACGCCTATTATTCCTTCACTAATTTTAAAAAAGCCATGGCTGGTATCTCAATTATATGGTTTATTCTCAACTACTATATAAGCAAAGAACTATTAAAAAGAAAGAACAAGAATGAAAAAAAACTAGTACAAGGATATAAAAAAGGATCAACTATAAGCGACATGAAAAATGTAAAAGACGTAAAAAAATTAAAAAATGTCAAAAATATGAAAGAAGACAAAGACAATAAAAGAATTGTAAATTTCAAAAAAAGAAGGAATAAATCTAAAGAATACGATAATGAAAGAATGAGTAGTAATTGTAATAATTTTAAATATATTAATAATTCATCTTATAAAAATACATCTTTTTTTAGCGAAGATAAAAAGGAACTTTTTGAAACTGAACTTCTATTGAATAACACAGCAAAGGATTTATTTCTAAAAAATAATGACAATAAAGAAATATTATGTTTAGATAAAAAAATTAATATAATTGGAAGAAAATATGATGAAGTTGATATACATATAAACGACCGTTCTGTTGGTAGAATTCACGCGGCTATTATTGTAGAAAATAATCAGATATTTCTCTATGATAATGATAGCTTAAATGGTTCTTATATCAATAATAAACGTTTAGAAAAGAATTCTAAAACTGAACTAAAAATAGGAGATGAAGTATCCTTTTCAAGACTAAAATACACCCTCGTTTCCAAGGCTGGATAGAATAGGTATTATAGACTATTAATTAGTACATTGTATTAAGCTTTAAATAAGACTTATTTTTAGTAAAATATACTAAACTTTAGTAAAAATTGGTGCTAGAATTGGACTATATAGAGAAAATTTTCACACAATCATAGATCGAGGTGAAAAATATGAAAGAAAAAAAAATAATTGATTCACGCTACAAAATAGAAAAAAAGATTGGTAGCGGAGGAAGTTCTAACGTATATTTATGCACTCATATGATGCTTAATATGCCTTGTGCCATTAAAATTATCGACAAAAAAAGATCCTCTTTTATTGATGGCAAAAAAGAAGCTTTTATGCTTAGAGATTTAAAGCATGAGAAAATCCCTAGAATCATTGACATAATAGAAGATGACAATCATCTTTACATCATCAGGGAATACTGTGATGGTATAAATCTTAGAGAATACATCCATCACTCAGGTCCCATGCAGTATGATGATTTAAAAAATATCAGTGAGCAAATTGCCGATGTTTTAAATTATTTTCATGGGAAAAACCCACCTATTATCTACAGAGATTTAAAACCAGAAAATATTATTATTGACGATGAATTCAATATAAAGCTGATAGACTTAGGCATCAGCAGAAGATATGATAAAAATAAAGAGGATGATACCACTTATATTGGTTCCCAAAAATATGCTGCACCAGAACAATTTGGCATTCATCAATCCAGTATCGAAACCGATGTATACGCCTTTGCTTTATTACTATATTTTTTGTATACTGCAGAGGACTTTGTTGATATTACAGAAGATGAGAAATGGCGTAAATTTTCAGGAAAAAAATCAAAAAAATTAAAAAATGCCATTTTAAAAGCCATTAATATAAATATAGAGAAGAGGCAAGAGAATATTAGCAGTTTAATCCAAGATGCCTTTATCCACGAAAAAAATGATCTGCCCACTATGAAGCTTGAGCAAAATCAAAAATATTTTCTAAAGTCTAATTCTAAAATGAACGTTGCTTTTATGGGTTTACAATCTGGCATAGGTTGTACTCACATAGCTTTAAGTGCAGCATCCTTTTTCGCTCGCCTGCATTACCAAGTAAATTTATTTGACATCTCCAATAAGGGCGGTTTGGAATATTTACACGCCTATAACAGAGGCTATGATGCCTTTGAAAAATCTAGTGCAAAATCTTTTAAATACAACGATGTGGAAGTGATAAGTAAGAATGCTACCATGCCAATTACTAAAATGCTTAACTTAGATTATGATATTGGAATTTATGACTTTGGATCCTCTCACAATATCTTAAATGATTTTTTGAAGATGCAAATTAAGATTCTTATTTTGCCATCAAATCCCTACGCAATAAAAGAAAACCTTGCCTTGCTACAGGAACTTTTACAATATAGAGATATCAAGTTTTTAATCAATCTAAAAAATACTAAAACAAATGAAATTCTTAACTATCTGAACATCCCTAAGCAACAAGGCTACGCCCTTGGTTTCTTAGATGAAACAAAGTTGAGTATAGAGGATGAAGATACCTTTTTGACAATCTGCCAAATCAATAGAAAAAATAAAGAGAAACAACATTTTATCAAAAAATTATTTGCTTAAGATCTGATAAAGAAGTAGAGAGCATACTTATTTTAGAAAGAGAGAAAAAAATGAGAAGAAAGAAAAGAATTGTAAAAATGACCTTGATCATTCTATTTTGTGTTATCTTCAGTTCAGGCGCTAATTATTTTTACTTTGGCATCTATGAAAAAAATAAAATCATTGAAAACTATGAAGAAAAGATGGCAGAATACAAATTTGACAGAAACACAAACTGCTATATCTTAACAAAGAACGTTACAAAAAATAACCCTCTAAAAATGGATAATTTAAAAGCCGTAAAAATACCAAAAGATTTAGATTCAGCTAATTTGATAAAAGATAGTAAAAAAATCAAACAATCCTTTTACGCAAACGACTACAAAGAAGGCACTATCTTATATAAAAATATGCTCTATAACTATAATCATCTGGCATCTGATTTAAGACTATACGAAATTGCCTCCTTAAATTTACCGAGTGCTATAGAAATTGGTAATTACATTGATGTTAGACTAAATTTTCCAGATGGATCAGACTATGTAGTCTTGGCAAAAAAGAAAATTCGGAGCATAAAAATCAATGAGAAAAAGAAAAATGAAACCCTATGTACACTGTATCTCAATGCAGAAGAAATCTCACGACTAGCCTTAGCTAAGGTGGATGCCCATCGGGATGGAAATGTCAAACTATATAGCACCATATATCTAGACCCTCAAACACAAAAAGCATCGGAAATTACCTACCCTTCTCAATCGATGATGACGATTGATAAAAGAGATAATCCAGAACCATTAATAAGCTCTACCGAAAACAAAGCGGAACTAGAAGAAATGAAAGTAGAGGAAGCTTTAAGCACAGAACAAATAGATGAAATCGATGAAAATACCCTTAGTATAAACGAAGCCGTGGAAGAAGAAGAAGAAGAAGAAGAAGAAGAAGAGCAAATAAAAAAAATAGAAGAGTAGAGAGAGGAGAGCATCTATGAAAAAAATAAGTATACTTGGTGAACATTCAAATGCTGTCAATATGTTTATGTTAGAACTCGCTTGGGTCATGTCAAAAGATAAGAAAGTCTATTGTCATCTATCGGATAAGAGCTTTTATGACTGTTTTAGTGAAAACGATCTCGACTGTACGGACATTGCTAATCTTTGCCTCATTAAGAATATGAATGAACTCCTTATCCATTCCAATCCTGATTGTTATATTTTGACAGACACTTACGTAGAAGAAAGTGATATCATTGTATTTGCCGTAGAACAAAACTATTTTTCCATACAAAAAATAAACACTTATGCCAGCATAGAGAATCTACCAAAAATGATATTTAGCTATATAGACTTTATACCATCAAACTTTGATGATCACTACATTAAAAATTACCTTTTTGATAAAAGACTTATCAGCAATGATTATAACGAATTTTACTTTGAGTTCGACGAAAAAACAAAAATCAGGCAAATTGAAAATCAACTGAATCGCTTGATCAGTTTAAAAAAATATCCAAAAAGTAGAAAGTCTGAACTCTTATCCTTATCTGATAATATCATAGAAGATGAAGCAAAACTAAACTACAGAGAACACTTTAAAATTTTAGATGAAAGGATTTCCGTATGTTAATTTCAGTTTGGTCTTCCCACCACGGTCAATGTGCCAGCACAACAAACTTAATCGCTCTTTCACTGAGTATCGCCTTAAGTGAAAAAGCAAAGGTCTTACTTAGTCACAGCCAATATGGTGAAACCCAGTTAGAGAGAGCCTTAGTGCCAGATATCGATAATTATATGCAGGACACCCTCTGTAATTATGGTTTAGAACCTGTTCTTAGATTATGTAAAAATGCCCTATTAAATACTGAGAACTTTTCAGATTATACTATCCCCCTGTTAAAAAACAACGGCTATGACTTATTAGCGGGCATAAGAAAAAATATTGATGGAAGACAGGAAAAAATAGTCTATGAAAATGCAGTGATTAAAGCCCTAGAAATTGCTAATAAAAAATACGACTATGTATTTGTTGATATTGCCAGTGGTTTTATCAATGATTTAAGTAAGCGTATCATGGAAATTTCAGACCTTGTGATCATTAGTATCAACCAGAATAAATATGTTCTAGAAAAATTGAGACAGGCTGAATTCACCAGTGAAATCGCTGAAAAATCAATATACTGTATTGGTAGATATGATGCTAGTATAAAATCCAATGCAAAGAACATTGCCAGAAAATACAAAATAAAAGAACTTATTACCGTTCCCTATTCTGCCCAATTAATCGACATCATTAATAGAGGAGAAATTTTAGAAGTCTTTGGCAGAAACATATTAGAAAAAAGAACAGTAAATTCTAAATTTTTCTCAGAACTGCTAAAGTCATCAGAAAGCCTTTTAAAAAAATTAGACAAGATAAAATCTAATCGATAAAAAGCATAAAAAAGAAAATACTTCATAGAAAGAAAAGAGGATAACATGGTAAATATCTTATACACAATACTTATCCTTAGTACACTGAGTATCATTTTACTTTTACTACAAAAGAAAAATGAAAAGCCAAAGGGAATTGATAAAAAATTAGAACTAGAAATGGATGACTTGATTGACTACGTTAAGAGAGAAATCAATAAAAGTATGCGTTCGAATTTACGTAATATAGGATTATCTGAAGAAGCCTATAAAAGACAAATCAGAAATCGAAGCAAATTCATGGAAGCCTTAAAAAAATGCATTTGGGGTTCTGATAATGATAAAGAATACGTTAAAGATGTGATTTTTGATATCTTAAAAGATGGCTATTTTAATAAGGATAACATCAATTCGATTATAAGCTTTGATAACCCTTTAAAGCTGAGTGTCATCGATAAATTTGACATTCTCTTATATGTATATAAAAAAGAATACGGAAAAAATGCCCTCACTCATCTAATCAAAAAATACCAATTAGATAAAGAAAGGCTTGATAAGAATAGCTCTAGTTATTTTTACGTTATCGATGAAGATGATATCCATAAGATATACGATACAGAACACCCTTTTCTCAATGATAATGATAAAATTAAAATCGTAGCACAAAGGTTGTACCAACGTTATAAAGGATTTTCTGTGGTGGATGAAATAAGGGATATGAACCTTGATGGATTATCCGCTGGCGTCTCTGGTATTTCTACTGTTGATATAATGGAAGATAGCCTAGATTTCAACAATATGCTAAGTTTACCTAAAAACTTTGAAAGCGTCTGGATCTTTTTTGAAGGAAAATCCATTCACTTAAGCTTTTTGAGTTTTGGTAGTGAAAACGAACTGAAGAGAGTGTGTCAAAATATTTATAGATATAACAGTAAGGGGATGCTCTCCGAGGATGTCGGTTATAAAATAAGTGAAATGATGGATGGTTCAAGAGTTGTAGTTGTCAGACCTGATTTTTCCGAGAGCTGGGCGTTTTTTGTTCGTAAATTTAAGGCAAAGAATATCAAATTAGAAAAGTTAATCACAAGTGAAAATGCTCAGCTTCCCATTAATTTAATAAAGTACTTCGCAAAGGGCGGTAGAATCACTGCAATCACAGGTGCCCAAGGCTCTGGTAAGACTACCCTCTTAATGGCTATGATAGGGGAAATTTACTCTTCCCTCACCCTAAGAATTCAGGAAATGTCCTTTGAATTACACCTAAGAAGGCTCTATCCTAATCGAAATATTTTAAGCTTTAAAGAGACTCTTAATATCAGTGGACAAGAAGGCTTAGATGTGCAGAAAAAAACAGATGGCGCCGTGAATATTTTAGGAGAAGTTGCCAGTGATGAAGTCGCAGCTTGGATGATACAGATGGCACAGGTAGCCAGCTTATTTACCCTCTTCACCCACCACGCAAAAAGAGCTGAAGATTTGATTTTAAGTCTTAGAAATTCGCTATTAAAGAGAAGGGTTTTTAGAGATGAAAAGGTAGCAGAAGAACAAGTCGTCAAAGTCTTAGATTTTGATATCCACCTAAAAAAGGATTACAGCGGAAAAAGATATATTGAAAGAATTACAGAAATTATCCACGTAAAACCAGAACTCAAACTCAAGAAAAATTACAAAGAGCAAACAGGA
>PDWI01008432.1_pt1 | contig 12142 bp, 9 predicted proteins | sample 1430891 | NCBI WGS metagenome assembly PDWI01 (sample SAMN01162508, study PRJNA174530) | Oral metagenome, whole genome shotgun sequencing project. | biome: Marine environment; feature: Marine mammal; material: Swab sample of the gingival sulcus; isolation source: swab sample of gingival sulcus...
TATCTTCAATGGGCGAGACCACGGTAAGAATCCCCTCTTTCAAGGTAATGACAATTCCCACACCGGAAAATTCCCCCTTGGTGTCGTCCTTCAGATTATCAAAGGATTCCGGCGGCATGAAACTTGAGTGGGGATCAAGATTTTCCACCATTCCCTTGATGGCATTCTGGATCAGGGTACGGGAGTCAACTTCGTCCACATATTTTTTTTCCAGCTCTTCTAACACTTCCATAAACATTTTCAGGGACTCATATTCCTTTTCATGTTCATGATCTGCAAATACCGGGCGGAAACACACAAAAAAGAACATCAGTACCATGAGGCATACGCCCATGGTCGTGCATGGTGTTTTTTGAAACAACAACTGCGGTTTCATTCTGTTATACTCCTTTTTGCAACCACTTGGCCGGATTCACAGGTTTTCCATGATGACGGATTTCAAAATGCAGACAGGGCCCTGTAATGGAACCGGTATCCCCTATGGTTGCAATGATTTCTCCTGTATCCACTGATTCCCCGGTGTTTTTGAAAATTTCTTCCACGTGGGCGTACAGGGAATAATAATGATTCCCGTGATTGATAATCACAAGGTTCCCATATCCTTTGAGCCACTCGGCGTATATGACCTTTCCCTTGAATACCGAGCGTACAGGTTCCCCACGCTGGGCACTTATATCAATTCCTGATTGAAAATAAAACCCCTTGCCGCTTTCAAGGCTGGATGGGCCGAAAGAAGAAAGGATTTTTCCAGAAACAGGGGTGACAAGTTTCCCCTTGCAGGATGCAAATCCTTTTGCCTGGCTTTTTTGAGCCGGTTCCTTGAATGAGCTGAATGTGCGATCCAGCTTTTTTGCAGAGATTTCCAATGATTTCAAAGCTGCCAGAGCCAGGTTTTTTTCCTTGAGGATTCTGGATAAAAGGGCCTGCTTTTTACGGGAATCTGTTTCTATTTTTTGAATCCGGGCATCCAGCTGCCGCTGCTTGTTGCGCTGAAGGGCAGCTGCCCGGGACAATTGGCTGCTGATCTCCTCCAGCCGCGCAATTCCTTTGGTCTGGGTTTCCATGACCGTCATATCTGCCTGCAAAATTTTCTGGAGAGCGTTGCGGCGTACCAGAAAATCCAGTAATGAATCCGGTGTGCCGCAGGGTTTTGCGCCATTGAGGCGGTACATGGCCTTGAGCCTCTGGGCCAGATATTCCTTGTTGGTATCCAGTTCCCGGATCAGGCTCTGCCGCTGGCCGGAATACTCCTGGATTTTGGTTTTCAGGGATTCAATGTCCTTTTTCAGGTTTCTTGCCTCCTGCCTGGAGCGGAATAACTTTTGTTCCATGGAGTCAAGATCCTCCAGAATCCTTGTCTCTTTTTGGGAGATGTTTTGAATCTTTTGTTTTTCTGTTGAAATTTTCTTTTTGATGGATGTTTCGCCGGTCTCCTGTGGTCCGGCATTACATTGTCCGGGCATACCCTCCAGCCCCAGAAAGCAGCCAATAAGAAAGACGGCAATGGGAAACCAGGCCCTCTGGATATTTCCCCGGAAGTTTTTCCCAAATCCACCGCCTAATTTTATACGCATTTGATTTTCATCCCCTCTCACTAATTTCCTGACCACCAGCAGGATGCCAGATGCAAGACAGCAGCACCCGGAGTCGTATCAGACATACCTCGTATGGGGATGCTGTCCCCCCATTTCATAAAAGGTCCAGCGCCCCAGGTGGCATTCTGATGATGGATCAGGTTTTTTTCAGACCATGCGGCGCAGGGAAATATAACATCCAAACCATCCCAGAAATGTACTTCCCAAAAGCAGACCTGCCATGTGATACACAGACAAAAATTCCATGGGAAGAATCATATACGCATCAATGGATTTCATACATTCAACGCAAAGTCCGTAATACAGTCCCAGAACAAGGGAAATACCCAGCAGACCGCCCAGAAATCCCTGCAAGGCCCCTGTCAGATAAAAGGGCGTTTTTATGAAATCTTCTGTTGCCCCTATCAGTCGCATAATCTGGACTTCCAGTTCCCTGGAATGCAGGGACAGGCGAACCGTATTGGCCGTGATAAAAATGCAGATCAGGGAGAACAGACCGCAAAGAAGCCAGCCTGTACGTTTTACCAGCAAAAACACAAAGGAAAATCGTTCCACAAATCCCTGGGCATATACAACGCTTTCCACAGCATCAAGGGCCTGAACTTTTGCAATGACATCTGCCATTTTTTCCGGGGCTGCGGCATCCTTTTTTGAAGACATGCTGATCTCCATGGCATGGGGCAGGGGATTTTCCCGCAGGGATGCAAATATATTTCCATGATCCGAAAATTGATCTGCAAGCTGGGAAAGGGCCTGGTCTTTGGGGATGCACAGAACTTTTGTTATTCCTTTGATTTCCAGCAGCTGTTTTTTTATATGGGGCAGATTTTTTTCCATGATTTCAGGCTTCATATATACCATGGCCCGGTTATCCCCTGCCCAGGAACCCATGAACCGCTGGGCATTATCAAAGAACAACAGAAGAACTGCCACCATGAAAACAGACAATCCGATAATCAGAATGGTGCCAAGGTTGGTAAATCCATTGGAACGAAGGTCTGCCAATGCTTTTTTCAAGGGTCGCATAAAGGAAGTCATTGTTGTTTTATTTCCATGGATTCCATGACAGGAAGTTTGTGGCCTGTCTGGATGATGTCATTCCTATAGCCATTACAGAAATTTTGCCCTGCCCGCAAGGCGTCCCTGTTCCAGAATGACGTTTCTCCCGTTCACGAGGGTTTTTAACAAAAACAGATTGTGGCTGGCCATAATAATGGTAACGCCCTTGGCATGGTAAGCCATGAGCGCATCCAATATCATTTGGGCCGATTCAGGGTCAAGACTTCCTGTTGGCTCGTCTGCCAGAATAATATCCGGGCTGCCTGCCACAGCCCGTGCCATGGCCACCCGCTGCTGTTCTCCGCCGGACAGGGCCAGGGGAAATTCCTGGGCTTTCCGGGCCATGCCTGCGCTTTCCAGCACGTGCATTACCCGGTCTTTGATAAAACCTGGATTCTGTCCTGCAGCTTCCAGTACCAGGGCCACGTTTTCAAACACGGTGCGATGGGGAATGAGCTTGAAATCCTGGAAAATCATTCCAAATTTCCTGCGCAGAAAAGGCAGCTTCTGGGCAGGAATCCGGGAAAGATTCATGCCGTTGATAATAATCTGGCCCTGGGAGATGGTCTCTGCCATGTACAGTACCTTGAGCAGGGTGGATTTCCCGGCTCCAGACGCACCTGACAGAAAAATAAACTCTCCCGGATAAATATCCAGAGAAATATCTTCCAGGGCAGGTTTGCCATCATAATACTTGCTTACCCGAAACAGGCGGATAATGGGTTTTTTATGTGTTTCATCAACAATGGGATACATGGTTTTGCAGGGTTTTGTTTATGGTTTTTCCTGTACAACGGCCACGGGCCGACTGGGGATGGTATTCTCCAGACTGGCCCGCAACAAATAATGAAAGTAATCTAATGAGTTATCCAGACTTTCATATAAGGAAACGGGTAAACCACTCCAGGGCTTCCCGTTCAAATTCCTGTTGATCCAGGGGATTTGACATCTGATGATCCCCATTGGCCTGGATGATCAGCCGGGCTGGCTGGCCTGCGGCGTTCATGATCCTGTGGGCATTGGATACCGGTACCACCTCATCTGCATCCCCATGAAATACCAGCACATGATGCAGTTTTTCAAGATTTGATTCCAGGTTGAATATCAGATGATTCTCAAAAAATTCCAGGGGAAGGGCCTTGTCTTTTTCATTGACAGAAACAGACAGGGGATGGTCCGGCGAAATTTGTACGGGAGCGGCGCAAAATATCCCGCAGCGCAAATCAAGATTCATGTTTTCCAGGGACGGCCAGGCGCTGATACAGGTAGCACCTCCCATGCTGGAACCAAATACCCCGAGAACCCGGGTGGTTTTTCCAAGTCCCAGCACCTGGGTTACGGCTGCAAGAAAATCCGAGGTCCGAATGCCGATGTCTGTATCTGTTAAAAAATCTCCGTCACTGCTGCCGCAGCCCCTGTGGTCAAACCGAAAAAATGCAATTCCATGCCGGGGAAGAAGCCTTGCCAGGGTTTGCTGTTTGGCAGATTCCATGGAACCTTCCAGCCCGTGGGAGCCAACCACCAGCGGAGGAAGGGTCCCATCCGGCAGTGTACCTGGCAGGTGCAGCATTCCTTTCAGGCATGCACCATGATTTTTTATTTCTATTTCATTGCAGGATTCCATCACGCCTCCCTTTTTGTTTGATCTATGGTGTCTTTCTGGCTGGCATGTTACGGGCAGGGTTTATTCCACTCCCTTTGGCATGGGCGGAACCTTGCTGCCGCCCAGAACAAAACCCCCGTCCAGGCGAAGCACGCTACCGGTCATATACGGGGCCTGTTCAATGAGAAACATGCAGGCATTGACCACGTCTTCCGGTGTGCCTGTCCGCTTGAGCAGGGTATGGTCAATGATCTGCTGTTGTTCTTCCGGGGTCAGTATTTCCTCCCAGCCCCTGGTTCCCTTTGCATGACGGGTATCACAAATGCCCAGCATGAGTTCGTTTACACGGATATTGGGCGCTCCCATGCGGGCCCAGGTTTCGGTAAGACTGGTAATGCCCCGGTTGGCAGCGGCATAGCCGTCGTTGAAAACCAGGGCTGCCGGCCCGGATCGTCCGGTAATACCAGCAATGGACGAAATATTGATGACACAGGCGTCCCGGGATTTTTGCAACAGGGGAAACAAGGAGGAAAACACCCATTGTTTTGCCTTGAGTGTGGTTTCCATTTCCAGATCCCATTGGGAAGAAATATATTTTCCATGCACCACAGGCCATCCTCCCCGTTCCACATTATTGATGAGAATATCCAGACAGCCGTATTCTTTTTTGATGAAATCTGCCAGAAACCCCACCTGATCCACATTGCGCAGATCCACGGTAAGGATGTCGTGACGGGTTTCGGTGGCGGCAAAATCTTTTTCCATCTGGGAAAAAGAATCTCCCCAGTCATGGCGGGTCAGCACAAGGGTAGCCCCCTGGTTTGCCAGGGCGATTCCAATGGCCTTGCCGATTCCCTTGACAGCGCCCAGCACCAGGGCAATTTTTCCGTTAATTGTCATGGGTAAATTCCATATACATTCCAAACAGAATGTATTTTACCCATTGGATGCCAATATCCAGCAAGGTTTCGTCGCTGGTTTTTATGGCATCAAGACAGGACTCCAGGGGAAAAGAGGGGAAAGAAAGATCCGCAAAAAGTCCCTGTTCGAGGATCTGGCTTCGAAACTCGTCAAGGTCATACAAGGCCAGATAAAAAAGATCCGATTCTTTGGGAGAAAGTTTTCCGGGCATGATCTGGTTTTTCAGGCTGATCAGTTCCATGAGCTTGTCGTTGTAAAAATTATGCAGGGATACTTTCTGGCCCTCTACCCATTGGGCTACGGTCAGGTTGGTTTTCTGTCCAAATCCCTGGCAATGGGGTTCTTCAATCAGGGCAAAATACTCCTGAATCTTTCCTGTTTCTCGGGAACGGGCAATGGCCCTGGCCAGGGGATATAAACGGCAGGATCCGGGGCGGTCTTCATATACGGAACATCCCAGATCCGTGACAAAGGGACAGGCATGACCTGTGGCAGGATTGGGCTTGAACTCCAGAATGGGCAGCCCGGTTCCAGGGCCGGTATGCCGGGAGGTGTAGCTGCGCAAAAATTCCTGGGAAGAAATGCCCAGGCTGTTTTTCAGGCGCAGGACATCATAGGGTGTCAGGGCCTGGCTCAAGTCCCGGCAGCAGGAGTTAAAACAGGGATTTTCCGAAGTACATGCAAAGATCATGGGATCCTGGGGATGTACAGGGATCATTTCTTCTGACATTGGGTTGGTTATCCTTTTGTCTTGTTCCAGCGTATCAAAGTATCCACCAGTCCTTTTATGGTAAAGGGTTCTGCTTCCATGGCAGGCGCAAGTCCAAAGGAGCGGATGGTATCCGAGGTAATTGGCCCGATGGAAATAAGAGCCACATCCTTGAGAAGACCTGCAATATCTTTTCCTTCCAGCAGGGACATGAAATTGGACACCGTGGAAGAACTGGTAAAGGTTACGGCATGGATTTGTTTTTCTTCCAAAGATTGGATCAAGGTATCTTTTTCACTGTCATCCAGAACCGTTTCATAGGAAAATACCTCATGAACTTTTGCGCCCATTTTGGTCAGTTCCTGGGGCAAAATGGTTCTGGCCTTGCTTGCACGGGGTAAAAGAACATTTTTTCCGGACATTTCAACCTGGGAAAATGCCTGTACCACGGATTCTGCCTGGAAGGTCTCAGGAAGAATATCTGCGGTAATGCCAAAATCCCGGAGCCTGTCCCTGGTAACAGGGCCGATGCAGGCAAATTTTACATGCCCCAGGGCCCTGACATCCCTGCCCATGGCAAACAGGGTATCAAAAAAGAACTTTACCCCGTTGACGCTGGTAAGCACAACCCAGTCATAGGTATGAATCTGCTCCAGAGCCTTGCGCAGTGGTGCATTATCCTCTGGGGGCTGGATTTTAATGGTGGGAATTTCCAGGCATTGGGCACCAAGATCGGTAAGGTTTGCCACAAGTTCGGAAGCCTGGGCCCTGGCCCTTGTTACCACAATGGTTTTCCCGAACAGGGGCCTTTTATCGAACCAGGCAAGCTGTTCCCGAAGTTCTACCACCTTTCCCACCACAATGATGGCAGGAGAGCTGATGTTTTCTTTGTGTACAATGGAAACAATGGTTTCAAGGGTTCCTGTGACAGTTCTCTGGCGGGGTGTGGTGCCCCATTGTACCAGGGCAACAGGAGTGTCTGCCTCTTTGCCGTGCCGGATCAGTTGATCCACAATATGCGGGAGATTTTTTACCCCCATGAGAAATACAAGGGTACCCTGTGATTTGGCAAAGACATCCCATTGCATGGAGCTTGAGGGCTTGTCAGGATTCTCATGGCCGGTAATAAAGGTAACAAAGGAATTATGTTCCCTGTGGGTAATGGGAATGCCTGCATAGGCAGGGGCGGCAATGGCAGAGGTAACTCCGGGGATGACCTCACAGGGAACGCCTTGTTCCAGAAGAATCTGGGCCTCTTCTCCTCCCCGGCCAAATACAAAGGGATCTCCCCCTTTGAGCCTTGCCACGGTCAGTCCCTGACGGGCCTTTTCCACCAGCAAATCGTTGATTTGATCCTGGGGCAGGGTATGATTTGCGCCTTTTTTGCCCACATAAATGATCTGGGCATCTTCTCCGGCATACTCCAGCAGGGTTTTGGGTGCCAGATAATCATACACAACCACCTGGGCCTTTTCCATGCATTGTCTGGCTTTCAGGGTAACAAGTCCGGGATCTCCAGGGCCTGAACCGATAAGATACACGGTCCCGTAGGCGGTTCCACGGGCGGTTCCACGGTTGGTTTCGGGATTACTGGGCCGGGTCATCAAGTTCCTCCAATATGGCTTTTCCCCCCTGGGCAAGCAGATCATCAGCCAGTTTTGCGCCGGCGTTTTCCACATTTCCCTCGGAAGCCGTGATGGTTTGTTTTATGAGTTTTTGCCCGTCCAATGAAGCCACAAGACCTGTGATATTTACCTGCCCCGGTTCCATGATCTTTGCGTGGCAGGCCACGGGGATGTGGCAGGAACCTTCTATTTTACGTAAAAAAGCCCGTTCTGCGCTTACACAGATTCGGCTTGGTTCGTGATCCAGCTCTTTGATAATGGTGTGGATATTTTTGTCGTTTTTTTCCCGAACTTCCACACACAAGGCTCCCTGGCCCGCGGCAGGAAGCATGAGATCCGGTTCCAGATATTGGGAAATCCTGTCTTCCTGTTTCAGACGCTTGATGCCTGCGGCCGCCAGAATAATGGCATGGTATTGGCCTGCATCCAGCTTGGCAAGACGGGTGTTCAGATTGCCCCGGATGGAGACAATCTGCAAATCTGGTCTCAGATATCTGATCTGGGAGGCCCTTCTCAAACTGGAGGTGCCAATGACAGCTCCTTCCGGGTATTGGGATAATTGTTCTTTTTTATCAGAGCAGATCATTACATCCAGGGGATTTTCCCGCAGGGGCACAGCGCCGATCATGAGTCCTTTGGGCAAATCTGCCGGCATGTCCTTCATGGAATGCACGGCAATATCAATATTTTTTTCCAGAAGCCTTGTTTCAATTTCCTTGACAAAAAGACCCTTGCCGCCCACCTGGGCCAGGGGGCGATCTGTAATGCGGTCTCCTTTGGTTTTGATGACCTCTATTTCCACGGGCTGGTCTGCAAAAAGTTTCTGGATACAATCCTTTATATAATGGGCCTGCCACAGGGCCAGTTCACTGCCCCGGGTTCCAATGCGTATGGTTTCGGTCATAATATTTATCCGATCCCGCAGCTTGCGCAATTCCCCGAAGAACAGCTGCTGCATCCTGAAGATGCAGATGATGATGTGGTCTGGATTTGCCCTCCCGGGCCTTGTGATCTGGATACAAAACCGCATTTGGACATGAGCCGGGAAAGTTCCTGGCTGTGGCATTCCGGGCATTCGGGAGTAGAGTTCCCCATGACAAGGGTTTCAAATTCGTGGCTGCACTTGTTGCAGGAATATTCGTAAATGGGCATACTTACCTCTCTATATCGTTGTTTATTTATATTGATCATGTAATATAAGAACATTTCTGAATATTTTCAAGACCTCTGTCCTGCCCAAACCCACCACATGATTTTGTAATAGTCTTATTTTATGGTACATACGTCTTTTTCCTGATTGGCAGACGATGCCAGATGCAAGTCAGATCGATCTCAAAATGGGGAGCAGGCCCTGAGGCCTGTTAGACATACGCCCCAGGGGAGTACGACTTAGGGGAAGGCAGCAGGTGCATTTTGCGGAGGATCAGGGTCAGCAGACAAGATTCTGGCTGTTACAACCTGGAGCTGGCAATTTCTTTCCCTTCTGTTTGTGTGTTACGGCACATTTCTGGCATTTGAATTGTTTGGGATTTATTTTTATATTCAAAATATATGAAGTATTTTATTAGTATATTCGAAATATCCTGATAATAATTTATTGTTATATGGAAATTATTTCTTGACTTTGTCTTCCGATAGTGTTTTCCTGTAATAAAGCAGAAACGCACCTCCTTAAAACGGCTACGGGCTGATCTGGTCTATCAATGACCAGATTCAATCTACAACAAAGAATGAGAGTAATTTAACATGTTATATAAACTTCCATATAAATATAAAAAGAATGATTGAAAAAATACAATGGATTGCTGGCTGGATTGCCATAGGCTTATTGGCATTCATATCTGCCGGATGAGAAATATTTTTTATTCACTCAATATTCTGACAAAGTTTTTCATCAGACTATACAGGCTTCAAAATTATTATTAGATAAGGAGATTTCCATGGAAAATGCAGGCTTTTTGTCAATCGTCCCCCCCATCATTGCAATTACCCTGGCCATTCTGACAAGAGAGGTGTTATTGTCTCTTTTCATTGGTGTGCTGTCAGGAAGTTTTATCCTGGCAGCGTTTTCTCCTTCCCAAACCTTATATAAAACCTTTGAACTGATCTGTATCAGCGTGGCTGATCCTGAATTATGGAATATCCGGGTAATTCTCGTTATTGTCATGCTGGGCGGACTTGTGGGGCTGCTGAAAAAGTCGGGGGGCTCCCTTGCCTTTGCTAACTGGGTGGCCCAAAGAATCCACAGTCGGCGGGGCGCCCAGGCAACAGCCTACATTATGGGGATCATCATTTTTTTTGATGACTATTTTAACAGTCTGACCATTGGATCTGTAATGCGGCCCATCACAGACCGGTATAAAGTTTCCAGGGAAAAACTGGCGTATATTCTCAATTCCACTGCAGCTCCGGTTTGCATCCTGGCGCCCATTTCCAGCTGGGTTGCCTATGTGGTATCCCTGATTTCCACAGGGTTTAAGGATGCTGGAGTTGAGACTCAGCCATTCAGCATGTTTTTATTTTCCATTCCATACAATTTTTATGCGTGGACAGCCATTTTCATGGTGGCCCTGATTATTTTCAGCAAACTGGAATACGGGCCCATGGCCAAGGCGGAAAACCGCACCATGGCCACAGGGGAAACCTACGATTCTTCCCAGCAGGGCGCCATTGATGATGATTTTAAGTACATGAAAACCTCTTCAAAAGGCCATGTTATAGATTTAATTTTTCCCATGATTCTGCTTTTTGGCGGGACCATTTTCTTTATGATTGCCACCGGAGGATATTTTGAAAAAGAAATGACCATAGCCCATGCATTCCATGAAACCGATGCGGCAAGTTCTTTGGTGTACGGTACCTTTCTTGCCATTGTGGGTTCCATACTATTGATGCAGGTGCGTAAATCTGTAAGCGTGAAGAGTTCATTGGATGCCTTGATATTGGGGATGAAATCCATGTTTTTTGCCGTATGTATTCTGATCTGCGCCTGGTCCATCGGCAAGGTATGCAGCGAGCTTGGAACCGGCCAGTATCTTGGAGGTCTCATCAGCGGCAATGTCCCTGCCTTTATCATTCCCATTGCCATTTTTCTCCTTTCCTGCTTTATCGCTTTTTCTACGGGAGCATCCTGGGGAACATTTGCCATCATGCTTCCCATTGCCATTCCCATGGCCGTTGCATCCGGCGCCAATATGGAAGCCTGTATATCAGCCGTACTGGGCGGAGGGGTGTTTGGAGATCATTGTTCTCCTCTGGCCGATATTACCATCTTGTCTGCCACAGGCGCTGCATGCAACCATATTGATCATGTCAGAACCCAGGTGCCCTACGCAGTAACCGTGGCAGCCTGTACATCCCTTGGTTTTCTTACAGTGGGGCTGCTTGATTCTTTGCTGATTGCCTGGGGTGTTACGTTGATCAGTTTTTTACTTGCAATCATCATACTGCACAAAATCTGGAAAGGATAAAAATTCTGGTGCCGCGGGTAAGGATTCCATACCCAGACTGCCCGCGGCCGTTTAAAGAAAAATTTGAAAATTATTTCTGTATTTTTTGAAATTCTAAATATATCAACAACAATTATGCTATATTCGAAATTTCCAATGTTATTTTTGTATGAATATATAAATTTATCTTGACTTTGTTCTTTAATAGTGTTCTTCTAAGAATCAGAGAAAATATATAAAGTCGCGACGTGAGACTTTTTCATTACTAACCCCTCATTTCCTTAAAAGGAGGCTGTATGGATTTCAAACTTTGGATTAACGGTCAATGGACAGATAGCAAGGACGGAAGTGTTATGGCAGTGGAAAACCCGGCTACCGGAGAAAAGGTGGACGAGGTCATCAATGCTGGTTCCCAGGACGTGGATGCAGCAGTTGCTGCGGCAAAAGAAGCCTTTGACGATGGAAGGTGGTCTGGTAAAACGCCGAGTGAGCGGTCTGCTGTGCTGATGAAAATGGCAGATATCGTTGAAGGCCGCATGGAAGAGCTTGCCAAAATTGAAGCAGAAGAAACCGGGAAACCCTACGATTATCTTTGCATGAATGTGGATTTCCCCTTTGGCGTAGATAACTTGCGTTTTTTTGGCGCTGCTGCCAGGGACATTTCCGGCAGCCATGCAGGAGAATACGCTGAAGGATACACCTCTATTTTACGCCGGGATCCCTGTGGCGTAACAGCGGGAATTTCTCCCTGGAACTATCCCTTTCTCATGGCCATGTGGAAGATTGGAGCCCCCCTGGCAGCAGGATGCACCTCTGTTATCAAACCTGCTTCCATAACTCCAAGAACCACCCTGCTCATGGGTGAGATTGCCAAGGAAGCAGGACTTCCTGACGGTGTATTAAATATTGTCAGCGGTAATGTGGGAAGACAGATCGTTGCCCATAAGGATATTCAGATGGTCAGTCTCACAGGTGCCACAGAAACCGGCAGCAATCTGATGAAATCGGCGGCTGACACCTTGAAGCGTGTCCACCTGGAATTGGGCGGAAAGGCTCCCATGGTGGTATTTGATGATGTGGATATGGAAATGATGGCTTCCAAGGCCGTTATCGGCGGTTTTGTCAATTCCGGTCAGGACTGCACCGCAGCCACCAGGATCATTGTTCAGGAAAATAAACTG
>PDWI01008433.1_pt1 | contig 12142 bp, 24 predicted proteins | sample 1430891 | NCBI WGS metagenome assembly PDWI01 (sample SAMN01162508, study PRJNA174530) | Oral metagenome, whole genome shotgun sequencing project. | biome: Marine environment; feature: Marine mammal; material: Swab sample of the gingival sulcus; isolation source: swab sample of gingival sulcus...
TCCAAACCTCAATTACCAATTCATCAAAGTTCGTATTATGACCAACCCTAGCTTTTTCTACATAGAAATTAACTTTCTTAACAGGAGTAAATATAGAGTCAACAAACAATGTACCTATTGTGCTATCCTCTGCCTCGTCCTTATTAACTTCTACAGGAACATATCCCCTACCTCTAGTTATAGCTATTTCCATGTTGAGTTTGGCATCTGTCTCGCAAGTACATATATACATATCTTCGTTTGTAATAGTAACATCTGAATCACATATTATGTCGCCTGCGGTTATAACACCTTCGCCCTCATGTTCAATTTTAAGAATTTTTTCTTCATCATCACTTAAAATTTGAGCTCTCAATCCCTTTAGGTTCAGAATCATATCTATGACAGTTTCTCTAATACCAGTTATAGTAGAAAATCTGTGCATTACGCCGTCTATTTTAACCCACTTGACAGCTACGCCAGGAAGTGATGATAATAAAACTCTTCTCAAACTATTGCCAAGCGTTGTTCCATAGCCTCTTTCTAGTGGCCCTAATGTGTATTTGCCATAGGAACTATCGTTATTTTCTCCACACATAATCGTTGGTTTTTCTATTTCAAGCACGCGCGTTCCTCCTTATCTACACTTATACTTTAAAAAGCAATATACTAATTTTAAATTATACACGTCTACGTTTAGGAGGTCTACATCCATTGTGAGGAATTGGTGTTACATCCTCGATAGATGTGATGTTTAAACCAACTGATTGTAACGCTCTAATCGCAGCTTCTCTACCAGAACCAGGTCCTTTTACAAAAACTTTTACGTTTTTCAAACCATGTTCCATAGCGCCTTTTGCAGCAGTCTCTGCAGCCATTTGTGCAGCAAATGGAGTAGACTTTCTTGAACCTCTAAAACCCAAGCTTCCTGCTGATGACCATGCTATTGCATTGCCAAAATCATCAGTCAAAGTCACTAGAGTGTTGTTGAATGAAGCCTGTATATGAGCACATCCACGCTCTATATGTTTCTTGTCTCTGCGTCTTCTTCTAACCTTTGTCTTTTTTCCAGCCATCTAATTACTACCTCCATTATTTCTTTCTGCCAGCAATTCTCTTAGGCCCACGCCTTGTTCTAGCGTTTGTCTTAGTTCTTTGTCCTCTTACAGGCAATCTCTTTCTATGCCTAATTCCTCTATAACAACCAATTTCTTGAAGTCTCTTAATGTTCTGTGCTACTTCACGTCTTAAATCACCTTCCACGTTGTAATCGTTTTCAATGATATTTCTTAATTTACTTACTTCATCATCTGTAAGGTCTTGAACTCTTACATCTTCTGAAATTTTAGCTTCTTGCAAAATCTTTTGAGCGCTACTTTTTCCCACACCGAAAATATATGTTAGTGCTATTACAACTCTCTTATTTTTCGGAATGTCGACACCTGCAATTCTTGCCATCTAATGCACCTCCTGATGTGTATTATTCTTTCTAATTTTATCCTTGTCTCTGCTTGTGTTTAGGATTTGAGCAAATTACCATTACTCGACCTTTTCTTCTAATAATTTTACATTTTTCGCAGATAGGTTTTACCGATGCTCTAACCTTCATTAGTTTCCTCCGTTCTACTTATCGCGCCACGTAATGCGGCCTTGCGTTAAATCGTAGGGCGATAGCTCCATTGTAACCTTGTCCCCTGGAAGTATCCTGATAAAATTCATTCTTAGTTTTCCAGAGATGTGAGCCAATACCTCGTGATCGTTTTCAAGTTTTACCTTAAACATCGCATTTGGAAGTGCCTCTGTAACGACGCCCTTCACCTCGATAGTATCTTTTTTTGACATAATATCCTTTCCTTAATCCTATGTCCTTTTACCGTACGAAAAGTCTGCTATCGCCTTTTTTAGTTGAACATCAGATACTTTATCTCCAGCCTCGATTTTTTCTTTTATAGTTTCTGATTGCATCCTAGTAAGATTAAGATGTTTTATTTTTTTTAACTTAGGTTTATCAGATTTTCTTAATTCACCATCAGCTATTAAAACATAATCATCATCAATTACTTTCAAAACTATAAAACCTTTTGTTTTATCTCTTCCAGCTTTTGAAATCACAAATGTTCCAACTTGGGCTTTATTTTCAGAATGAATATTCACTTTTATTCCTCCGAATTTGTCAATATAACAGGCCCATCTTTTGTTATTGCTATTGTCTGTTCATGGTGGGCTGAATGTTTTCCATCTAAGGTAACAATGCCCCATCCATCTTCTAAAGTTTCTACTTCATAAGTTCCCAGTGTTATCATAGGTTCAACAGCTATTACCATTCCCTCTTTTAACCTAGGCCCTTTGTCTCTAAGTCCGTAATTAGGTACCTGTGGATCTTCGTGCAAGGAACGTCCTACACCATGTCCAACCAAGTCTCTAACTACTCCATAGCCTTTTGACTCTACAAATACCTGTACAGAGTTGCCAATGTTTGAAAGTCTATTTCCAACGTAACATTCTTTTAAACCCTCATAAAAAGCATCTTTTGCTGCTTCTACTAGTGCAACGATTTCAGGTTTAACATTTCCTACAAGGTGAGTTCTTGCAGCATCAGAATAGTATCCTTCGTATATGACACCACCATCTATGGTAATTATATCGCCATCTTCTAATTTTCTATCATCTGGTATTCCGTGAACCACAACCTCATTTACTGAAGTACATAGACAAGCAGGAAATCCTTGGTAGCCTTTGAAAGCAGGGATAACTCCCTCTCTCTTGATGATATCTTCAGCTATTTGGTCTAGTTCCTTTGTTGTAATACCAACTTTTATATGTTCTTTTAGAGTCTTATGGATGAGTGATAGTATCCTACCAGACTCAGCCATAAGTTCTATTTCTCTTTTTGATTTAATTTGAATCATTTTTTACACCAACGCCTTTTCAATTTGACTAAATACTTCATCAAATTCTTTTGCACCATCAATGTCTTTTCTGATTCCTTTTTCACCATAGAAGTCTATTAAAGGTTTAGTTTGAGCTTCATAAACCTCAATTCTATTTTCTACAGTTTCTTTTGTGTCGTCTTTTCTTTGGATAAGTTCGCTTCCACATTCATCACATACACCATCTTTCGCTGGTTTTTGATATTTGATGTGGTAACTTGCCTTGCAGTCCTTACATAGACGTCTACCTGTTATCCTCTCTACTAATAGAGACTTGTCCACATCTATATTTACAACCGCATCTAGTTTATATCCTAGTTTTTCGACAATTTTGTCCAACTCTTTAGCCTGTTCAACTGTCCTAGGAAAACCATCTAGCATAAATCCATCTTTTAAGTCATCTTTTCCAAGTCTATCAGCTACCAATTTTATAACCAATTCATCTGGAACAAGAGCGCCCTTATCCATATATCCTTTGGCTTCAAGACCTAGTGGGGTTTCTGCCTTAACATTCTCACGCAATATATCACCTGTTGAAATGTGGGCTACACCGAACTTTTTATTTATTTTAGCAGCCTGTGTACCTTTGCCAGCACCAGGAGCTCCTAGTAAAACTATTCGCATATCTTACCCCCTAAATCCTATAGAAAACCTTTGTAATTACGCATTTGCATTTGTGCTTCAATTTGTTTACTTGTTTCAAGTGCAACACCAACTACGATTATGAGTGATGTTCCACCAAATGACATTCTTATTGAAGTAAAGTTTAGTAGTATATTTGGTATTACAGCTATTACACCTAGGAATATAGAACCAATTAATATCAACCTATTCACTGAGCGTTTTAGGTATTCAACTGTTGGTTTACCAGGTCTAATTCCAGGAACAAAGCCGCCATTTTTCTTTAAGTTTTCTGCAATCTCATACGGATTAAACGTAATTGATGTGTAGAAGTAAGCAAAGAAAATAATTAGCAAGAACTGAACTACCATAAATATCCAATCCCCACTTGTAAACCAGTTATCCACCCAATTTTTAAATCCTGATGTAGGGTCCATAAATCCAGCTATCATACTTGGTAATGCAAGTATTGATGTTGCAAAGATTACTGGAATAACCCCTGCTTGGTTTACTCTTAGCGGAATGTGTGATGACTGTCCACCATACATTTTTCTACCAACTACTCTTTTAGCATGTTGTACTGGTATTTTTCTTGAGCCTTGGTTAATCATAATTACACCAGCTATCATAAATATAGCAACTACTATGAATAATACAAAAGTAATAATATTTACATCGCCAGTTCTAACTTTATCGATTAAGCTCATAGTGCCTGATGGTACTCTGGCTATAATACCAGAGAAGATAAATAATGAAATACCATTACCTATACCTTTTTCATTTATTTTTTCTCCTAAGTACATTAGGAATGCGGTACCTGCTGTCAATATTAGAACAGCAAAACTAATACTCATAAATGATGGATTGTAGAAAAATCTACCGAAATATCCATAACTAAATCCATAACCTTGAATTAGTGCGATTATAACTGTACCGTATCTAGTATATTGAGCGATTTTCTTTCTTCCCTCAACACCTTGTTTTGCTAATCTTTCTAATGATGGAATAGCAACAGTAAGTAGGTTAAGTATGATGCTTGATGTGATGTATGGTGTAATACCAAGTGCAAATATAGAATATCTCTTAAATGCGTTACCACTCATTAGGTTAAATATACCTAGCAATCCTTCGCCATTTTTACTAGCTTGCTCCATTGCGTTATACAATTTTGCACCATCTATTCCTGGTACTGGGATATTTGCTCCAAGTCTAAAAATCAATATCATCAATAGTGTATATAATATTTTTTTCCTAAGTGGAGCTAACTGCCATGCTTTTTTAAGCGTAGTGAACATTAGATCACCTCAGCTTTCCCGCCAGCTTTTTCTATTTTTTCTATTGCGGACTTAGTAAATTTTTGAGCCTGTATGTTCAGTGACTTATTCAAGCTACCGAATCCCATAATTTTTACCCCATCACCTAATTTTTTAACAATACCTGCTTCCATAAGTTCTTTTGGACCTACAGTAGCACCTTCTTCAAACACATTAAGTCTTGAAACATTTACTTCTGCCCATACTTTGGCAAAACGCTTATTATTAAAACCTAGATGTGGAAGTCTACGGAATAACGGCATCTGTCCGCCCTCAAATCCCGGTCTTACTCCGCCACCAGATCTTGAATTTTGACCATTCATTCCTCTACCAGCAGTAGTACCTTGACCAGAACCTGAGCCTCTCCCAAGACGCTTAGTGCCTTTTTTTCTTCCTTTGGCTTTGCTTAGTTCATGTATCTTCACTTTAGCACCCCCTTAGTCCACTATTTTAACTAAATGTTCAACTTGCTTGACCATACCCCTAATTTGAGCATTGTCTTGATGCACTTTCACTTGACCAATTTTTTTTAGCCCAAGTGCTTGAACAGTCTTTCTATGTTTTGGGATTGCGCCAATAGTACTCTTTACGAGTTTTACATTAATTTCTGCCATTTTTAAGCGCCTCCTATCCTTTAATCTCGTCTACAGCCTTGCCCCTAGCTTTGGCAACTTCCTCTACAACCTTAAGTTCTTGTAAACCTTTTAGTGTAGCCTGTGCCATGTTTTTAGGGTTGCTTGAGCCAAGTGACTTAGCCCTTACGTCTTTAACTCCTGCAAGTTCTAGTACCGCACGAACTGGACCACCAGCGATAACACCAGTACCTGCTGGAGCTGGCATCAACAATACCTTACCTGCTCCATATCCAGCCTTAATTGCGTGAGGAATTGTAGTATTCTCTCTATGAATACTAACCAAGCTCTTTTTAGCATCCTCAACAGCCTTACGAATAGCTTCTGGAACTTCTTGAGCCTTTCCTGTACCTAGACCTACATGTCCATCTTCGTCACCAACTACCACAAGTGCACTAAATCTAAAGTTACGTCCACCTTTAACAACCTTGGCAACACGATTTATATTTATTACTGTCTCTTTTAAATCCAAATTATTGGCATTTATTCTCTCTTGGTTCATCGTTTCCTCCTTAGAACTTCAGCCCGTTTTCACGTGCTGCATCAGCCAATTCCTTAACTCTACCGTGGTATATATATCCAGACCTGTCAAATACAACCTCTTCAATACCAGCTGATACAGCTCTTTTAGCAACTTCAGCACCAACTAATTTAGCGGCGTCTTTATTACTTCCGTTTTCGATATTAAGAGCTTTATCCAATGTAGAACATGAAACCAATGTTACGCCCTTTTCATCATCTATAACTTGTGCATAGATGTTTTTATTAGACTTTTTCACGTTTAATCTTGGCTTAGTAGCAGTACCTACAAGGTTTTTACGAATTCGAGAGTGACGCTTCTTGCGACTTTTATTTTTATCAATTTGTTTAATCATATCAATTCACCCCTTACTTCGCAGTCTTTCCTTCTTTACGTCTTACATATTCGCCCTCATATCTTATACCCTTGCCTTTATATGGCTCTGGTCTTCTCAAGTCGCGAATTTTCGCTGCGTAATTTCCTACTGCCTGCTTATCAATACCCTTAACAACTATCTTAGTTTGCTCAGGACATTCTGTTGTAATATCCTCAGGGTCAGTCCAAACTATAGGGTGAGAAAAACCAAGTTGTAAGTCTAAATCCTTACCATTTTTAGTAGCTCTATATCCAACACCTATAATTTCTAGTTTTTTCTCATATCCCTTAGTTACTCCAACGACCATATTATCAAGCAAAGACCTTGATAGTCCATGTAAAGCCTTAGCTTGTTTTGTTTCATTTGCTCTTTTTACATTTATTACAGTTCCATCTTGTTCAACCGTAATAAGTTTATCAAATTCTTGTTCTAGTTCGCCTAGTGGGCCTTTTACCTTAACTATATTATCATTGATAGTTATAGTAACACCTTGAGGCACATCTATCGGCATATTACCTATTCTTGACATATTTTACCCCTTTCAGCCCTACCATACATAGCAGATGACTTCGCCACCTACTCCTAGTTTTCTTGCTTGTTTATCAGTAACAACTCCGTTAGAAGTCGAAATTACAGCAATCCCAAGTCCGCCAAGTACCTTTGGCACTTCATTCTTGTTAGCGTAAACCCTTAATCCAGGTTTTGAAATACGTTTAATACCTGTAATAACACGTCTTCCTTCGTAGTATTTTAATTCTACTCTAATTGTTCCTTGAACTCCGTCTTCAATTACTTCGAAGCCCTTAATGTAGCCTTCTTCCAAGAGAATTTCAGCGAGTTTTTTCTTGAACTTAGAGGCTGGAATGTCAACGCTTTCGTGTTTTTCCTTGTTAGCGTTTCTAATTCTTGTCAGCATATCTGCAATTGGATCAGTTAATGCCATTTTACTTCCTCCTCTCCTAAACTACCAGCTCGCCTTTTTTACGCCAGGAATTTGCCCTTTGTAAGCGAGTTCTCTAAAACATATTCTGCAAATGCCATACTTTCTCAAGTAAGCATGTGGTCTACCACATAGTTTGCATCTTGAATATTCTCTAGTCTTATATTTTTGTTTTCTTGCTTGTTTAACTTTTAAGCCCGTCTTTGCCATAGCAGCCTCCTAATTCTTTGCAAATGGCATACCAAGCAAAGTAAGCAACGCTTTTGATTCTTCATCAGTTTTTGCTGTTGTAACTATGCTTATGTCCATACCACGAGTTGCATCTACATTATCGTAAACGATTTCTGGGAATATAAGTTGGTCTTTTATACCCATAGTGTAGTTTCCTCTGCCGTCAAACGACTTAGCTTTAACTCCTCTAAAGTCTCTAACCCTAGGTAGAGCAATGCTTATAAGTCTATCAAGGAATTCATACATTCTGTCGCCACGCAAAGTAACTTTAGCGCCTACAGACATTCCTTCCCTTAATTTAAAGTTCGCAACTGACTTTTTAGCTTTCATAACAACAGCCTTTTGACCTGTTATTTGTGCTAGTTCGTCACAAGCAGCTTGGATATACTTAGCATTGTCTTTACCTTCACCAAGACCCATGTTTACTGAAATCTTAACAATTTTAGGCACTTCCATAATACTCTTATATTTAAACTGCTTCATTAGGGCGTCTTTAACTTCATTTTCATAAGTATCTCTTAATCTAGCCATTATTTTCTACGCCCCCTTTCCCATTTAGGTTCTGAAATTTCGTTTCCGCTCTTGACAGAAATTCTTCTTGCATCACCATCTTCTCTATTTATTCTAACTCTTGTACCTGATTTAGCCTTATCATCCCAAAGCATTACATTTGATACATGAATAGGTGCCTCTTTTTCATAGATACCACCTGATTGCATTTTTAAGTTAGGTCTTTGATGACGAGTAACCATATTGATACCCTCAACTAAAACTCTGTTTTCTCTTGGGTAACTCTCTATTACAACGCCCTTTTCCCCTTTGTACTCACCTGAGATGACTACAACGGTATCGCCTTTTTTTATTTTCATCATAGTCTCCTTTATTATAGTACTTCTGGAGCCAGTGAAACTATTTTACTAAACTTTTTATCTCTAAGTTCTCTAGTAACTGGTCCAAAAATACGAGTACCAACTGGATTCATATCAGGCTTAATAATAACAGCTGCGTTCTCATCAAACTTAACAGTGATTCCATCTTTTCGTCTAATTCCTTGAACAGAGCGAACTATAACTGCTTTTACAACTTCGCCCTTCTTTACAACTCCGCCTGGTGTTGCCTGCTTAACAGTACAAACGATTATATCGCCAATATTCGCATATCTTCTCTTTGAACCACCAAGCACTCTTATAGTTAGCAGTTCTTTTGCACCAGAGTTGTCAGCAACTTTTAATCTTGTTTCCTGCTGTATCATCGCTGCCTCCTATTTAGCTTTCTCTACTATTTCAACTAAACGCCATCTCTTGTCTTTACTAAGAGGTCTAGTTTCCATAATTTTTACTTTATCGCCAACTTGAGCAATGTTATTCTCATCGTGAACTTTGAACTTGTTTGATTTTTTAACTCTTTTCTTGTAGATAGGGTGAGCAATAAAACCTTCAATCATCACGAGAATAGTTTTGTCCATTTTGTCTGATATAACACGACCAACTTTGACTTTTCTCCTGTTACGTTCCATGTTTCCTCCTTACCTACGCTCTTTTTTCAAGTTCTCTTATTACTGTGTTGACTCTAGCAATATCTCTTTTTACGCTCTTTATTTGCAATGGATTTTCTAACTGCCCTGTAGCATGTTGAAATCTTAGGTTAAATAATTCATTTTTTAAATCATTTAGCGTGTTAAAGAGCTCTTTTTCTGATAATTCTCTTATATTTTTAGCTTTCATCAGAAGCACCACCTTCTTTAGCCTCGCCTGCATCTTCTACAGATTCTCCAGCTCTTTCAGCATCTTGAGCTTCAAGCTCAGCTTTTCTTACTAATTCTGCTTTTTTAGCGTCATATTGAACAACGAAGTCACCCTCACGCTTAATGAACTTACATTTAATAGGTAATTTCATAGCTGCAAGCCTAAGTGCTTCTCTTGCCAATTCTTCATCTACACCAGCAAGTTCAAACATAATCTTGCCTGGTTTTACTATTGCTACCCAATATTCTGGTGAACCCTTACCAGCACCCATACGAGTTTCCGCAGGTTTTCTTGTTATTGGAGTGTGTGGGAAAATTTTAATCCAAACCTTACCACCACGCTTAATTTTTCTATTTATTGCTATACGAGCTGCCTCGATTTGGTTTGCTGTAATCCTAGTTGGCTCTAGTGCCATTAAGCCATACTCGCCATAGCTTACTTCATTACCGCGATGTGCTCTACCTTTGAAATTTCCTCTGAACACTCTACGGCGTTTTACTCTTTTTGGCATTAACATAGTATATAATACCCCCTAATTACTTTTCTTGTTTTTGCGTATTGCGGTTTTTGTTATCAGTCTTTTTTCTTGGGTTTCTTCTGTTATTAGGACGTGAACCTCTTTGGTTTCCACCTCTTGAGTTCTTAGTTCTAGGTGTTTTTCTAATTAGAACCTTGCCCTCGCCTGGTTTAGAAAGGACTTCTCCCTTATAAATCCAAACCTTAACTCCAAGTTTTCCATAAGCTGTGTCCGCTTCTGCAAATCCGAAATCGATGTTTGCTCTAAGTGTTGAAAGTGGAACATTTCCCTCAGAATACATTTCGCTTCTTGCTATCTCAGCTCCATTAAGTCTGCCAGATACCATTACTTTGATACCTTCTGCACCAGCTCTTAGAGTTCTGCCGATAACTTGTTTCATAGCACGTCTAAAACTAATTCTTCTTTCTAATGATGAACATACGTTTTCCGCTACTAATTGAGCATCTGTATCTATGTTTTCAACTTCACTTATATCTAATTTTACTTTTTTACCACATAATTTTTCTAGTTTAGCCTTTAAAACTAAGATGTTAGAACCTTTTCGTCCAACTATCTTACCAGGTTTTCCTGTAAAAATGTTTATGTGTACTTCTTCATTTGCAAGTCTATCGATGTAAACACTTGATATTCCTGCTGTATAAAGTTCTTTTTTGATGAATTCTCTTATTTTGTAGTCGCCAACTAGATTGTCTGCGAAATCTCTTTTGTTAGCGTACCATTTTGAATCCCAATCTTTTACAATTCCTACTCTTAGCCCATGAGGGTTAACTTTTTGACCCATAATCTTCCCCCTATTCTCTTTCCGCCACAACTACGCCAATGTGTGATGTTCTAATTAGCCTTGGGTTAGCCATACCTCTCGAACCTGCTTTGTATCTACGAAGTCTAGGTCCTTGGTTTGCATAAACCTCAGCTACATATAGAGAATCAACATTCATATCGTGGTTGTTCTCAGCATTTGCCATAGCCGACTCGAGAACTTTTAGTATGAGTCTCGCACTCTTTCTAGGAGTGAATTTCAAAATTGCAACTGCCTCTTTTGCATCTTTTCCTCTGACTAGATCACAAACCGGCTTTAGCTTTCTTGGTGAGATTCTTAAATATTTTGCAACAGCTCTTGCTTCCACTGCTTAACCTCCTTATTTCTTGCCTTTATCGCCCGAGTGTCCTCTGAATGTTCTTGTTGGAACAAATTCACCGAGCTTGTGTCCTATCATATCCTCAGTTACATATACTGGAATGTGTTTTCTTCCGTCGTGTACCGCTATTGTGTGCCCTACAAAATTTGGAAATATTGTAGAAGCTCTTGACCACGTCTTAACCACACGTTTTTCGTCTGTCTGGTTCATTTCTTCAATTTTTTTCATTAACCCCTTGTGGACAAAAGGCGGTTTCTTAGGTTTTCTTTCCATCTATTATATCCCCCTTAGACTACTTAGTGTGTCTTGACTTAACAATATACTTGTCAGACTGCTTATTGTGTTTTCTAGTTTTAAGACCAAGTGATGGTTTACCCCATGGAGTTGATGGAGCAGCCCTACCTACTGGAGCTCTACCCTCACCACCACCGTGTGGGTGATCATTAGGGTTCATAACAGAACCTCTAACCTTTGGTCTAAGTCCCATGTGTCTTTTTCTTCCTGCTTTACCAATTGTGATGTTAAAGTGGTCGTGGTTACCAACAGAACCTATTGTAGCTCTACATTGTGATAAAACCATTCTAACCTCACCTGATGGCAATCTTAATTGTGCGTACTTGCCTTCTTTTGCCATTAATTGTGCACCCAATCCAGCAGACCTTACCATCTGTCCGCCCTTGCCTGGTTTCATTTCAATGTTATGAATGAAAGTACCAACCGGCATTTTGCTGATAGGCATTGCATTTCCAATTTGGATGTCAATGTTTTCTGTTCCGCTAATTACTTCGTCGCCAACTTTTAGTTTTTCTGGAGCTAGTATGTAGCTCTTTTCACCGTCAGCATAAACTAACAAAGCAATATTAGCAGATCTGTTAGGGTCGTACTCTATAGCAACAACTTTTGCTGGTATATCGTCTTTAATTCTTTTGAAATCAATTACCCTATATTTTCTTCTGTTTCCGCCACCTCTGTGTCTAACTGTAATTCTACCTTTTGCATTTCTACCTGCATTCTTTTTCAAAGGTTGAGTTAGAGATTTCTCTGGTTGAGTTTTTGTAATCTCCTCGAATGTTGACACGCTCATTTGCCTTCTGGCAGGAGAGGTCGGCTTAAAAGTTTTAATTGCCATTTTAGCCTCCTAGTCTCTAGTACATGCCTTCAAAGAGTTCAATCTCTTT
>PDWI01014726.1_pt1 | contig 12142 bp, 11 predicted proteins | sample 1430891 | NCBI WGS metagenome assembly PDWI01 (sample SAMN01162508, study PRJNA174530) | Oral metagenome, whole genome shotgun sequencing project. | biome: Marine environment; feature: Marine mammal; material: Swab sample of the gingival sulcus; isolation source: swab sample of gingival sulcus...
ACGGATACCTGCCGTATCTACAAAGCGAAAGAGATAACCTCCTAAGTGAATGGTGTCCTCAATCGTGTCTCGTGTCGTGCCGTGAATGTCGCTGACAATAGCTCGCTCTTCGCCAAGCAGTCGGTTAAGCAATGTGCTTTTGCCCACGTTCGTTGCCCCAACAATTGCCACAGGAATACCATTCTTTACGGCATTACCAAGCTTGAAACTATCAATAAGTTTTTGAATTTTCGCAACAACAACATCTTGAAGTTTAAGAAGTTCGCTTCGGTCAGCAAACTCAACATCTTCTTCGGCAAAGTCAAGTTCAAGTTCCATAAGCCCTGTAAAGCGGAGGAGTTCTTCTCGCAGTTCGTTAAACTCTTGGCTATAGCCCCCACGCAGTTGCTTCATCGCCATTTGATGCTGTGCTTTGCTCTCCGAAGCAATAATATCAGCGACAGCCTCAGCACGACTCAAATCCATTCGCCCATTAAGGTAAGCACGCTGAGTGTATTCTCCTGCTTCCGCCATTCTTGCCCCTTGACTGATGAGAGCCTTGAGAATTTGCTGACGGATATAAGTTGAGCCGTGGCAAGTGATTTCTACACTATCTTCACCTGTATACGAGTGAGGGGCTTGGAAATAAAGTACAATAACATCGTCCAGCACTTCACCTTGATAGACAAAGTCGCCATACAGAGCTTGACGAATAGGAGGATTAGTAAGGTTAATTTGCTTATTCTTTGGCTGAAAAAGATTCTGCATTATAGAGAATGCTTCCTTTCCTGAAAGGCGAATCATCGCAACAGCTCCGTTGTTAGAACCTGTCGCCAAAGCACAAATGGTATCGTTGTTGAGTAACATTAAGATTATATTTTCTTTCTTATTTTTTTGATAATTTTTCAAAGAAATCCTCATTAGAAAGAATTCTCATTGTTACATTCTCTTCTATATTTTTAATTCTATTTTTAAGATTTCTATATTCTAAAAATAGGATTATTGAAGAAATAATAAAAGATGTTCCTAAAAAAATCCAAAAATAAAAACTTGATATACAAGCTCCTATTATAATAAAACCTAATATAAAAAAGGTAATAGCTATTTCTAAATAAATATTATCTGACTCCATAGTATCTATTATATTTTTGTCTCATTTTATTTTGTAATTCTTCTATATCTTCTTTTGATGGAATTCCTTTCTTAGCTTCTAACTTAACACCTCTCCATTCTAATTCAAGAAGATTTTGTGTGATATAAGTAAGTTTTTTCAAAACTTGTTTCACATCATCTATCTGTTGCTCATTCAGAACATTTTTAGGTTTACACCATTGCTCCTTAAGACTATCTAATAAACTTAGAATTGTAGCTTCCCAATATGGGTCTTGAGTATTAAGTAGTAAATAACATTTATTCTTTAGATAAAGAAATCTCAGCTTATTTTGAGTTGTAACAAGGTTTTGTTCAACTGTATTTAACTCTACAATGCTACATATCTCAGCTATAGATTCTCTTAACTCTTTGACATAAAACAAACGTTCTTTTGTTGTAGCTGATATATAAGAGCCTTTTTTCTCTTTTCTAACGTAATGAAAATAAGTAAACAAACTAACTAAAAATGTTAGTGCAATACCTATTATTTGAATTATATCCTTTACTTCCATAAACACACTAACTTTATTTAGAGTATGACGCAGAGCATTTGCGAGTTTCGTCAATGGTAACCTCAATGAGACTAACCCCTGTACCTGCAAGTTGTTGAGGTCCGATAACTTCTACAAGGTGCATAGCCATATTCTCTGCTGTTGGGTTGAAAGGTACAAGGACAATGTCATCATTTGCAAGTTCCTCTAAACCATTACGGAGAGGGTCTTGCTCCCAAATCATCATTCTGTGATCCCAATTATCTTCAAGCCAAAGGCATAGTTTCTCTTTAATCACACCGAAGTCAATAACACGCCCAAGTTCGTCTAGTTCATCAGCTGTACAAGAGAAATGAATGCGATAATTGTGTCCGTGCAGATGGCGGCATTTATTTTCGTGCCCTACGACACGGTGCCCCATACTAATATCGTGGTAGCGTTGTACTTTAATCATTATGACTCTTTATATCCTTAATTATTTTTTCTACTAAATCCCATTCATCTTGGGAATCTCTTATGTTTTCTATTGAAAAGCTCTTATGGGCTTGTTCGTAGATTGGACGACGTATTTGCATTGCTCCTTGGATATGTTGCAAAAGTTCTTGCCCACTTTTGTCTTTGACACTTGGACGAGTACGCTTGCATAGCTCAAGACGTTTACAGAGACAGCTGTCAGAGGCTTCCAAATAAAGAACAAGTCCCGTCGCAAGTAGCAAAGCCATATTATCCGAATGGCAAGGAAGTCCACCACCTGTAGCGATGACGCAGTTCTCCATTCCCGATAAGTCTTCAATGGCATAGCGTTCTCTCTTGCGGAAGCTAGCTTCCCCTACCTCAGCAAACATATCAATGACACGACGACGGAAGCGATTCTCAAGAAAAATGTCTGTATCAATAAAGTCAAAGCCTAACTTCTCTGCAAGCTTTCGTCCAACAGTACTTTTGCCTGCCCCCATATAACCAACTAAATAAATTGCTTTCATTACTGAGCTTCGTCTTTTTTCTCAGGATAAGCAATACGAGAGTGATACATTGTTTTAAGCTTATCAAAGAACACCTGCTTAATAGTTTTAATATCTTTGAATGTTAATGGTGTATCATCTAGTAAGCCATCGCTAACAATGCTATCAACCACCTTCTCCATCAGCGAACGAATACCGTCCTCTGTATGCTCAGGCAAACTTCGGCTTGAAGCCTCAACCGCATCTGCAAGCATCAGAATACCTTGCTCCCTAGTCCACGGATTAGGACCTGGGTATTGAAAGTCTGCCTTATTAACCTCTTCGTCGGGGTGTTCGTTGCAATAGTTATAATAGAAATACTTTGTAAAACCTCTGCCGTGATGTGTACGAATAAAGTCAATAATCGTATTTGGCAATTTATTCTTCTGAGCAAGGGCAATCCCGTCCGTAATATGCCTAATGATAATCAAAGCACTCTCCTTATAAGGTAAAAGCTTATGAGGATTATTCGTTCCTTGATTCTCGGTAAAGTAAGACGGATTCTTTACTTTCCCAATATCGTGGTACAAAGCTCCTGTACGAACAAGAGGAGCATTTGCTCCTATAACTTCGGCAGCCTCGCTAGCAAGAATAGCTACTTGCTGAGAGTGTTGTGCCGTTCCAGGGGCTTTCTCACTTAGTTCCCTAAGCAGAGGGCTATTCATATCACTTAGTTCTACAAGGCTCACATTAGAGACATAACCAAAAAGCCTTTCAATAGCATCGGCAAGACCATAACTAAAAACAAGGAACATAAAGTTTACTCCGAAGTAAGCTTCAATAATCCAATAAGAAGAATCAATCTTCCCTCCCTGCATAAGCGTTAGAGCAAGGAAGACTAGCGAATACGTAATGAAAACCAAGAACGTCGCATTAAGCAGTTTATTTCGTGAACTAAAGTTTTTAAGCACAAGAAGAGCGACCATACCTGCGAGAAACTCTAATAGAATAAACTTTAGAGGGTCAGCAACAAAGAAAGCAGATGCAAGCAAGACAACGACATATACAATCAAAGCAGTATAAGAGTCAAAAAAGGTTCGCATCAAAATAACGACCATTACGTAAGGGATAATGTAAGGATTGAACCAATCGTAATACTCATTATATGCCGTAAGTACAATGAAGATTGTAATCAAGCTAAGCCAAAAAGTAATATTCTTCATCTGGCAGAATAGACGAGGCATAAAGTGATGTAAATAGATTGCAAGCACAAGCAGTAAAGCACTTAGGCAGAGCATCGTACCCAATCTTAGGGTAAAGCGTTTCCACAGCGTATCCGTACCTGTTCGCTTTGCTTCCTCTTTGACAAGCGAATTTAGAAGCGTATAAGTATAGCGTGTTACAATGTCTCCCTTATCGATAATACGTTCCCCCCGCTGAACAATCCCTGATGATAGAGATATTTTTCTCAGTTCATCATCAATCATTTTCTCACTTAGTTCTTTGTTGTAGAAGACGTTCGTTTTGAGATAATTGGCAAGATTTATCTTTGCTAAGTTGTCTTGCTCCACATTTTGAGGACAATGCTCTATTATATATTGGTATGCCTCGCGTAGCGTGTAGAACTTTGTAATCGGACTTTTGTGCAATACATTTCCTTGGTTTAGCAACCTAACTTCAAGATGCTTATCTTGACGTAAATTTGATAAGTCTGCTTGCTCAATCAGTCCTCGGCTATAGAATTTGTGCAGTGTTGCTTTCAAATAACTATAGCAGTCTACTGAAATTGAGTCTTTTAAGCTAGTCGTATACTCATTTTTGAGTTCCTCTAACATCAAAAACTCAATATCTTCCTCAAAGTTGTAAACAGGTATTACCCTTTGGCGAACACTATCCTTTTCTTGATTGAGCTTCGCTGAACTTTTATAAATAGGAATATCATAAGGAGCAGTCAGCAAAGAATACTGCCACGGCTTACCCATTGCAAATTGATACTGAAAATTATTCCTACCCGTCGGCGTAAGAAAAGTAATCAATACAGCCACTAGAACGAACATCAAATACTTGAAAATGTCCGTCTGTTTTAATCCCTTAAATTTTGTAGAGTTCATTACAACTATCTTTCTTAAATTCTTACCTTTGTAAAGATAATTGATTTTTAGGAATTATGTCTATGTTTAATAAAATACGTTACACCTTTTTCAGTGGTAAAAATAGGAAATTCTCCTATTTCGTTAAGTCCTACATTCAGTATTGGACGCCTCGTCCATTGCTTCAGAGGAGGCTAAAAAGCAAATTAGCCTCTATTGAGAAGAGAACCGATAAAGCTTATATTCTGGAGCGTGTCAACTACTATAATAAGTTAGAAAGAGCTTTTGTCCTTCCTCAAACGAAGCCAAAACTTGCAGAGCATAAGCCGAATAAGCAAAAGGTATATTTCTTTGATACATATAAGTATACACGTTTCTTTGCGGATAATTTCTCTTGGAGTTTCCTTCCAGGGGATATTGTGCACGTACCTGATTGTCCAACAATCGTCAAGAGCCGTCCGCTAGCTCCCAACAACGAAAATTCCATTTTGCTCAAGCTAGACCGAGTACGGCATTTTATTTTCCTCAAGGATAAAAAGGCTTTTCAAGAGAAGAAAGACAAGGTAATTTTCCGTGGGAAAGTAATGGATAAAGCTATTCGTCTAAACTTTATGCAGCAATTCTCCGCTCATCCAATGTGCGACGCAGGAGATGTCAGCAAAAAGCCCATCAAAGCGGAGTGGAAAAAGCCTAAAATGAGTCTATGGGAACATTTAGATTACAAATTTATTATGGCTCTTGAGGAAAATGATGTTGCCTCTAACCTCAAATGGATAATGTCTTCCAATTCTATTGCCGTAATGCCTCGCCCCACTTGTGAGACGTGGTTTATGGAGGGAAAACTTGAAGCAAATGTGCATTACATAGAGGTGCAAGAAGATTTCTCCGACCTAGAAGAGCGTTTGAATTATTACATCGCTCACCCTAATGAAGCCGAACAAATTATCAAGAATGCTCACGCTTACGTAGCACAATTCTTTGACGAAGAGCGAGAAGACTTAATTTCTTTAGCTGTTTTAGAGAAATACTTTCGCCTATCTCAGCAATAAGCTGACTTTTGCTTGAATGTTCCGATTTGTGATACTCGGTTTAATTTAGGAAGTTCTCCCACTCACTTCAAAAAGTTTCTGGGAAAACTTTTTCAACTTACACGGAAAACTTTGAAAAGTTTTCCGTGTAAGTTTTTTTATTAAATTTAAAGTTTCAAATAAGCTTAGCTATCAAACATTTAACAAACAATCCTGTGGCTGTTCTTATTTGTGACATTTAGAAATGCTAAAGTTAGTTAGCAACAAATGACAGTTTACTCTTTATCACTATTTTCAGGTTTGTGTCTATCCTTAATCGACTCAAGATAGCTTGCCGTAATAACGCCCGAAGGCAACGCGATAATCGCCACGCCAACTAAAGACGAAATCATACTAATCAGACGCCCAACATCATTATGAGGGGCAATATCTCCATAGCCAACGGTTGTCAATGTCGTTGTTGCCCAATAAAGAGCCTCGTAAAAAGTATTAAAATAAGGGTCTACATTAAACATAATTAAAGCTGTCAAACAGATATACAGCACCGAGAGGTAAAGAACAGAAAGGAGAATACTTTGCTCCTTTTTAATGACGGCAAAAAACAACTTTAAGTTATTAGAATAGCGAATGATTTTCAGGAATCGCACAAGCTTAAGCAAACGTATAGAACGCAATAAACCGAAAGCACTATTAAGGATATTAAACGTTGGCAAGATAGATAGTAAATCAATGATAGCCATTGGCGTAAAGGGATAGATCCATAAAGCTTTTGTTGAACAATCACTCCTCATATCTGCTATTAGCCAACGAAGAATATAATCTATGATAAAAACAATAACGCAAAGATATTCTATTGTCAAAAGTAGGGCATTATCTTCACGAAACATTAGAGGGACAAGGCTCATCACTATTGAAATTAGCATTATATAAGAATAAAATCGTCTAAAGAAATAATAACGAATTCCCTTTTCCCGCTCAATAATATCAAAAATAATCTGTTTTAATTGTTTTATATTCATTTTATGTGCAATTATAAGTCGCACAAAGATAGTTAATATAAAAGTATTATTATCTTTGCCGAAGCAAAATAAAATTTAATTAAAATAGAAAAAGATGAAAAAGAAAGCATTAGTAATCAGCCTAACAAGCTTAATGATTGGGCTAGTTTCTTGCGAGCAAGCTCCAAAGGGTAATCTACAGATTCACGGTATTCTACCTAAGGGTTTAAGTGCAGAGGTACAATATGCCTATCTCCTTGATGACAACAATCAAGTCATTGATAGTGCAGAGATTAAGGACAAAACTTTTGATTTTGACCGCCAGACAGACGACAGCCTTAGACTTGCATCTATTGATGTGCCTCAGTCTTATAAATTGCCGATTATCTTGGAAGAGGGCAAGATTCAAGCCGATTTTAATACAGGTTTGGTTTACGGCACACCTCTCAACGATAGTTATAAAGAAATGGTTGCTAATAGCATCGCTAGTAGTAAGCGTGTTCAAGAGCAGATTGACAGCATCACAAAGTCTTCTGTCAATACAACTGTCGTAGATAGAGCTATTTCAAAGTTAGTTTTTGATACACAGGAGGCAGATAAGCTTGAATTAGCAAAATATCTTGCTAAGCATCCTAATAATGAAGTCGGAATTCTAATTTTGAGAGAATTGCTTGCTTTTGAGGGAATTAGCAGAGAAGAAGTCAGTCAATGGCGTGCTATGGCTCAGGAAAAGGTGTTGAACGACCCATTCATCAAGGAGCGTTACAAACGCTATGACAACGAGCTGAAAACTCAAGAAGGTGCAATGTTTACAGATTTTGAAGGACAGACAACGGAGGGAGAAGCAACTCGTCTAAGCGATTATGCTGGTAAGGGGAAATATATTTTGCTTGATTTCTGGGCTAGTTGGTGCGTGCCTTGTCGCTATGAACTGCCTAAGCTCAAGAAAATTTATAAGCAATATCAGGCAAAAGGTTTAGATATTGTTGGCGTTGCGATTGCGGATAAATTAGCTGACCATCAGCGTGCCGTAAAGGATGAAGAACTTGAATGGGCACAGATTGTTAGCGAAAGCGAAGCGAGTAATCTTTATGGTATTCACACAATTCCTCAGCTAATTCTTCTTTCGCCTGAGGGCAAAATTTTATCTCGTGGCTTGAGTGCAGACGAACTGACAGAGCAGCTTCCTGAGCTAATTAAATAAACCTTACAAATAATGTATACGAGGGCGTGTCCAAATCGGCACCCCCTCTTTTTTTGCTTGCTCCTTAGTTTATGATAATTCTCCCCTATAGAAACTCTAGTTCCTCCTAGGAGGAACTATCGCTAGACCTAGGACTAAATTTTGCTAGACCTAGGTCTAAGGAATGCTAGACCTAGGTCTAAGTTTTCTTAGTCCTAGGTGTAAGTTTCACGGAGTATATACTTAGCGACAACGGAGTATATACTTAAATTTTGCTAAGTATATACTCCGTGAAAAGGGCGATTTTAGGGGTGAAAAAAGTTTAGCCTGAAAAAAAATGACCCTCAAAATTTTCAAATTGAGGGTCAAAATAAAAAAGTTGAGGGTCAAAATTTTTGAAGCCTATTTTTGCTTATTTACTTATATAGTTTGCCCGAAAGGAAAACAAGCAAATTTTGCAAGTTTGAAGTGTTGCATTCCAAAAGGTATACCGATAATCGTAAGACAAAAGACTAAGCCTAAGATTAGATGAGCTAATGCAATCCAAATTCCGCCGAAAAGAATCCAAATAACATTAAAAACAAAACTAATACAACCCATTTCGCCATTCTTAAACTGAGGTCTCTGTCCGAAAGGGAACATTGAGAAAAGTCCTATTTTTATCAACTGATAACCAAAAGGTATACCGATAATTGAGAGACAAAAGAATAAACCTTCTAAGATGTAAGCTAAACCGATGAAGAAACCGCCAAAGATAAACCAAATGATATTTCCAAGTAATGCCATAATTATATTATTTAAGAGTTATTTACTTCTTTCTTGCAAGATAAGGTTTTAGGGCAAATTGATAAGCAATAAATAGTAGAACGCAAAGCGTAATGCCTAAGCCAATTGCTTTGCTGTAACGCATTACCGTTGGGATTAGTTCGTCTTCCGAGACAACTTTTCCAAAGTAGTAACCTAAGGCTGCAAGGATGCAGTTCCACGCTCCTGCTCCAATCGTCGTGTAGAGAAGAAACTTGCTGAGCGACATACGAGAAAGCCCTGCAGGAATAGAAATTAGCTGTCTTATACCTGGGATAAGACGACCGATAAGCGTTGAAGTCGTCCCATTCTTTTGGAAATAATGCTCTGATTTCTCTACTTTCTCTTGAGAAAGCAAGCACATACGTCCGAATTTGCTCTCAGCAAAGCGATAAACAATAGGACGACCAAGGTAGCGTGCTAAGAAATAGTTTAGCAAAGCTCCGATATCCGAACCAAGCGTTGCAAAAAGTACAACGAGATAAACGTTTAAGTCCCCATTTGCTGCACGATAGGCTGCAGGAGGCACGACGACTTCGCTCGGAAAAGGAATGAAAGAGCTTTCTATCGCCATTAAGATTGTTACCCAGAAGTAATCCAAATGATGCAATATATCCTTAATAAAGTCTAAAGATTCTAACATAAATATGCTTTGTTTTTTCTAAAAAATAAGTCTCTAAGCCAAAGAACTTAGAGACTTATATTGAATGATTTAGTTTATTTATTTTGCTTTGTCCAGCTGTCTCGTAAGCCAATAACTCTATTGAAAACAAGCTTTTCAGCCGTGCTGTCAGGGTCAAGAGTAAAGTAGCCGATACGTTGGAACTGGTACGATTCGCCAACTTTTGCCTCGGCAAGGAATGGCTCTATGCGAACGTTCTGCACGACCTTTAAGCTGTCAGGATTGATAAGCTCCGCAAGAGACTTGTCCTTGATGCTTGAAGGGTCTTCGTCTGTAAATAATCTGTCATAAAGACGCACTTCAGCCTCTAGGCTATCTGTGGCAGAAACCCAATGAATAGTTCCCTTAACCTTGCGATTCGCTTCAGGCATTCCACTTCTTGTTTGTGGGTCGTACTCTGCATAAACTTCTAGGACATTACCAGCCTCATCTTTCTTGCAACCTGTACATTTAATAATATAGGCACTCTTTAGGCGAACTTCCTTACCTTCAGTTAAGCGGAAGTATTTCTTAGGAGCATTTTCCATAAAGTCTGCACGCTCAATAAACAACTCACGAGAGAAGCTAGCTGTATGCGTGCCTGAGTTTTCGTCCTCAGGATTGTTGGTGAAAGTCATCGTTTCAACTTGTCCCTCAGGATAGTTCGTTAGCACAAGCTTGATTGGGTCTAAGACAGCTGAAACACGTGTTGCAACCTTGTTTAAGTCCTCACGAACACTATGCTCTAGGAGTGCCATATCGTTCATCCCGTCGTACTTAGTATAACCAATCTTGTCAATGAAAGAGCGGATAGACTGAGGCGTATAACCACGGCGACGCAGACCGCTAATCGTTGGCATACGAGGGTCGTCCCAACCTGCTACCAAGCCTTCCTCTACAAGTTGTAGAAGTTTACGCTTACTCATCATTGTATAACTTAGGTTCAAGCGGTTGAACTCATACTGATTAGGGCGATAGTCGCTGTCCTTGAGTAGCTCAACTAAATAATCATAAAGAGGGCGATGTACAACAAATTCTAGTGTACAAATCGAATGCGTAACACCTTCAAAGTAATCACTCTGTCCGTGAGCGAAATCGTACATCGGATAGACGTTCCACTTATTCCCTGTTCGGTGATGAGGCTGTTTGATAATGCGGTAGATAATTGGGTCACGGAAGTGCATATTATCCGAAGCCATATCAATTTTAGCACGAAGAATCATAGCTCCTTCTTCAAATTCTCCTGCATTCATTCTGTGGAAGAGGTCAAGGCTCTCCTCTACAGGACGATTGCGATAAGGACTCTCCGTTCCTGCTACGGTTGGTGTGCCTTTCTGCTTGGCAATTTCTTCAGCTGATTGTTCATCAACATAAGCGTGTCCTTCCTTGATTAAACGCTCTGCGAAAGCAAAAAGCTTCTCAAAATAATCCGAAGCGTAATACTCATTGCCCCATTCAAAGCCAAGCCATTTGATGTCTTCACGAATAGCATCAACGTACTCAACATCTTCCTTAGCAGGATTGGTATCATCAAAACGCAGGTTACACACTCCGCCATATTTCTGAGCGATGCCGAAGTCCATACATATCGCCTTAGCGTGTCCAATGTGTAAGTATCCGTTTGGTTCAGGAGGGAAACGTGTCTGTAAGCGTCCTCCGTTCTTACCTTCTGCAAGGTCTTTTTCTACTATTTGTTCGATGAAGTTAAGGCTTTTCTTAACTTCTTTTGTTTCGTCGTTTATGATTTCACTCATCGTTTTAATGCTCTCTTTGATGATTTATTTCTAAGTTTTAATGTACTTAAGCTTAAACCTCCCGTACATTTCTGATATTAAGCCACAAAGTTAATAGTTTTTTTGTAAACTTATCGTAGAATTAAAGTCTGTTCAGAGCAAGCACATCAAAATCTTATAATTTATAAAGCTCAGAAACTTATAATTTACATACTTTTGGAAACTGTCTTTTATTTAAGTGGAAATAAAAAAAGCTGTGGCGAAACTTTCATTTCACCACAGCCTTTAATTATTTAGTTTAAGAACTATACTAGTCTTTGAATTTTGCAGATAAGAACTCTCGATTTAAGCGAGCAATGTTACTTACAGAGATGTTCTTAGGACATTCCACTTCACAAGCACGAGTGTTTGTACAGTTACCGAAACCAAGTTCGTCCATCTTAGCAACCATTGCTTTAGCACGACGAGCAGCTTCAACTTTACCTTGTGGAAGAAGAGCCAACTGACTTACTTTCGCAGAAACGAATAGCATAGCAGAACCATTCTTACAAGCAGCAGCACAAGCACCACAACCAATACAAGCAGCAGCATCCATTGCCATATCTGCATCTACCTTTGAGATAGGAATAGCATTTGCATCAGGAATACCTCCTGTATTTACAGATACGAAACCTCCTGATTGAATAATCTTATCATAAGCAGAGCGGTCAACCATCAAATCGCGAATGATTGGGAAACCTGCCGAACGCCAAGGCTCTACAGTAATTGTATCGCCATCGTTGAAGCGACGCATATGCAATTGACAAGTCGTAATGCTATCGTCGGGTCCGTGTGGGTGTCCATTGATATAAAGAGAACACATACCACAGATACCTTCACGACAATCGTGGTCAAATACTACTGGTTCTTTACCTTCTCTTACAAGCTGTTCGTTAAGAACGTCAAGCATTTCAAGGAATGAACTTCCCTGAGAGATGTCCTTCAGTTCATAAGTTTCAAACTTACCTTTTTCTTGTGGACCTCTCTGACGCCAAACTTTAACTTTGATATTTATATTTTTATCCATTATATTCTTTAGCCTT
>PDWI01008434.1_pt1 | contig 12141 bp, 12 predicted proteins | sample 1430891 | NCBI WGS metagenome assembly PDWI01 (sample SAMN01162508, study PRJNA174530) | Oral metagenome, whole genome shotgun sequencing project. | biome: Marine environment; feature: Marine mammal; material: Swab sample of the gingival sulcus; isolation source: swab sample of gingival sulcus...
CCGGCATTTTTGCCTTAGCTGATTGAAATCACATTTCAACACATCAAGATGAAGCAGTTCCACATTAGGCGGCAGATCCTGCTCTTCTTTATGGCAGCGGATGATGCCCCGGTCAATCTCAAGGCCGATCACCTTTTTAACCCGCTCAGCCAGCGGCCTGGTCAAAGCCCCAAGCCCCACTCCAACCTCAATTACCGTATCCTCAGTTGTCAAATCAGCCAAATCGACTATTCTTTCAGCCGTATGCCGATTGACCAAAAAATTCTGCCCAAGTTTTTTTTGGGGCATCAGCCGATGTCGGCCCAAGGTCTCCCTGGTCTTGCCGTATCCAGTCATTATTCGGTCTTTTTCAGCTCTTTTTTGTTTTTACGTTTTTGATCAAGCCGGGTGAAAAAAAACAGGGAGCCGTAATAACCGGCAATGGCAAAGGGCAGGGCAAAAACAAAACCGCCGACCAGCAGTACAACCAGAGACTCGTAACCAAGGTCAAAGAAGGCGTGATAAAGGCTTACTGAATGGCTTTCGATAATAAATTTATCAATAATATCTTTTATTCTCGACCAGTTAAGCTCATATTGGGTAAGGTTGTTGCCCAGCAGGACACTAAAATAATAGATGGGAAAATAGGTCAGCGGGTTGCAGACCACCCAACTGGCGATGATGGCAGCAATGACCGAGCTTCTGGTGGCAAGGCATAAAAAGATAATCATTACGGTATGAAAGGGCATGGTCGGGGTCAGCCCGATAAAAATACCTATGCCGCAGCCAAGAGCCAGAACCCGAGGGTTGCCCCTCAGCCTTTTGAAGCGGAGAACATAGTAACGCCATATACGTGAAATAGTAGATTTCCTTTCCATTTTCATCAACCTAGACTGGATCGTGAAAAAACATCGTCATCAAGCTCAAGTCTCCGGCCGGACCGAAAAAGATGGTAGCCGCTAAAAGCAATCATCGCCGCATTATCCGTACAATAGGCAGGGCGAGGGGCAAAAAATCCTAAACTATGCTCTAGGCACATCTGCCCCATGGCCTCCCGCAGCCTGCCGTTGGCCGAAACGCCGCCGCCCAGCACCACCGAAGCGGTATTATATTTAAGGGCTGCCCGCCTGGTCTTTTCAACCAGAACTTCCACCACGGCTTCCTGAAACGAAGCACAAATATCCTCTATCGGTAAATCTCCTTGTCTGCAATTATTGCAGTAATTCAGCACCGCAGTTTTTACCCCGCTAAAACTAAAATCAAGGCTGTCATCTTCCAGCCAGGCCCGTGGAAATGCAATTTCTCCAGAGCGGCCCTCAAGTGCCTTGCGGGAAACATTCGGCCCGCCAGGGTAGGGCATACCAAGTATTTTAGCCACCTTGTCAAAGGCTTCTCCGGCGGCATCGTCCCTGGTGCGGCCCAGCAGGGTAAAATCCGTGAAACTTCTGGCGAGGAAAATTGAAGTAGTGCCGCCCGACACCGTAAGGGCCGTAAAAGGAAAGTCTGGTTTTTCTTCTTCCAGAAAGACCGAGAGAATATGCCCGCTCATATGATCAACCCCAACACATGGCTTATTCTGATGCCAGGCAAGTGCCTTGGCGTAGGAAAAGCCGACCAGCAGCGAGCCGATCAGTCCCGGTCCCTGGGTAACGGCAATCAGGTCAATATCTTCCATGGTAATATCGGCCTCGGCTAATGCCTGATTGACCACCGGATGAACAGCGGTCAGATGCTGGCGGGCGGCAAGCTCCGGCACTACGCCGCCAAATTTGTTATGAACACTATCCTGACTGCTAAGCACGCTGGACATCACGGTGCAATCGTCTTGCAAAACCGCTGCCGCCGTATCATCGCATGAGCTTTCTATGCCGAGGGTCAACATACTTTGCCTATTTATTATGTTGGCCGTTCGGGTAGGAACCCAGCCATTCAAAATAGGAACACTGCTCCCGCAAACGCCGGCATCCCTTCCTTATTCTGTCATCGTCCATATGCCCGATCATATCAAGGAAAAATAAATATTTCCACTGCTTGCCCTTGACGGGTCTGGATTCGATTTTGGCAAGGTTGATATTTTCTTCCGAGAGGATGGTCAAAATCTCGTTTAAGGCTCCCGGCCGATCCAGCAGGCCAATGAGCAGAGAGGTTTTATCGCTGCCCGAAGCGGCAGGGGAGTTTTGGCCGATAACCAAAAATCTGGTGGTGTTGCCGCTGTAATCCTCAATACCCCGCACCACCACCTGTAAATCATAGGTTTTTATCGACAGGGATGAGGCTATGGCACCGATATTCGGGTTGTCGGCGGCCATTTTTGCCGCTGCTCCAGTGGAAAAAACCGGCAGGGTGGGGATTTCCGGCAGGTTTTTCCGCAGCCATTCACGGCACTGGGCAAGGGGCTGGGCGTGAGAGGCAATGGTTTGAATATCCTTAATATTTCCAGATTTACAGACCAAATTATGATTGATGCCAAGCTGCACCTCGCCACAAATCTTCACCCGGTACTTCACAAAGGAATCAAGGGTTGAAAAGACCGAACCTTCAATGGAATTTTCCACCGGTACAATGCCGTAACTGATCCGGTCTCTTTGTACCTCGGAAAAAACATCATCAATGGTTTCAAGCGGTTTATAATCGGCGGTGCGGCCAAAATACTTAACCCCGGCCAGATGGGTAAAGGTTGCCTCCGGCCCCAGATAACCGACCTCAATTTTTTTTTGGCATAAACGGCAAGTGGTGATTATTTCACGGAAAATTGAGCGGACGGCCTTTTCCGGAAAGACACCTTTATTTTCCTTGAGCAGCCTTTCATAAATCTGCCTTTCCCGAAGCGGGTCCCAGGCGGCCTTATTTTCCTCATCCTTTAATTTGCCAATCTCGGCTGCACTGGCAAGACGCTGCTGCAGCAGGCTGAGAATTTGCCGGTCAATATCATCAATATGGTTTCTGATGGTAATAATTTCTCTGTTATGCAAGTCCATGGCTCCCCCGTCCGGTGCGATTTATGAAAACCGTGCGTTGAAATTTAGGTTAAAGAAAAAGCTATGTCAAGCCGTAAAACGCTGGTATAGGAAGGATTTGGTTATTTCTATCGGCGGAGTTTAGGGCATGAAAATTCTGAAAAAATTTACCCTGCTAACTGAAAAAATAAAAAAATATCAAGATGTTCTGGTCGCATTTTCAGGCGGCGTGGATTCCGGGCTGCTGGCCTTTGCCGCTTTACGGGCCTTGCCGGAAGGCCGGGTGAAAGTATGTCATTTAAGCTCTGTTCTGCATCCGGGCGGTCTTGAGCAGGAGATTAGGCATTTTTTTACCGGGCTTGATGTTAGCAGTGAACAATTTGAAATTATTGAGATAAATCCTCTTGAATGGAATGATTTTGTCAAAAATGATTCTTCCAGATGTTATGTTTGTAAGCGGAAAATGTATGAAACCATGATTACTCTTTCGCCCGGAAGTCATACCAAAATACTGGACGGCACCAACACCGATGATTTAGGGCGGCATCGTCCCGGCCTTACGGCCATTCGTGAGCTGGGCATAGAAACACCTTATCTTGACTGCAATATAAATAAGTCTGACATTCGCCTGCTGGCCCGATATTTCAGGCTTTCAAACCATGATTTGCCTGCAAATTCATGCCTTGCCGCCAGAATCAGGCCGGGGGAAAAAATAACCGCTGACAAGTTAAAACTAATTGATCATGCAGAAAAAATTCTTTATGAATTCGGCTATACGTCCTGCCGGGTCAGGCCGGACGGCGGCGAAGCTGTTATTAAACTTGCAGCAGATGAATTAGATCGGCTGCAAAAATCCGGTAATATATTGTTAATACAGGAAAATTTTTATCAACTTGGCCTTGGCAGCATCAGATTAAGCCGGGACTTTTTCGGCTAATTTTTGATAAGAAAAAAAATTTTATTTAACAAAATATGTTAGCTGCCCTTGAATATGATTTGAACATGAATTATCCTGATACCTCGTTTGGGCGGTAATTTTTTCTTTTGACAAATTTGTCTTAGTCTGTTTTAAGAGGTGCCCTTAGAGGAGGGGCGGCGTAGCGTGCTGCCTTGTTAACAAAAAGAATAAGCAGGGAGGATGGTATGAACAAAAAGGAACTGATTGAAAGCATTGCTGATGCTGCTGATATTAGTAGGGCTTCAGCAGAGAAGGCATTAAACGGAACCTTGGCTGCCATTGCCGATGTTCTCAAGGAAGGCAACAAGGTAACCTTGGTCGGCTTTGGCACCTTTTCTGTTTCAAGGCGTGAAGCCCGCCAGGGCCGTAATCCGCAGACGGGTAAAACCATTGATATTCCAGCCAAAAATGTAATCAAGTTCAAGGCCGGAAGCAAGTTGTCAGATGCGGTTAACTAGGTCTTTCAGAGTTTCTATTGCCTGACCCATAGTCTATTTGGGTTATAATATTTTTGCTTCATAGGCGTAAAAAGGTCATTCCGGCTGGGAAATGGCCTTTTTTTTTCGTATGTTGCGAACCGGATTTACCACTGGTGCATGTGCTGCGGCTGCCGGTAAGGCGGCGGCGGTTATGCTCCTGCAGAAAAAAGCTGTTTCTGTGGTTTCCATTCCCTTTCCCGATGGTCTGCGGGCAGAATTTGCCGTTAATTCAATTGATTTTACTGATGACAGCAAGACGGCTGTAAGGGCATCAATTAAAAAGGATGCCGGGGATGATCCTGATGTTACCAACGGCATCCTGATTGAGGCGGAGGTCAGCAGAATTGCCTGCGGGGATAGCCAGGTGAAAATACAGGGCGGCATCGGGGTTGGGCTGGTTACTAAACCCGGTCTTGCGGTTGAGGTGGGAAAACATGCCATCAATCCGGGGCCTGTAAAAATGATTACTGCGGCGGTTGAGGAAGCTATGGCAGAATGCGGCTGCCAAGGCGGGCTGGCCGTAACCGTTTCGGTGCCGGAAGGGGAGAGGGTTGCCGCCAAAACCTTTAATCAGAGGTTGGGCATTGTCGGGGGCATATCCATTCTAGGAACTACCGGCGTGGTTAAACCCGTTTCGGCCGGAGCCTGGCAGGCAACCATTAAAACCTCGATGAAGGTGGCCCAAGAGGGCGGTTTGAAAACCATCGTGGTCTCAACCGGCAGAACCTCGGAAAGTGCGGCTCAGGCAATTTTTGATTATCCGCCAGAAAGCTATATAATGATGGGAGACTTCCTTGAATTTACCTTTACTTCCGCCGCCAGTTTCTCCTTTGATAAGATTATCTACTCAGGAATGTGGGGAAAAATCCTTAAAGGGGCCATGGGCTGGAGCAATACCCATGTTAGAAATAGTTTTTTAACCACTGAAGAAATTATTTTATTTATGGAAAAACAAGGGGTTGATAAGCATGTAACCGAAAAGTTAAAGGGCAGCAACAGTGCCAGGGAAATTTTTGGCAGACTACTTGATATGAATGGTGAAAATATTATCTTGATGGTTTGCGAAATTGCCAAAAAGAGGTTTGAAAAATGGTCGAATGCCCCGGTCGAAATTTATTTAATCGGCCCGGATAAACAGGTTATTATAAATTGCAACTAAATTTTGGCCATTTCCAAAGCGTTGGAAAATGTTGAAGTATTGCTGGATTGTTATAATAAGTACAACAGATATAAGTTTGCAAAAGAGTGAGCTACTGGTATGGTCAAGTTTTTCAATAAAATCGGAGGTTCACATGCAAAAAAATACAGGGAACATCTACAAGCAACTTTCTCAAGGGTAGTATCGGCGACAGTATCAATTTAATGCTGGCAGCGGCTGCATTTAACTTCAAAAAGTGGATGAGGGAGGTATATACTTTTTTACGCCTATTTTTTATCGGCATAATGTGCATGTTGGCTTTGCAAAAATTAGCTCTGAAAACTCAAAAATAGAGTTTTGCAGGGGTGACTAACTAGTTAGTTCTAGCTTGCTAAACGAAACCAAGTGCAGCCTTAGCATAGCGGTAAATAGTTCCGGCAGGAATTTCTGCAAAGCTATATTTTTTCTGGTTATTTTAACCATAGCTTTATGTTTACGATGTTTTTTGATTAGATGATCCATACCAGCCGGAGCTTGGCCGATAATATTATTAGCTATAAATTCCCCGGATTGAACCGCCGCATTGATTCCTTCGCCGGTTAATCCCGAGGCTATACCTGCGGCCTCTCCGGCCAGAAAAATGCGGCCAAAATTCCAGCCCCAATAATCATAGCTGATCCTTTCTATCTCAGGTTTTACCTTGCCGGCTGCCAAACTTTGTGCTGCCGCCCAGTTAACCAGATTTTTAATTACAAGTTTCGGCGGCAGATGATGGACATAGGCACCCACCGAAACCATTTGTCGGTGCGGAAATATCCAAGCATAGCCATTTTTGAAATAATTTGGGACAAAATGCCACTGCATTTCCGGGCAGGAAACCGGTAGCTGAAAATTCACTCCCAGACCATAACGCTTCATCGGCAGGCCAAGATGCCGCCTGACTATTGAACCGGCACCATCGGCACCAACCAAAATGGAATAGGGCAAGGATATTTCCCTGCCGTTATGCAAACATTTTACCCGGTCATCCTCAATGTCTTTAACTCGGCAACCACTGATAATACTGGCACCTGCCGATTCTGCCTTATCCAGCATAAACTGCCCCAACTCTCGGCGGTTTACCGTTGCCAGCATAGGCTCTTTTGAGCAAAGCCGCACCCTTTGCCTGGGCGTTATAATTTGCAGCGAATAAAATTTTCTTTGCAGAAGCCGATCTGGAATATTTTGCAGCTGTCCATTCCAGGTGATTCCGCCGGCACAGATCTTGCCGCCAATCCTGCTTTTTTTCTCGATCACGGTAACATCCAGTCCAGCTTGGGCCAGCACTGCCGCACAAGACAAACCAGCCGGCCCAGCTCCGACAATCACTATTTTTTCAGTTGGTTTCATCAGATAAATCAAGGAAAATAATAAAAAAATGTCTCTTAACCAGCCGGAAAAAAACATCCTATAATAAAATCGGAAAAATGAAAACCTTGTTTTAAGCGATATAAGAAATTATAACCATGCGGACTTATTTTTATATTTTATATTTTATATTTTATAACTACAAACCGCCAAACATTTACACTGGTTCTGATATGCAGGAAATAATTCATCCTTATCTCACTTATCTGGCACCGCCGATCATAGGTGCCTTTATCGGTTATCTGACTAACAAAATTGCTATCAAGATGCTGTTTAGGCCGCTGACCAAACGGCAGATTTTCGGGTTTAGAATCCCTATGACACCGGGCGTTATTCCGGCAAAACGCCATGAGCTGGCACTTAATATGGGACAGATGGTCGGGGAGCATTTACTCACCAGTGATGAACTCGGCAAGGCCGTGCAAAAGGATGATTTTCAAAAGCATCTTCTGCAGTTTATCCAAATCAAAACCGGCCAGTTAATGGAAAAGGAACTTGGCAGCCTAAACGATTTGATACCAAAAAGATTTTTCTTTTATATGGTTATGGCAAGGCCGCTGTTAATCGGCAAAATTACTGAAAAATTTAAGGAAGTTATCCTGTCAGATACCTTTGCAGCCACAGCAAAAAATGAAATCGAAAAGGGGGTAAAACATTTTCTAAATCAGGATATTAACTCGCTGGCAGGCGGGGATAAAGAGCAGATTTTTTTATTTCTTGACAGTAAAATAGAGCAGCTTGTTCAGGCAGAATCACTGCATAACTGGCTGGAAAAAATCATAAAACAAAAAATTTATTTTACTTTGCAGCAGGGCAGAAGCCTGGCCGATCTAATGCCGGACGAGGCTCTTGAAATCGCCATTGAGGCCTTGGAGGAACAGGTGCCGCAATTTCTGGACAGGCTGGCGGCAATGACGGCAGAACCGGTGGTGCGGGATAAAATCATTGCCGGAGTAAAGGAGGGCGTGGCGTCCTTTATCGAAAGCCTGGGGCCGATGGCGGCCATGGCGGGCAATTTTATCACCATGGAACTGGTGGAAGAAAAGGTTCGGGAGTATCTTATACTAAAAGAAGAAAGCATCAAAAACGGCCTGCAGCAAGATGAAATAAAAGATAAAATAACCAATATCTTAAAAAGACGGCTTGAAAATTTTTTTAGAGAGCCGCTGGTTAATATTCTGCCAGGTAATGGCAATGAGCTGGTTGAAAAATTTGGTGAAAATACTGCCCGAAAAATCATCGGTATTTTTAAGGAAAAAGAGCTGTCTTCTGCTATTTCCAGCTTGCTTAGGGAAAGGGCAGCAAACTATTTTGATCTAAATCCAAGCATTGAACAAGTACTGCTGGATCTATTTGGGGAGCAGCGGATAAGAAAAGGGGAAAACTGGCTGGCTGAAGAGTTGATCAACCTGACTAGAAGTGAAGAAAGTATCAAAACTGCCGAATCAGCCATCGAGAAGCTGGTAGGCAATCTGCTAAATCGGCCAATAGGAAGGCTGGCAAGATTTATTCCGGCCATGGTGCGGGAAGATTTATGCATTATGGCCAGGGATTTTTCCTCAAACCTGCTGGCCGCAGAGATGCCCGGCATTGTCCGCTCGCTAAATATTCAAAATATTGTAACAGAAAAAATCGATTCGCTGGATCTGCTTCATCTTGAAAAACTGCTTCTGTCCATCATGGAGGAGCAGTTCAAATATATCAATTTATTTGGAGCCTTACTTGGTTTTATAATAGGTTGTGTTAATTTGTTAATCATTCTGGTTTAATTTTCACAAAAAATAGAATTAGTGACATATGAATATTCTGGAAATTCTGCTTCAGGAAAAGAGGGATAGAACCAAAGGGGGAATATATCATCACACCCAAATAAAACTCAGTTTTAATACCAACCGGATAGAAGGCAGCCAATTATCAGAAGAACAAACAAGATATATCTATGAGACCAATACCATCATCACGGAAAATGCTGACGGTACAGTAAATGTTGATGATATTATTGAAACTGTCAACCATTTTTCCTGTTTTGATTTTATGCTGGATATAGCCGGAGATAAATTATCTGAACAGCAAATCAAGGAATTTCATCGGATACTTAAATCAAATACAAGTGATGCCAGAAAATCCTGGTTTAATATTGGCGGCTATAAAACCAGGGCTAATATGGTTGGCGGTCTTGAAACATGCCTGCCTGAAAAGGTGCAATCCGAGATGTCAAGGCTGATCAATTATTATAATCAAAAGCTGCAAATAACCATTGAGGATATTATAGATTTTCATTTCAGATTTGAAAAAATACATCCCTTTCAGGACGGTAATGGCCGGGTGGGCCGATTGGTAATGTTTAAGGAATGTCTGAAAAATAATATAGTGCCGTTTATTATTGAAGATAAATACAAATTTTTCTACTACCGGGGATTATCAGAATACCTAAAAACAAATGGTCATTTATTAGATACCTGTCTGTCTGCTCAGGATAAATATAAGGCGGTTCTGGATTATTTTAGCATAAAATACTAGCTATTTAATGAAGTTACGCAATGATGAAAAGAGTGTCAATAGATTGCTGGGCTAGCAAGTCAGTTTATCCTTAGCAGTTTTTTTATAATCAGCCATAAACGATAAAATCCTGCAGATAAAGGTAATCTTTTTTCCCCTTTTTCAGCTTCCGGCAGATAATATGACATCAGTCTTATCCACCAGATAACCGTTGCCGGGTGTTTTATATACCTTGCCCATAAAAACCGCGGCAGTGAGTAGCCGGTGCCGTAATGAACCCGCAACCACCACTCCGGCGGCAGCAGGCTTTCCTTTAGTATTTTCAGCGGCTTGTCCCTGCCCATCATCTTCATCCTTCGTTGCGGCCAGCCCCGGAAGGGAAGCGGCGGTAAAGGTTTTTGCTGTGCCTTTTCTGCCAAAAAAGTGTTTGCCGCTTTTTCTGTATCCCAGGGGGAAATATGGTGCATCAAAGGCAAGGCCCGGCAAAGCCCCTTAGGCACCTTGTCCCAGTTGATTTCCTGAAAATATCTCTCGGTAAAACCGATTAAATCGGCGGCATTGATCAGCTTATAGGTCTCATAGGATAAGGGCGAGCGAAAGGCATGCTGATAGATATGAACCAGCATCTCCTCCCAGCCTAAAATATACGCCCGGCCTTTACCAACATCAATAATCTTTCCGGTGCGGATAAGCTGGTCAAAATCCGGGTTTTCAGGAGCAGGCGGGCAGTCTGGATAGAGCTTGCCATGCAGTTCAAGACAGATTAAAACCCCGTCAATATTCTTTTGCAGGGCCGGTAAATGATGGTGATCCGGCGAAATAGGTGCATCGGACTGTTCAAAGCCTTCGTCAAGCAGTAATTCCTGGGCCTTGCCCGCCTCTTCCGGGTGAAAGAGCAGGTCAATATCCCGCATTGGCCGTAAGGACGGATCAGGATAAAGGGTCTGGCAAAGGGCAATGCCCTTGACCAGTATCGGTCTTAGTTTATGCCGATCCAAAATATCAATTAACTGCCCGAGAAATTGCAGCCGTACATTCGCCTGCTGTTGATGCCTCAGAGTTAACAGATGCAGGCTCCTGCGGATAGCTGGCGGAATTTCTACTCCTGCTTCAGCAAGATGTTTATGCAGCAGCGGGGTCATCCCCTCCCGTTCCGAGAGTTCCAGCAGCTCTTGCCAGCCATTGAAATTTTCGCATTCCTGCCGCAGCATCTGATGCTGAACGGGATGGCCGTCTATACGGGCACAGATTTCAAGCAGGCGGCAGCGTTTCATGGCTTAGTATCTTGAAAAACTGCTCTAAATCGGCAAAACTTGCGTAAGTTAGCATAAATGACCGACATTTTTTGCTTATATCGGCAATGCTCGGCACCCCATGCTGCTGGTGGTCTCTGGCATTAACATGGGCGGCCAGCAGATAGAGGCTGGCCTGGGCGGCAGAAATTTCCCGCAGGCAGGGCTTTTCTTCGGGAGCAAAACGGGGAAAGATAATATCGGTCAACCTTGGCCTTGCCTCCGGTTTTATGGCGGTAAAGCTCGGGTTAAGCAGCCGATGGGCAATCATGGCACCCTTATTATGATCCAAAATAATTCCATCTTCGTTATAAGAAGGCAGAGGCCAGGATGCATGATCGGGGCCAACTTTAAGACTTATGGGCCGAGTTAAAGGCAAAAGCCCCCCATCGGCATCCAGAAAGACCAATTCATCGGTTAAATACTGAAAACCGTTTTGCACCAGCCAGCAGGTCAGCGTGCTTTTACCGCTGCCGCTTTTACCCGGCAATAAAAAACATCTTTTTTGCTTATGATTAAATACCGCCCCGGCATGAAGGGCATGATAGTGTCTGCTGTTTTGAATGCAATGAAAAATAACTTCATTAATCATGGCATAGGCCAGTTGATAGGCCGATTCTCCCTGATAAATTATTTTATTTTCATCTTGATCGGATAAGGAAAAAGCCTCTTTCTCAGAGGCGGTCATATAGAACCGTTTGGTTACAACAGGCTGATAAATCTTGGGGAAATCGGTGAATAAAAACTCAGCGATTGCCAGGACCCTTTCTCCCCGGCAATCAATAATAAACTCAACTTGCTCAAATCCGGTTCGATATAGGCTAGGCAAGGCTTATTACTCCAGAATCCTGCAGCATATTTAGAGCTGAAAAAACATCTTCGGAAATGGTATCTCCCTGCTCCGGGTACCTTTCCTGCAGGCAGGCAATAATCTGCCTAATGCTCATACTCTCCTGACAAAGCAGCCAGACCGCATAGGCGGCATCATTAAGATATACCGCCTTGGTATTTCCCTTATTATAAAGAAGAATCTCATTATCAAATTCTTCCACGGTAAAACCGGAGATAATCTGCGGATGCTGATCGGTGTTCATACGGTTTATGGTATTTAAAAAGTATTTCACTTATTAACTCATATTGACTATAAAAAAACTCCGCTAGACCAAGCATGGTATTGTAGTCATTGCCCGGAAATTAAACAATAGTGCTTCAGATTTACTGACATGCAAAATTCTTTATTGTAATATGCTAATTTAATTAAATATATTTTAACATCTCAACGTTTCTGAAACACTACCAATGCTAAGAAGTTATTTTACTTGGTAGTGTTCAAAATTCTGTGTCATCGTCCATGTCCATGTAGCTCTCTGCCGTAGCGGAAGCAAAAGTCAGCTCCGAGAATGGGCTGCCAAAATGCTCGTCGGAGGAGCTG
>PDWI01008435.1_pt1 | contig 12141 bp, 6 predicted proteins | sample 1430891 | NCBI WGS metagenome assembly PDWI01 (sample SAMN01162508, study PRJNA174530) | Oral metagenome, whole genome shotgun sequencing project. | biome: Marine environment; feature: Marine mammal; material: Swab sample of the gingival sulcus; isolation source: swab sample of gingival sulcus...
CCAATGATTCTTACCTGTCAAAAATGTAACACCCGTTTCAACCTGGAAGATTCTCTGCTGAAACCAAGCGGATTAAAAGTCCGATGCAGTCAATGCAAGCACATTTTCATGGTTTATCCTGATCGGGATGACGTTGATCCTGAAATCCTGGAAGACATTTTTGAAGAACAACAATCTACACTGGATGAAAAATTGGTTCAAAAAAAATCCTCGGAACCTGAACAAAAGGAAAAAGAGGAAGAATCAGAAGAACCTCCTGATTTTTCTGAATATGAAAAGGTATTGGATCAATCAACTCGTCCCAAATCTTCTGACAGCCCCACAAACGAAACAGCTACCATTCAAGATACAACAAAAATTTCTTCCGGCCAAACAACCAGGGAGAAAACGGAACAACAGAATGATAAGCAAGTTGAAGTCCCAGAAATCGCTCCAAGAGTTTCTGAAAAATCCATTTCTCCTGAATTTATTCCCCCTCCCCAGCCTCCGCAAATTCGTGCAAGGCCATCCCACAAGTTACAAAAGAAAAAAAACAAGACAAAATTACCAATTATCTTGCTTGTGGTGGTATTCCTGGCAACGGCAGGGGCATATATCGCCAGCCTTTTTATGGGATATAAAATTCCCTGGCTGTCTCAATCCAAACTGCCCATCATTGAAAAGCTGACCTCCCAGGAAGAATTTGTCTCTACAGAGCCAACGCCAACCGTTGACCAGGAAGAATTGTCCAGCAAATTTGTTGCCAACCTGAATGACGGCGACCTTTTTGTCATCACCGGAATCGTTAAGAATCCCCCAAACATTGCCTATCACCACATCCAGGTAAAAGGGACCCTATTGACCAAAGATCAAAAACGGGTATCCACCAAAAGAGCATTTTGTGGAACCATTATCAGCGATGAGATGCTTAGGACAGAACACCTTTCCAAAATCAATGCGCTGTTATCCAATAAGCTGGGAATGAACGGCAATAACAGCAACCTTGCTCCGGGTGCTCTGATTCCATTTATGCTGGTATTTCCTGAACTTTCGGAAAATATGTCCAATTTTGCCGTTGAAGTAGAAGGTTTTGAAAAGGTACCTGTAAAATAGTATTTGACAATTTCATCCATATTATGATATAAAAATGCGGTTTTTTGGCGACGTAGCTCAGCTGGTCAGAGCATGCGGCTCATATCCGCAGAGTCCGGGGTTCAAGTCCCTGCGTCGCTACCAGATCATACATCACAGAATGTGATTTTTTCATAAAAAAAAGCCCTTGTTGATTCAAGGGCTTTTTTTATATTTCCTGCTCTGAATTGTTCTCGTTTTTTCACAGCGAATATGCAAGCAGACCTTTTTTATAGTCTTGTGAAATCCAATGGTATTGCCAATAACATACCCGCCCAGGGAGATGAGAAGCAACTCATGAATAAAAAATGTCTGGCAAGCGGATTGCCTGCCAGACATGGGTGGAATGAACGAAGGTGAGTGAGAAATGGTTCAGGGTCTAGTGAATGGGGATTTGTTTTACTGCCTGCTCATGCTTTCCTTTTTGCAGGGTGACGGTCAAAATCCCTTCTTTGAACTGGGCAGAAATCTCATCGGTGAGAATATCATCGGACAGGGTGAATGCCCGCTGAAATTTTCCAAAACTTCTTTCCCTTCTGTAATAGGTTTGCCCCTTGTCTTCATTCTCCTGCCTGCGTTCCCCTTTCAAGGTAAGAACATTGTCCTCCACATCAATATGGATGTCTTCCTTGGATAAGCCGGGCAGTTCCACCGTCAGTAAGACAGAATCATCCTGTTCCATGATGTCCACGGGGGGATTCCAAATCCGGTTTCCCATGGGTGAAAGAAGGGAATCATTAAAAAATTCATTAAAACTTTCCCGGAACAAGGACAAATCATTAAAAGGGTTGTAGCGTACAAGTTTCATAACATACCTCCTGTGGTTATTTTTTTCATGGTAAATGTTTTTGGCATTTTTGCCGTTTGAAAAGAAATTAACCACAAAAAGGTATATGTCAATATATTAAATATTACTTTTAATAAAAGCAGTTCAAAAAGTAATATGAATAAATCTTAAAAAAGTTGACTTATTCAGATTTTAAGACACAAAGGAAGGCTGACTGGGGAATTTCCACACTACCCACCATCTTCATTCGTTTTTTTCCTTTTTTCTGTTTTTCTAATAGCTTACGCTTTCTGGAAATATCACCGCCATAGCATTTGGCGGTAACATCCTTGCGAAAGGCAGAGATGGTTTCCCTTGCGATGATTTTTCCCCCAATAGCCCCCTGGATGGGAATCTTGAACTGCTGTCTGGGAATTTCTTCCCTCAGACGTTTACAGGCTGCCCTGGCCCGGCTTTCTGCCTTATCCCGATGAATCAACTGGGACAGGGCATCCACCTTTTCTCCATTTACCAAAAAATCCAGTTTTACCAGATTGGTTTCCCGGTAGCCTGAAATTTCATAATCAAAGGAGCCATAGCCCTGGGTCACGGACTTCAACCGGTCATAAAATTCGTATACCACCTCTGACAAGGGCAGTTCAAACCGCATATCCATCCGGTTTGCCGTCAGATACTGGTAATTGGTACTGACACCCCGAAATTCGTGGCACACCTGCATGACGTTTCCCATGTAGGTATCCGGCACAATAATGGTTGCGTTGATGAAAGGTTCGCGGACCCTGGCAATTTCCGAAGGATCAGGATAATCCACAGGATTATCAATGATGAGCACCTGACCATCGGTGAGTGTCACTTCATATTTCACCGAAGGAGAGGTCAAAATCAGGGAAATATCGTATTCCCTTTCCAGACGCTCCTGGACAACTTCCAGATGAAGCAGGCCCAAAAAACCGCACCGATACCCAAAACCCAATGCAAGGGAAGAATCCTTTTCATAGATCAGGGCAGCATCATTGAGTTTGAGCTTTTCAAGGGCCAGGGTAAGTTCCTCATAATCATCTGCTGCCACAGGATACATGGAGGAAAACACAACCGGAGTCGGCTCTCTAAAACCGCCCATGGCCTCTGTACAGGGATTTTCCGGCATGGTCATGGTATCCCCGATTTTCACATCGGAAATGGTCTTGATGCCTGCAATACAATATCCCACCTGCCCTGCGGCCAAACGATCCTGGGGATTTCTCTGGATCTGAAACAATCCCACTTCCTCTACCTTGTACTGGGCATTGTTGGACATAAACATAATCCTGTCTCCCTTTGCAATGCTTCCCTGGAAAATCCGGAAATGGATAATGGTTCCCCGGAATGCATCGTAATGGGAGTCAAAAATCAATGCCTTAAAAGGCAGGTCTTCTGCCTGGTCACCGCCATCAGGGCAAGGGATGCCTTCAACAATGGCAGGAAAAATGGCTTCCACTCCGGTACCCACCTTTGCAGAGACCGCCACAGCATCATCTCCTTCCAGCCCAAGATCTTCTTCCACCTGGCTCTTTACCCAGTCAATATCTGCGCTGGGCAAATCAATCTTGTTGATTACAGGAATGATGGCAAGATCGTGTTCCATGGCAAGGTACAAATTGGCAAGGGTCTGGGCTTCCACTCCCTGGGTGGCATCCACAATAATCAATGCTCCCTCGCAGGAAGCAAGGGCCCTTGACACCTCATAGGAGAAATCCACATGGCCCGGCGTATCAATGAGGTTCAACAGATATTCCTTCCCGTCCGGCGCTGTATAAGGCAATGTCACCGTCTGGGATTTAATGGTAATTCCCCGTTCCCGTTCAATATCCATGGAATCCAGGATCTGTTCTTTCATGTCCCGGTCGGAAATGATGCCTGACAACTGAATGAGACGGTCAGACAGGGTGGATTTTCCGTGGTCAATATGGGCAATAATGGAAAAATTTCTGATGCGGGTAATATCCTGCTTCACTAGCTCTCCAACTATATATATTTAGTTATTAATTTTATTGATTACACCAATTGATTTCCATTCCATCTTGATAATTTCCTGACCACCAGCAAGATGACAGATGCAAGGCACCGGATAAGCAGTATCAGGCATACGACGCAGGTGGTATTGTATATGGTGGATCAGAATTTTCAGCCTTCCATGGCCTTGATTCTTCCAAGATGCTGTTCCAGTTTTTCCTGTTTTTCTTCCAATGAATTTTTCTGATTCCTTACCTTTTCCACAACATTGACAGGGGCATTTTCCAGAAAACTGTCATTATTCAGGCGTTTTTGGCAAGCAAGCAGTTCCCTGGTGTTTTTGTCCAGCTCCTTTTGGAGCCTGCTGATTTCCTTTTCAAAATCAATCACCCCTTTCAAGGAGACATAGACTGTGGTGTCTGCAACCACAAAGGCCGCAGCAGAATCAGGCACAGCTGCTTTTTCGCAAAAATCCAGGGCATCCAGTCCTGCAAGATTCATCAGCATATCCTTGTTGCCCCCAACCAATACCTTTTGAGCGCCATCTTCGGTTTGCACAAGGACAGCCAGCTTGGCAGAAGGCTTAATATTCATTTCACTCCGGATGTTTCGAATCCCAGACACCAGATTAAACAAATAGGACATGCGCTGTTCCATATTTCCATCATGGAAAGTCTGCCAGGTGGCTTCATCGTATGGAAATTCTGCCCTGGAAACTGAGCCGTCAGCTGTGGTCAACAGGGAAAATAATTCTTCTGTGACAAAGGGCATGAAAGGATGCAGCATAATCAAAATATCTTCCAGCACTTTTGCCAGAACCGCCCTTGCAGAATCCCGCCGTTCTGTTCCCTGCTTTTCGTACAGGGCAGGCTTCATGATTTCGATGAACCAGTCGCAGAATTCATGCCAAACAAACTGATACGCAGCCGAAGCCGCCTCATTGAATTTATACTCTTCAATTCCCTGCTTCACAGCCCTGGCCGTTTCAATGGAGCGTGACAAAATCCATTGTTCGGGCAGAGAAAGACTTTCCCTTGAAAAGGCAGACACATCCTGCTGATCTTCCTGGATGTGCATCCGGGCAAACCGGGCAGCGTTCCACAACTTGTTCACAAAATTACGGTATCCTTCCACCCTGGACTCAGCCATTTTCACATCCCTGCCCTGGGCGGCAAAGGCCGCAAGGGTAAACCGAACGGCATCGGCACCGTATTTATCCACCAATTGTATGGGATCAATGACGTTGCCCTTGGTTTTGCTCATTTTCTTGCCGTGTTCGTCTCTCACCAATGCATGGATATACACATCATCAAAGGGGACATCGTCCATGAAATGAATCCCCATCATCATCATTCTTGCTACCCAGAAAAAGAGAATGTCAAACCCCGTAACCAGGACGTTGGTGGGATAAAAGGTCTTCAAAAGTCTGGTTTGTTCGGGCCATCCCATGGTGGAAAAAGGCCAAAGGGCACTGGAAAACCAGGTATCCAGCACATCGGTTTCCTGGGCAATTCTGGCAGAATGGCATTCGCTGCATTCTGTGGGATCAGTTTCTTCCACCATCACCCCATGACAGTCAAGGCATTTCCATACAGGGATTCTGTGTCCCCACCAGATCTGGCGGGAAATACACCAGTCCCGGATATTGTCCATCCATTCAAAATAGGTTTTGCTCCAATTTGAAGGAATAATTTTTGTTCTGCCGGATCGTACGGCCTCTGCGGCTTTTTCTGCCAAAGGCCCAACTTTCACAAACCATTGCTTGGATATGGTGGGTTCCACAACCGTATGGCAGCGGTAGCAGTTTCCCACACTATGCTTCAGAGGTTCCTTTTTTTCCAGCAACCCAAGTTCATCCAGTTTTTCCACAGCCTTTTTCCGGCATTCAAACCGATCAAGCCCCTGGAACTCTCCTGCCTGCTCTGTCATGATGCCGTCATCATCAATGACCTTGATTTTTTCCAGGTCATGGGTTTCGCCCAGACGGAAATCGTTGGGATCATGGGCAGGCGTAACTTTCAAGGCACCGGTTCCAAATTCAAGATCCACATACTCATCCCGGATAATGGGAATCACCCTGTCCGTCAGAGGGAGACAAACATGGGTTTCGGTAAGACCGGCATAGCGTTCATCTGTTGGATGGATGGCCACGGCCGTATCTCCAAACATGGTTTCAGGACGGGTTGTAGCAACCACAAGGCCGTCTTTTTTGCCCTCAAAAGGATAGCGGATATGATACAAAAAGGCGTCATGATCTTCGTATTCCACTTCCAGATCCGCAAGAGCGGTCCTGCACCGGGGACACCAGTTGATGATGTACATGCCCTCATAGATCAGGCCTTCCTTGTACAAACGTACAAATACCTTGCGAACCGCATCGGAAAGTCCCTCATCCATGGTAAAACGTTCCCGGTCCCAGTCACAGGAAGCCCCCAGACGCTTGAACTGATTGATGATGGCCCCACCGGATTTTTCCTTCCATTTCCAGACTTCTTCAATGAACGCATCCCGACCCAGCATATCGCGGGTTTTTCCCTGGGATGCCAGATTTTTTTCCACCACATTCTGGGTGGCAATCCCTGCATGGTCGGTTCCGGGCAGCCACAGGACATTATGCCCCAAAAGCCTATGGTAACGGCACATGATGTCCTGGATCACGTTGTTCAAGGCATGGCCCATGTGCAGAACCCCCGTCACATTGGGAGGCGGAATCACAATGGAAAAACCTGGTTTTTCGCTGGATTCTTCTGCCCTGAAAAATCCGTTTTTCTCCCAATGCTCGTACCATTTTTTCTCTATATTTGAAGGATCATACGCTGTTTGAAGGGAATTATCCTCTGTACCCATGGAAATCTCCTGTACCATCAGTTAATGTTATATGATTGTTCTGGTATGTATGCCTGTGATGTGCTTGTACGTTGCGGTGCGTGAATATTCTGATCTGTCGCTTCTCTGGTTACCTTTTTTACCGATAGAATGAATCCATATTCCGGCATTATTCCTTTTCAGCAACCATCTGAATCCTGCTCATCTTTTTTTCTATGTCCCATTTAATCCTGCGGATTTCCCGATGAAGTACCCGTTCCACAGCATCCTGCATCAATGGTTCAATTTTATGCTGAAATTCCTTTTGAATCCATTTTTCAATGACATTTTCTATGAGTTCATCAGAAATATCTTCCGGCGAAAAAGAAGGTTCCCGGGACAGGGCTTGCCGAGCTCTTTCCCGGAGAGGGGAATGGGATTCTCCTTCATCCGTGGAGGCTTGTTGTGTTTTGGAAGCAGTAGACTCATCAGAAACAACCTGAGTCAGTTCAATGATTTCTTCATCACGTCTTGAAGTTTCCTCCATGATTTTTCTCCTTTTGTACGGCTCAATATTGTATGCAATAATGATAAGTTTTCAAAGATACCAAACCCATTGAAAACTGTCAATTTCAACTTCCAGATACAACACCAAAAATTATCAATGGACAAGACTTGTTGATATGGCATATTTTTTCCCATCAGCTACCACGGTAACCGCCCCGTCAAGGTCTGTACGAAACACCTGAATATTCCGTTTGCGATAACGTTCCAGGACCTTGGGATGGGGGAATTTATACCGATTGGCGTATCCGCAGGAAATAATCACGGATTCAGGCGCAGTCCTGTCCAGAAAAATCCCCCGGCTGGAACTTGCACTACCATGATGGGGGCATAAAAGCACCTGGGATTGCATCAATTCCCCTACGGATTCCGCCAAATGACGCTCCCTTTTTGCCAGAATATCCCCCGGAAACAACATGGTAAAATTACCAAATTGCAATTGAAACACCAGGGAACGATCATTAAGACTTCCTCCCTGAATTTTTCCCCGGCATTCAAAAAATCTCAGGTTCATGTTGGAAAAAACCTGGGTAAGGCCTTCATCACATCCGGGCACCACCACAGGAATATTCTTTTTCCGGCAGATATCCATGATCTTCTCATAGGCGTTTGTATCATTATCATCCTGATTTTTTATTATCCTTTTCACTTTGAAATTTTCCAGAATAAAGACCAGCCCATTGATGTGATCCCCATCTGGGTGGGAGATCACCACCGCATCCAGAGACATGATTTTCTGCGACCACAAATACGGCCCCACAATATGCCGCCCAACGTCAAATCCTGTGTCTTTTCTCCCATATTTGGGAAAACCGCCACCGTCCACAAGAATCCGCTCACCATCAGGCGTACGAATCAAGGCAGAATTGCCCTGCCCCACATCCAAAGCCACAATGGAAAAATAATCGGGAAACAAATATTTTTTGTACAAAAATATTCCATCTGCCAGAAATCCCACGAAAAGAAAAAACGCAAGGCCCCACAAGGACTTTCGATACTTTTCATATTGAAAAAATAAAAAGCCCCAGGCCATGAATCCATATATCAAAAGGACTTCCCACACACTCAATGAAACCATCCGTGTCCAGGTAAGGGGGATATCCGCCAGAAAATGAACAATACAAATGGAGACATCCACCAATTTCCCGCACAACAGTATTGGCATATCGGCAAGGGCAGGATGGATCATAAAAAGAACAGCCCCAATCAATCCCAAAGGCAGACAAATCAAACCCATCAGGGGAATCAAAATCAGATTCGCCGGAATCTGCACAAAGGATACCATGTTAAAATAACGAACAATCAGAGGAGCTGTACCAAGACCAGCAAAAAGACTTACCAGACAAGCGTTCAGAATAACTCCGGCCAATTTGCCTTTTCCAAAAAACCAATGTCTGGTTTTCACAAACTCCATTCCAAGTAGAATGGATAGAACCGAAGCAAAGGAAAGTTGAAAGGAAATGGAAAACAAGGAGGCCGGATTCAGCAACAAAATTACACAACCGGCAAGGGCAAGGGTGTTTATGGGCATATTTTCCCGATCTGAGAAGATGGCCATCATAAAGGCAAGGGTCATCAAAAATGCCCTCTGGGTGGAAGGAGAAAAGCCAGCAAATACTGCATAGGCAAGTAAGGGGAAAAGGGTGCATATCCCGGCCATTTTCCTTGCATTGCCAGACATCAAATTTTGTTTGGAAAAAGAAAAGATGCCAAAGAATATCCACCAGCAACCAGCTGCCACAATGGACATGTGCAGTCCTGAGATGGCAAGCAGATGGGAAACCCCAGCTCTCGAAAAATCATCCCGAAGATGATGGGGAATCATTCCCTTTTTTCCTGTAACAAGGGCAGATATGACCGCAGCAGAATCAGAACTTCCCAGACGTTTCTGTATGTAAAAGAAAAAACGATTTCGTAATCTTTCCACCAGCGGCGCAAAAGATTGCCGCCAGGACAGCCCGGAACAGGGCACATCAGAATCCGGAACCAACAAAAACTTTCCCTTACGGGTATAAACAGAACCCCAGATATTTTTCCGTAACAAGAATCTTTGGTAATCAAACCCATTGGGATTGCTAAAATTTCTAATGGATTTCAGCCTGCCCCTAAGTTCCATACGAGTCCCAAATGTCCCGGCAAAATTTTCTACCTGATAAATATTGCATAAAATTTTTCCCTGCACGGGAATGGCTGTTTGTCCGGCATCTGCACAGATTTGATCAGCTATGCGAGACACATCAGGGGATGAAATTGGGGAATCACCTTTGCCGGACACGGGTACAAGCAAAATGTCTTCCAAAACCACCTGGACTTTATTGGGGAAATGACGGGTAAAAGAAGAAATTCTCCCATTGATCTTGTATGAGTTCCCATTACAAAATTTGCTCACATGGAATTTTCCAGTTCGGGGAGCTTCCAAACGAACCATATCGGAATACCCTAAGAATCCTATGAAAATTATCAGCAAGGCAAAAACAAATTTGTGGGAAAAAGCAGCTCGAAAACAAGAATAAAACGCCAAAAACAAAACAAGCAGAAAAGGAAAGGCAAACCAGACAGGATGATCTGACAGCAAGGGAAGCCGCGGGAAAAGGCTCCCCAGAAAAATACACGCCGCCTGAATCAAAAATAAAAACACCATGGGTGGCAATACAAAAAAGTGAAATCCTTTTTGTCTCAAACCTGCCATAGCTCTCCAAAAAATAATAAGGCGTATGCAAAGAATGTTTTGATTTTTACAGGCAAAATTCCATGGGCAATATTACGATATAATTCAAGTTTGTTCCGATTCAGGAGCAGTATTTGGATAACTTCCCAGCCATTTGATGTTTGATGTGTGTTTTTGCAGCAAACCACGTACCTGTTCTTCCGTAAAATATCCCTCAAATTCAATATAAAACCAGGTGGAAAAATCATCCGCATCCTGCTGTGGCCGGGATTCGATTTTCAGCAAATTGATATTGGCAAGCTCAAAGTTCATCAAAAATTTGGCAAGGGCACCTGGCTTGTGAGGGGTTGCCGCCAAAATACTGGTTTTGCTGTCAGGGGCTTTGCAAGATCGACAATCCCCAATAATAATGAATCGTGTCTGATTTTTTTTCTTGTCTTCAATATGCTCAAACACAATGGGCAGTTTATACAATTTTGCGGCCACAGCAGAACAAATGGCCGCAGAATTTGGTTCATCCACACACAGTCTTGCAGCTTTTGCCGTTGATTCCACACTTACCAGCTGAACCTTTTCCAACAGATAAGAACGTAAAAAACTCCGGCATTGCTCAATGGCAATATCCTTGGAATAAATTTTTTCTATTTTTTCCAGTTCATTTTGCCTGGCAGCAAGGCAATGATGAATATCCAAATGGGTCTGCGCAACGATAAAAAGATCAAACTTTGCAAGGCAGTCAAGGGTTTGAGCGACAATTCCCTGGGCATTATTTTCTATGGGAATTACCCCGTATGCCGCACTTTTATTTTGCACACTTTCAAAAACATCGTTGATGCTGTACAGGGGCAAAAAATCACTTGCAGAACCAAATTGTTTTAGAGCTGCCTGGTGGGTATAACTTGCAAGGGGACCAAGATAGGCAATTTTCCGAGGATGTTCCAAATTCCTTGCAACGGAAAAGATCTCCCGAAAAACAGAATCAATCATCCTGGGATTCAAATGGTTCACAGACTTTTGACAAAGCCTTTCTATACAAGCGTCTTCCAATTCCATGGAGGCACAGAAAACCCTGGAAAAATCGGTCAGGCCAGTCTGGTCTCTGCCCTCCTCGTCGGCCTTCCGAACCAGCGCCATCCTTTCATCCAGCAAATCCAAAATTTTGTCGTCTATGGTATCAATTTTATTCTGCAAATTTTTCCCATCCCATATAATCTGTTTTTACGGATACATGATACGATATGTCCCGAAATATATCTGCTTTTTTCCCAATAGGCAAGCAGTCGCCCTTCCGTAAAATATGATCCATTTTTCCATATTTTTCTTGCATAAAGAATCATTCACAGCAATTATATACTGTCAGGTATATGGGATGCCATTGCCATCAATAATCAAACACAAAGTACAGAGGAGGAGAATATCATGTCAGCCTTAACGGTTTTTCACAGCAGCAATCCCAACTGAGCGGCATGCAAGAAAGCTATTGGAATAGCCGAGGAAATGAAAAGCATATTTGGAGACAAAATCCAGTTAAGCATACACAAAACCGATTCACCGGAAGCGCTGAAATATAATTTCATGAGTGCAGCAAATGTCCTGTTCGAGGGAAAAATGATCCCCCTGGACACAGCCCTGGATGCAGGAAAAATGCAGGACTTCCTTTCTGAAAAACTTTCATAATTTTTTTGTGCTGTCCGTGCTTCTTTGGGACAGTCAAATCCATCAATGTCAAGGCATTTGGTGCCATCAAATCCAAGGCTTTGACATTGACATTCACGCCATGATGCTGATATTTTGCTAAATCATCATCAGGATAAAAGAAAATGGGAATTGCAACAGACATCATTGCATTGGCCCTGGCATCCTTTGCCTGCGGCGTGATATTTCAACGGTTGGGTCAGCCTGTCATTCTTGGCTATGTTGTGGCCGGAATCCTTCTTGGCCCCAATACTGGGGGTATAACTGTATCCAACACCCATGACATTGAACTCCTTGCTGAAATCGGCGTGGCCCTGCTGCTCTTTGCCCTGGGCCTGGAGTTCTCTCTGAAAGACCTCAAACCTGTTAAAACCGTTGCCCTGATCGGTACTCCCATACAGATTGCCCTGACCATTGCCCTGGGTTTTGGCATGGGCAGTCTCCTGGGATGGGAATGGAAATTGTCCCTGTGGATGGGAGCTCTTATCTCTCTTTCCAGTACCATGGTTTTATTAAAGAC
>PDWI01008436.1_pt1 | contig 12140 bp, 12 predicted proteins | sample 1430891 | NCBI WGS metagenome assembly PDWI01 (sample SAMN01162508, study PRJNA174530) | Oral metagenome, whole genome shotgun sequencing project. | biome: Marine environment; feature: Marine mammal; material: Swab sample of the gingival sulcus; isolation source: swab sample of gingival sulcus...
TTTTGATATGTGGTAGTTGAAAATCGAAGTGCAACACTGCACATCTTACATTTCAATTACTATTTTTCAAACGTTGCACTTCGTTGTTGAATCTAAGTCATTTAATCCTTTTGGTGATATTACAAAATAACTCTTGCAATAAATATACCTAAACAAATACAAACAGCATACATAATAATTTTCCAAAGGAAAGGCATTCTTTAATATTTGCATTCATTGATAACTAATCGCCGAACATTGTTTAGATATTAAAAAAATTATTTAGTTCCACAAAATCAAAAAAAATTTTTAAAATATTTTTATAAAAAAACTCGCTCTATTGAGCGAGTTTTAATATTAATTATCTAGATTTTTTCTGTCTAACATATCTTGCTGTTAATCCAAATATAAGACCTGTTACCGCTGCAACAACTATGGTAACTGGAAAAGCAAAATCGTAAATATCAGAAATAATAGCTGATGTAAATACAGCTACTAAAATAAGGACTACATCATTTTTTTTCATCATTTATCCTTTTTATTTTGTTTTTTTGGTTTATCTTCTTTTTTAGGTTTTTCTTTTGTTGGCTTATCTTCTTTTGGTTTCTCTTCTTTTGGAGAATCTTTATGTTTTCCTCTAATTTCATCTATAATGTAGCCAACAGCTCCTTCCGCACCGCCACCAATAGCACCTAATCCAACAGCTGGTGAAAGTGAACCTCCTGTTGTAACTGCAATAAACCCACCTACAGCAGCACCAGTGGTTGCCCCATCAATTACTTCGTCAACAAAATCAGATGTACTCCATCTATCTTGACCTCGAACAGGTTCATTTGATGGTTGAGGTTGATTAGCAAAAGCAGTACCTGCAAATAAAGTTGCACAAAGGGTTAAAGCGGTTAATTTTTTCATAGAAAACTCCTTAATGGAATAAAATAAATTTGTGTTCATTGATAACCAATCGACGAACATTGTTTAGATATTAAAAAAATTATTTAGTTCCACAAAATCAAAAAAAACTTTTTAAGATTTTTACTTTGTTTTTTTATACAATAAAGAGAATTTAACCTATTATGATTATTATGAAAAATTATTTATTTAAACTTGAAAATGTTATCCAACCTTATGCTTGGGGAAGTAAAAATTATTTAAGCGATCTTTTTAATATTGCAAATCCTGATAAAGAGCCACAGGCGGAATTATGGATGGGCGTACATCAAAATGGTTGTTCTAAAAACGCTGAAAGCGGTGAGCTTTTAAGTGATTTTGTCAATAATCATAAAATGGAATGTTTAGGCGGAAATATTCTTGCAAAATTTGATAACTTACCTTTTTTATTTAAGGTACTTGCTGCTGATGAGCCTTTATCAATCCAAGTTCACCCAAATTTAGCAAAAGCACAATTAGGCTTTGAAAAAGAAAATAACTTGCAGATTGATATTAAATCGCCATATCGCAATTATAAAGATCCAAATCATAAACCTGAACTTATTTACGCTTTAACCGACTTTGAGGCAATGAATGGTTTTCGTGATTTTTCGCAAATTTTAAGTTTTTTCTTATCGCTTGATATTGAACCGTTAGCAGGGGAAGTGCAAGCATTTAAGGAAAATCAAACGCCAAAAGGGTTAGAAATATTTTTTTCAAGCATTTTAAATTTAGAAGGCGATCGCAAAAGCAATGTTATAGATCGTTTGCTTACCAAATGCGATCAAACTTTTACAGATAATGATCTTAATCAAGCGGTTAAATACATCAAAGTTTTTACCAAATATTATCAAAACGACATCGGCTTTTTTGCACCGCTATTTTTACACATTGTGCATTTACAAAAAGGTCAAGCAATGTTTTTATACGCAGGCAGACCGCACGCTTATATCAAAGGCTGTGGGCTTGAAATTATGGCAAATTCAGATAATGTGTTGCGTGGTGGGCTTACACCAAAACACATCGATGTTCCTGAACTTTTAGATAATACCGATTTTATCCCTGTGAAATATGCTGATATTACGATGGAAATTGATGAAAACAATGTGTTTCAAACGCCTGTTGATGATTTTAAACTAGCAATTTTAGATGTTAAAAATGAAGTTCAAAAACAAGAAATTCAAACAGCACAAATTATTTTTTGTATTGAAGGCGAAGTTGTGATTTCATCTGAGCAAAAATCAGTAGTGCTTAAAAAAGGTGAAAGTGCTTTTGTTGGTGCTTGTTTAGCGTCTTTTGAATATCAAGGACAAGGAAAACTTGCAAGAGCTTTTGTTTAGAGTAGATATTTGCTGATGAATTTAGAAATACTTTATCAAGATGATGATTTAGTTGCTGTTAATAAGCCTGCTGGAATGCTTGTGCATCGCAGTTGGCTTGATAAACACGAGACAGTTTTTGTGATGCAAACATTGCGTGATCAAATAGGGCAACATGTGTTTCCAATTCATCGTTTAGACAGACCTACATCAGGCGTTTTGCTTTTTGCTCTTAATAGTGAAATGGCACGTTTGATCTGTGAGCAATTTGAACAAGACAAGGTGCAAAAATCCTATCTTGCCATTGTGCGTGGTTATCTTAATGGTGAGGGTGAGATTAACTATCCTCTTAAAGTGCAGTTAGATAAAATAGCTGATAAATTTAGTAAGGAAAAAGAACCACAAGAAGCACGAACTTACTATCGTTCATTAAAACAAGTTGAAATGCCATATCCTGCTGGCAAGCACAGTACGGCTCGTTATTCTTTAGTTGAATTATTTCCTAAAACAGGAAGAAAGCATCAATTAAGACGACATTTAAAGCATCTTTTTCATCCTATTATTGGTGATAGTCGTTATGGTGATTTGCACCAAAATAGAGCTTTTAGCGAACAAAGTGGTTGTTCTCGTTTGTTACTACACGCTCATTCTTTACACTTTACTCACCCAAAAACCTTGCAAGAAATAACCATTATTGCACCGCTTGATAAGGCGTGGCAAGATACTTTAACATTCTTTGGTTTTTAACTATCAGCAGGTTTGATAAAATCAATCGATCAAAAAACGCTCAAAATATTAAAAATAATACTTGCTAAAATTTTAGTAATAACTATAAAATAGCGTTGAATTTTACTTTTGTTAAGGATATGTTATGTCATCTTTTTTAACTCTTGCAAGAGAAGATAAAAGTCGTTGGTATGTTTGTCTTTTAAGCTTTATTCTTCCTTTTGCTGTTCAATTTGTTGCACAAGTACCAATTATAGTAATATTCAAACTGTTTTTTTTAGATTATACATATCATTTTACGACAGTAACACTTGGGTTTATGATTGCTTTACCGCCCTTTATTTTTGCATTTCTTACATTAGTCGGCTGTATTAAATTTTTGCATAAAAGAAGAGCCTTATCTATTTTTACTAATCGTAGTAAATTTGATTGGAATAGATTAGGCTTTGTTATGATAATTTATGTGTTATCAATGATAGTGATGGCGGCTATAACTTTAATGACAGGTGGTGCTGAAAATATCTTTTGGGATTTTAATGCTCAAGCATTTATTCCTTTAATGATAATGGTGCTACTTTTTGTACCGCTTCAAGCAACCTTTGAAGAGCTTTATTTTAGAGGACTGATATTACAAACATTAGGCAAATGGTTAAATGCAAAAGTTGTGATTATTGTGATTCAAGCAATATTATTTATGTTGATACACTTGTTAAATCCGATAACTGTTATAGAGCTTATGATGGTTCTTGCAATGGGGATAACCTTTGGTATTATTGCGGTGTATGATGATGGACTTGAGCTTGCTATTGGTTATCATATTATCAATAATATTTTTTCTTTCTTAATCATTGGCAGAGATGGAAACAGTATCTTTTTAGACAATAATCTACCAGGTGTTTTTGAGTTGATGATATTTATTTCACTGCAAGCACTAATGCTCTTTATTTTTGCAAAAAAATATCATTGGAAATTTAGACAATCAAAATAATAAAAAAAAATCAGCAAGAAATTGCTGATTTTTTTCTTTAAATTTTATCTAACTTGTTATCATTTTCTGATAAATTTTCAAAGCATCAGCTGTGGCTGAAACATTGTGAACACGAACTATTTTTGCATCGTTGATAACGCATAATAAAGCAGCAGTTGCACTTGCTGTATCAAGTTCATTTGGTTTTTTGTTTAAAAGGTTTCCAAGCATTGATTTGTTTGAAAGCCCCGTTAAAATTGGTAAATTAAGCGATTGAAATTTTGATAAATTTTGCAAAATTTGATAATTTTGAACTAAAGTTTTACCAAAACCAAAACCTGGATCAATCATCATCAGATCTTTTCGTAAACCTGCTTTTTCACATTCTAAAATTCGGTGTTTAAGAAAATCAAAAACTTCATCAACAACATTTTCATAATGAGGTTTTTGTTGCATTGTTTGTGGTGTGCCTTGCATATGCATTAAGCAAACAGGCAGTTGATATTTCACCGCAATATTCAAAGCATTTTCTTGCGTTAAAGCTCGCACATCATTGAAAATATCAACGCCAACTTTTGCCGCCTCGTCCAACACTTTTGCTTTTGAGCTATCAATAGAAACCAAAATGTCAAAGCGTTGTTTAATAGCCTCAATAGTTGCAATGGTGCGATCTAATTCTTGCTCTTCTGAAACTATATCAGCATTTGGTCGTGTGCTTTCACCGCCTACATCAATAATATAAGCACCATCGTTAATCATTTGCTCAACAGCGAACAGTTTATCATCAAGATTTTTATATTTTCCGCCATCTGAAAATGAATCAGGGGTACAATTTAAAATTCCCATAATGCGAGGCGATGTTAAATCAAGTTGCTTTTCTTGTTTATGTATGTTTTTGTAATTTATTATCATTTTTTGCTGTACTTTTTGTTAATTTATTGATAGATTTCATTATAGCATCAATTAAAAAAAATGCTTATAAATATATAACAAATGTAAACACAAGAGGTTAAAATGTCTGTTAAAAGAATTTTTTATTTATTTAGAATTATATTTTTCGCAAATAGTTTGGTGTTTTTTGCACCTGTTGCTATTTTAGTAAGAACACAATATGGCATTACAGTAAGCGAATTTTTTATCTTGCAAGCTATTTTAAGCATCGCTATTTTTATCTTTGAAATTCCGTGTGGTGTCATTACTGATAAAATAGGTTATAAAAACTCTCTTATTATTTCACAAATAGTTATTTGTATTGCAAGGGCTATTTTTCTTATTGGCGGTGATTTTTCGGTATTTGTTTTGCAAGCAGTGTTAGAAGCTCTTTGCTATGCTTTTAGTTCAGGAACTTTTAATGCGTATATTTATGATAGCGATAAGATAAATTACGAAAAAAACTATGCTCATCTTGGTAATTATGCAACCTTGGGATTTATTAGTAGTACATTGTTATTTTTTCCATTAAATCACTATTTTAATATTAACGCTTTAGTGTTAGCAACTCTTATTTTTTCACTTTTAACTTTAATTGTTTTGTTCTTTATTCCAAATATCAAAAATGAAAAAGTAAATAAAAGCGTTGATGCTCCAAAACAATCACAATGGTTTCTTTGGTTAAAAGTACTAAAACAACCTAAATTTATGCTCATTATGAGTATTTCATCATTATTAAGTATTGGCGGATTTGTTGTAATCTTTTTCTATGTTCTTAAACTTCAAGCGGTTAATATTGATAGTGGTTTTATGACGGTTGTTATTCTTGGATATAGTGCGGTTAAACTGCTTACTCCTTATTTCATTAGTAAAACAGAAAATTATAGTGATAGAATTTTTCTTAGCTCATCAATGTTCATAATAGGTATTGTTTTTCTTATGATTGCTGTAATGGGAGGATATTTCTCGCTTATTCCTATGATAATCTTACCGCTTATGTTATCGCTACCATCAATTAGGTTATCAAAAATAAGTAATGAAATGGTAGATCAAATGAAACTTGATGAACATAGAGCGACTTTTTTATCAATAATTAGCCAAGTAACGAATTTTTTTGAGGTTATCTTTTTATTTACTGCATCGCTTTTTGTTGATTACCATATTTCTGTGATCTTTATTTTAACCGCAATATTATTTTTGTTTTCATCGTTAATTTTTATCAAAAAACAAGTATAAGCAAAAATATTATTTTATTTCATTTAAAAGAGCTTTTTAAAGCTCTTTTTTTAATGATACTAACAATTGATCGATTTTAAAGTTATCGGTATCAATAATTTCAAATTTGTATTTATCCCATAATACAAAATCAGTTTTCTTTGGAATTTTACGCAACATATACATCATAAAACCGCCAATAGTTTCGTAATTTTCCATATCAGGGAAATTATCAATATCCAAAACACGCATTACATCTTCAAGCGGAGTTACGCCATCAATGAGCCAAGAGTTTTCATCACGTTTTATGATCTGTTCTTCTTCATTTGAAACAAGCTCACCCATAACAATGCTCATTACATCATTTAAGGTTACAATTCCTACAACAAGGGCATATTCATTCACAATGACTGCAAAATCTTCGCCAGAAAGTTTAAATTGTTCTAGTACTTCAAATAGTGAAAGGGTATCAGGAATCACTAAAGCGTTGCGTAATACTCGCTGATCGGTTAATTTCACCGATTGCTCTTGCAAGTAAAGAGTTAATAAATGATGGCTTTCAACATAACCTAAAATTTTATCAATGCCTTTATCATCACAAACAAGTAATTTTGAATGAGAGTTTGCTTGAATGGTTGCAAGCACTTCTTCACGATGAAATGAGCGGTTTAAAAAAATGATGTTTTCACGAGTCGTCATCGCAGAAGTTACGGTGCGTTCTTGCATATCAAAAATATTTTCAATTAAATAATGCTCTTGATCTTTAAGTAAACCAGCTTTTGCTCCAGCATCAACTACGGCAAAGAGATCTTCAGATGTCATATTGTCATCACGAATGGTTGAAATTTTAAATACACGGAAAAATCCATTTGCCATATAATCAAAAAACCATACGAAAGGTTTAAATATAATAATACAAAGGCTCACGATTCTTACTGTAAATACGGCAACTTTTTCAGGATAAATAATAGCAAAGCGTTTAGGGATAAGATCGGCAAACAGCACAAAAGAAAAGGTTACTATTACAAAAGAAAACCACGAACTAATACTTTCTACGCCTTTGATGTGATGATAAGGTTTAAAAAGTTCGTAAAAATAAGGACTTATAGCACTTTCACCAACAATTCCTGCCAAAATAGCTACCATATTGAGAAAGATTTGTACTACCGTAATAAAATGTCCTGGGTGTTTTTGTAATTTTAAAACTTGAGTAGCTTTTTTATTCCCTTTATCAGCGAGATCTTGTAATTTTAACTTTCTTGCAGCAGCAAGTGCAATTTCAGATGATGAAATAATAGCACTGATAATAATTAAACCAATAATAATCAAAGATGCTTCTAATAAACTCATTGTAATATAACCTTAAAAATTAATTGACCATATTTTACTACAATTTAAGGAAGGTAGTTACAAAAAATTAATAAAAATAACCTCTTTACAATAATATTTATTATGAATAAAATAAAAAAATATCTATTAGGAGATACTTATGAAAAACTCAACATTTTTAAGAACGGTAACACTTATTTATCAATCTTCACCAAAGCGATTTTTAGCTATGTTATCCTTGATTATTATTGGGGGGATTTTACCTGCTTTTAGTGTTTTAGTAACTATTGAGCTAATCAATGAAATTGTACAAGCGGTTTATACTGGCGGTGATTTTACAATGAATCATTTGATTTTTGTGATTGCACTATGGGGAGTTATTACGCTAGTTTCAAACGTGAGTGCGTTACTGTTAAATAGTTTACAGGTTGTTATTATTGAATGTTTTTCTGTTACCTTAATGGATAGACTTTCACAAAAAGTGATGAATTTAAGTGATCTTTCTTTTTATGAAAATCGTGATAATTTGGTGAAACTAGGATTGGTAAGAGATGGTTTGCACGTTCGTCCGCTTAATTTTATTTACAATGTAAGTGGTAACTTGCAACGTGTTATAAGCCTATTAAGTATGTTTATAGTGCTGTTTTATATCAATATTTACTTGCCTTTTTTGATGTTTTTTTCAACTGTTCCTGTGTTGCTACTTTCAAATTATGCAGGTAAAAAACAGTGGAAAGCGACAGAGTTCTTACAAAATGAAAAAGAAAATTTATTTACCTATGTAAAGCACGGCATTGATGGTGATAAAGCAAAAGATAATATTTTATTTGGTTTTATGCGAAATTTTTATGGCTATTATCAACGTATAAGCGGTCATTATTTAGGTGAATTTGTCAAAATTTCTCAAAAATCTTTTTTATTCTCTTTGCTTGTGCAAATAATCTCAACCTTTATAACGATTGCTCTTTTTGTGATGATGATTAGCATTGTACTTACTCAAAAAATTGCTGCTGGAGCTATCGCAGGTTATATTCAAGCTTTTATGAGAGTGCAATTAGAGCTACAAGATCTTGCAAGCCTTGGGCGTTGGTTTTTTATCCTTAATGGTTATTTTGAAAATTATTTTAGCCTAATTGACTGGCAAAGTGAAAAAACTACGCAACAAAAGATGTTACTTGATGAACCAATAACACATATTGCATTGAAAAATGTTTCTTTTGCTTATCCAACAAATAGTGAAAAAATGGTGCTTGAAAATATTAATTTTGAGATTGATAATAACAAACGTTATTCTATTGTTGGCAAAAATGGTAGTGGAAAAACAACCTTAATCAAGCTATTGGGTGCTTTTTATAAACCGACATCAGGAGAGATTATTATCAATAAAAAATATGATTTGAATGATTTAGATTTATTTTCTTATCGTGATAAACTTTCAGCAGTGTTTCAAGATTTTACACTTTATAATGGTTTTTCACTTGATGAAAATATTTTTGTCCAAGAGTTTGCAGAAAATGATGAAAAAAGAAGTGCTTTAATGAAATCTTTTGATGAGCGTTTTCAACAAAGAATGCAAGATGGCACAAAAATTGTGGGAACGCAATTTGGCGGTGAAGATTTTTCAGGTGGAGAAAAGCAAAAACTTGCAGCTTTGCGTGCGTTCTTAAAATCAAGTGATATGCTCTTTTTTGATGAGCCGACATCAGCGATTGATCCTATTAGTGAAAAAGAATTTATAAACACTATTTTTACTATGAGCGAAGGAAAAATTGCTCTTGTGGTAACGCATCGAATGGGAAGTGTGCAAAATAGCGACCAAATTATCGTGATAGATCAGGGTAAACTTTGTGAACAAGGAACATTTGATGAATTATTAGATCAAAAAGGATTGTTTGAAGAACTTTACCAAACACAAAAATCACAGTTTTTATAAAATATTGTTCATTAAATTAAAATCAATATTTAAGATAGTAGTGGTGTATGTAATATGCCACTACTATCTAATGGTAAATTTTAGGATTATTTTAACCGCTTAATTTGGGTATAAGTTAAAAGTTTTTTAATAATATACAAAATATTATGTCGAAACTTGGCTTGAATACATTTTATAAAATCTTCCTTTTTGGTTCATTAAAAAATCAAAACAGCCTTTCTCTACTATTTCTCCTTTTTCTAATACCACAATAGTATCAAAATCTTTAAGGTTATAAAGATGGTGAGTGATAGCAATCAAGGTTGCTTTTTCGCTTAATAAGTGCTGAAATATTTTTCTTTCGATAAGGGGATCAAGTGCTGATGAAAACTCATCAAGTAAATAAACTCCTGATTTTTTATATAAAGCTCTTGATAATGCTAATTTCTGCCACATTCCTCCTGAAAGAGTTTCACCATCAAATTCTTTACCTAGTTTTTGGTGCAAAGGTTTATTAAATTCAACAAAATCTAATATTTTTTGTACCGCTTCACATTCATCACTACTATGATTTTCTTTAAAAATTACATTTTCAATCACACTGGTGTGATATTTTCCAAAATGCTGTGAAATAAGTGAAATTTGTGATCGTAAACTTATGGTATCAATATCTTTTAATTTACAATTTTCAATAAAAATATCACCGCTTGTAGGTTCGTAAAATTTAAGTAATAATTTCATTAGTGTTGTTTTTCCACTACCATTTGAACCGACAATGGCTACTTTCTCACCTTTAGCAATTTTCAAATTAATATTTTTTAAAATCAAACTATTTTCTAAATTTGGATAACAGAAATTAACATCAAGTAGATGTATTGCATACGACTCTTGAGAAAGTAGCATTTTACCTGTTGTTTTTGATGCTTGATGATGAATAATAAAACGATCAAAAAGTGTAAAAAATTTATGTAACGAATATAAATTACTCAGCATTTCTAATAAATTTGAAAGATGATCACGCAGTAATATTAATGATTGAAAACCAATGACTAAAGCTGTTACTTGCATTGTATGATTGCTTGTTTTTACAAAATAATACAAAGCAACTACCAATGCTAAAAGATTTATGATGATAAAAGGAATTGGAGTTATAAGTGCTTTTAACCTTGTTTTTTTGAGATTACAGTGTAATGTTTTTGATGCTTGCTCATATTTTTTGTGCCAATATGACTGTGTGTTAAAACTACGAATTTCTTGTAAATTATGCTCATCAGTTGCACTTTGAAGAACATATTTCATAACCATCGCTTCTTTAGTAGTCTGTAAAAGAGCTTTCCATTGACGAGCTTCAACCTTAATATTAGTCAAAAAAAGAGGAATGCTTGATATTATCATAACCAAAGCTAAAAGAAATGAGAATTGCATTAACACTAAAACTATACTAATAAGTGTAAATAATGAACGCAAAACATAAGAAATAGTAACTACAAAATTAAGCGGTCTATAACTTGCTTCTTTTCGCAAAAATTCAATGGTTTCAAAATGTTCTTTATTATCAAAAAAAGCTAAATTATCAATAGCATTAGTTGTATCTAAAATATGTAAATTAAAATATTGAGTGCTTAATTCAGTTACATTTCCACGAAAATAAATTTCTAAAGGTTTCATTATTTGCCCAATTAACAGGGTTATTGCCCAAAAACAAAGCCATATTAAAGAAATATCTTCCCCTGCAACCAAGGAAGTTATAATATTAGTAGTAGCAAAAAGATTCAGAGCAGGTGCAACAGACTGAATAAGAATGACAAAAAATAGAAAAAAAGCTTGCAAGCGACAGGCTTTTATTAAATGATATAAAGCTCTCATTTGTTAATTAGCAGAGTAAAAATTTGTATTAAAAATAATTTTAAATTTACCATAATTACTCCTATCATATTGAAAATAAATAATTTTAATGTGCATTATATACCTAATTATATAAATAATGAATAAAAATAACAACAAAGGTTTAAATTATTAAAAAACTTATTAACATTCTTTTCACTATGAGTAAAGGAAAAATTTCTCTTGTAGTAACTAACACATCGAATGGGAAGTATGCAAATAGCAACCAAATTATCGTGATAGATCAGGGTAAACTTTGTGAACAAGGAATATTTGAAGAGTTATTAGATCAAAAAGGATTGTTTGAAGAACTTTATCAAAGCCAAAAATTATAGTTTTGTATAGAAACAATTGAAGAATATTATCCTTTTTGAATTAGTCTTTGCAAAAATTTTGCTCTATATTTAAGCACCAGTGAGGTTTATTTATTAAAATTTTAGGATTAATTACTTCAATAAAATAATTGTATCCATTAACACTTGGTATTTTTGTCATAAAAGTATTTAAAATAATATTTTTTAGGTCGAAGATGGTACGGTTATTGTAACTTACTCCACAATGATAACATTTTTGCATTGATGGAGATAATTGTATATTAAAATAAGGATAATAGTTTTTATGAGGATATAGAAATAAAAAAATAGAAACTTGACTTTTGTTTAATTTAGGTAAATTATGATATATGATATCACTATATTCTAAATCTTTATTATAGAAGTTTAAAATACTAGAAAAATCACATTGACTTTTTATAGATAGACTATTATTAACGTAGTAATACTGCTTTTTTTTACACCTAGAACGATCACAAACTATATAAAAGCAATAAAAAGTTAATAATCCGTTATGTTTAAATAGGCAGATTCAAGTTTGAAGTGCAACGCACCCAAATTTAGATTTTACCTCAAGAGGTGTTTGATAGCCTAATACTTTTCTTGGTCTATTGTTTAAA
>PDWI01008437.1_pt1 | contig 12139 bp, 7 predicted proteins | sample 1430891 | NCBI WGS metagenome assembly PDWI01 (sample SAMN01162508, study PRJNA174530) | Oral metagenome, whole genome shotgun sequencing project. | biome: Marine environment; feature: Marine mammal; material: Swab sample of the gingival sulcus; isolation source: swab sample of gingival sulcus...
TTGATAACTCAAGACTAAAAACAAAAAAAATGAAATGTGCTTTTGATGATAATTTCAGATATAAAGTCTTGTTTTCAAACTTTCATGCGTAAGCCCTGCGTTTCGAGCTTATCGGACAACAGCTTCCAAATCAAAACCGTGCCGAGCTATAACTTTTGCCCTTACAACAGAACCGGCTTGGATCTCGTTGCCGGAAAGGTCTTTCTTTTCTTTTGCAAAATTTAGAACTATAATGCCGTCAACTTCAGGAGCCTGAAACCAAGCCCTGCCGAAAGCCAAGCGGAAGTCTTCTTCGTCTTCAGTATTTTCAGTTCTTTCTATACTAAGCTCAGTTTTTTTGCTTTCGGAGATAAGTTCTTCAACCAAGATATCAAGTTCGGAGCCAAGAAAACGATTAAGCTTTTCTTCGCTAATTTGACTTTGAACTTCCTGCATCTTAGCCAAGCGTTTTTCAGCGACTTCTTTCGCAACCCTGTTTTTAAAAGAGTAAGCAGGAGTATCTTCCTCGCGAGAATAAACAAAACCACCAGACCACATCGTCTCTACAGTTTTTAAAAAGTCAACCGTTTCTTCAAAGTCTTCGTCAGTTTCACCCGGAAAACCTAGCAAAAAGGTGGTGCGAATTGCAGGCTCGCCATAAGGACTCTTTGCATCTTTAAAAGCCTGCTTAATTTCATTTATAGTCTGAGCGTAGATTTTTGCCGAGCCACGTCTATTCATGGCTTTAATTATTTTTTCACAGCCCGACTGAAACGGTATGTCAAAATAAGGCAAAAATCTGCTGTCGCTTGTCATCACAGGAAGAATATCAGGCGGAAAATTATCAGGATGGATATAAAGTAAGCGAACCCTGAAGTCGCCTTTAATTTCAGAAATAGCCCTTAACAACTTTGACAAACCTGAGGGCGGAAGTTCTGAGTTTTCAGCTTGATTGTTTTTGTATCGTATACCTGTCTGAAAGGCTGCCAAATCCTGCCCGATAAGATTGAACTCATAAAAACCCTTTTCAACGAATTCACTTATTTCTGTAACAATATCCTCTATCGGGCGACTTCGAAGACTCCCACGAATAAGCGGAATTGCACAAAAAGTGCAACAGTGATTACAGCCCTCTGTGATTTTTATATAAGCGGAGCGCGGAAAATTTAAGATTTTAGGTCTAAGCCCACAAGAAATGCCTATCTGTGGAGGTCTTAAAATATTCTTATTTAAAAGCGTGGTTTCTTTTCGCTCAATTCTTTCTATCTTTTTAAAAGTTTGTAGTGGGACTTTTTCTTTTGGAAGAGGCGGAAATAGTTTTTCTACTAATACCGGAAGCTTAAACAAATCTCCGTTACCAAAAATAGCATCAGCTTCTTCCAATCCATCACCGAGAGCTTCGGCATAGCGTTCTGCCAAGCAACCGGCTAATACAATCTTTGCATTAGGATAAGAAGCTCTGGCATCTATAACCGCATTGATAGATTCTTCTTTTGCCGGTTCAATAAAGCCACAAGAGTTTATAATAATCAGATCAGCGTCTTCAGGCTGAAGAGAATTCTCCCAGCCCATATTTTTCATTATGCCGATAATAATTTCAGCATCGACTTGATTTTTGGCACAGCCATGCAAGTCTACAAAAAATTTTCTAGTCAACATCAATAGCTATAAACTTGTACCTTTTTGTAGTGTCATCTTTTATCCATTTTAGGTCTTTAACGATAATTTCTCCCGGACGACTAACCTGCAAATCTACAGTTTTTCCGCCTGCAACAAGTTGAAGCTTAACAACATTTCCGTTAGAAGCCCAGATTCTAAAACCGTTGTTTGCCTGAGCTGTAAGCTGTTCACCTTTTTGGTAATATCGCTCTTCACGATTAGACTTATCAGTTTCATACCTAAACAAGCAGTAACCACGGAAAGTAGCATTAAGTGTTACAGGATATGCAGAACCACTATCAAAAAGCACCTGATAATTACGGGCGTTTTTGTCTGTTGTATTTTCTGAAACTACAATATCCTTACTATCCTTTCCGGCATCAGTATGTATAGCCTTTCCCGTCAAAACAGAAAGCAACACACCATTTTCAGGATTGTTTTTGTCTATATCTTCTACCGTAACTTCAATATCTGCAATTAAGTCGTTATTTAAGTCAAGCTTTAAACTTTGTCCCAAGCCAATAATCTGAGTACCCAAGGCTGTATCCAAGCTCAAGTCGGGACTTATTTTTGCAATTTTTATAACATGCTCTTTATCATCAAGAGAAAGTTTTAGCTCATCTGTTTCAAAAAGTCTTTTTTCAAAAGTTTCTTTGTCTAAGGTGTAAGAAGTGCTTTTTCTTTTTTCTACAACTTCTTCAACAAGCTCCTCTTCTTTATTTTCCTTAAAATCCGGAATCCACTTTGTAAATGTAAAATAAAGTAAAACAGAAATACAAGCAAGAAGAATAACAGCAGCAATTCCGATTAGCCAATTCTTTGAAAAATGGAAACTCTTCTTTGGCAATAAGGCTTCTGATGGAAGCGTTGTTTCTTGTATTTTTATCTGTTTGTAAAGGTTAATAATCTCTTTTGAATCAAGACCCAAATATTCTGAATAATTTCTTAGAAAGCCTAAAACATAAGGTTCTGCAGGAAAGGCTTCATAATTGTCACTTTCTAGTGCTAATATATAATCTCTGGCTATATTCGTTTCTCGTGATACTTGTTCAATTTCAAGCTCTTGCTTTTCTCTGGCTTCGATCAGTAAAGCGCCAATCTCATTCATATTAACTTATCTCCGTAATAAATTTTAAATTACTTTATTCTAAAAGCTATTCTGTAAATAAAAAATCGTTTAAAACTTTAGCTGTTGGTGGAACATCAAAAACAAAATTTTTACTGCTAACACCGATATTTATTCTATAATTAAAGAAGTCAAAAACAATCTTGCTACCATCTATGGTCATTGCTTCTATTCTTCTAATCAGTTTACTTTCAGGATATATAAGCACTCGCAAACGTCTAAAAGTTTCAGAAGCTGATTTTCGGTTCATCACAAGAGAAACAACCTTCTCTGTAGAATTTTCTTCCAGTGCAACAGGCTCCGCTGAATGTTCATACTGAATTGTATAAGCTCGCCTCATCAATGAAAGCCCCTGAGGAGTCCCTAACGAAGGAGCCCCTGCTTCAGAATCTTTCCCGATTTCTTGAGTCAAAGTTGTTCTATGCGTAGGCAGATATATGTACAAAGTGTCACCTGAAAAAACAATACTCTGCTCTGCAGGTGAAGAAAAATCAATCCGAAGCAAATCCGGACGTTTAAATGTTGCCGTTCCATGTTGAACAGATGAATCCATCTTGATATCCATATCAACCATGTAATCACGCATGCTAGCATACTTTTCCGATACTTCTGAAAAGAAAGAAGCCGCTGTCATTATATTTTGAGAATAAACTGCCAATGTAGCAAAAAGCAATAAAACAAAGATAATATTTTTTTTCATTTGATTAAAATTAAAGCATAAAATCACCATAAAGTCAATAAGCCCATGAAAAATTACAGAACTCCGTTGGCATAAGGGCGGCGCTGAGCCCTTAAACCAACGGAGTTTAACCCAATTACAAATTAAAAATTACGCATTAAAAATTATTTTACCCACTTATCCCGGTCAAAACAAAATTTAGTACCAAATAGACTATATACAAACCTAAAAGTACAGCTCCGCCGAGACGACCAACTACAGCTGACTTTCTTGTCGACAAGAATCTGAACACAAAAAGTATTGCAAGCATTGCAGGAATTTGCAGGTAGAAGAAGTAAACCGGAACGGTTATGCCTGCAGATGTTACGGAAGCTGATGCTCCCAATACAAAGAGGGCGTTCAAAATGTCGGCTCCGATTACATTTCCTGCGGCAAGTTCGCCATGGCCTTTTTTAACAGCGGTAATGGCGGTAACAAGTTCAGGTAAGCTCGTTCCAAAGGCGACTAGAGTAGCGGCTATAATGCTTTGCGGAATTCCAACGCGATAGGCAACAACGCCAACCGAGGGAATAAGCACTTTTGAGGATAGCACGATAACTGCAATGCCCAAAGCGATTAACAACAACAATACCGCAATGTGCCTATCACTTCCGTCTTCTTCGGAATTTTCTTCTGAGCTTGATTCAACTTTTGATTGTTTTGACCATCTGAGTGAAAGATACATATAAACGAAAAGCAAGACTACGAAAATCCAGCCCATCCATTGATAAATTAAACCTTGGTCGCCGGGAGAAAAAAACGGCAGAGCAACAACTGCCAACAAAACAGCTGCACCCAACTGCCAAGAGCCTTGTCTTTTTACAAGAGTTCTATCTACGGGAACTGTACCGAGTAAAGCCGCAAGACCCAAAATTAAACCAGTATCTGCAATAATTGAGCCAATCGCATTTCCCAATGCCAAGTCAGCATTTCCCCGAACCGCAGCCATAACTGAAACCGAAGCTTCGGGCAAGGTCGTACCCAAGCTGATAAGTGTAGCTCCAAGTATCATCTTTGGCACACCCCATCTAAGCGAGAGAATAACAGCATTATCAACTAAAATATCAGCACCCTTTCCCAGAGTGTATAAACTTACACATAAAAATAAAATCGGTATGATGATATTACTTTCCATTAAAAATGAATGAATCGCAGCTTCCATAAAGAACTCCTAAAAATTTTTACTTTCAAAATAATTATAATAATTTCACTAAATATTTACAATGCCCTAATAGCATATCCTATACTTCTCCATTCAAAGACTTCTTCCACTCAGAAATCAACTTTAAAGCTTCCATTGGGGTTGTTTCATCAGTATTCACTGAAAGAATTTCGTTTATTATCATTTCTTCTTCACTGAATAATGAATTAGCTTGTTTAGACTCATTTGCAGGAACATCATTATTCTGCACTTGCTCAATGCTTGGATTACTCTGCTCAAAGGCTTGAATTGAATACAGAATATTTTTTGCTCGTTCTAAAACCTTTCGTGGCAAGCCTGCAAGACCTGCAACATGAATTCCGTAAGAACTTTGCGATGCACCTGCCACAACTTTTTTCAAGAATACAACCTTACCCTCGCTTTCAAGTATGTCAAGCTTTAAGTTCATAAGCTTAGGGTGTTGTAATTTTGTAAGCTCGTGATAGTGCGTGGCAAAAAGAGTCTTTGCGCGTATACCGTCCAGTAAATATTCGCTTACGGCTTGGGCAATGGCAATTCCGTCTTGAGTTGCAGTACCCCGCCCCACTTCATCCATGATAATAAGGCTGTCCTTACTAGCCGAATTTAGAATGTAGGCTGTTTCTATCATCTCCACCAAGAAAGTAGATTCGCCTCTAGCTAAATTATCGCTGGCACCAACTCGGCAGAAGATTTTATCCACGGGACTAATTTCAGCCTTGTCAGCCGGCACAAAGGAGCCTATCTGAGCCAAAAGCGTAATCAAAGCAGTTTGTCGCAAGAAGGTGCTTTTCCCTGCCATGTTAGGACCGGTTATTAGAGCAAAGGTTTTATCATCTGAAGAACTTTCAGAAGACAAAAGTATTGAGTTAGGCACAAAGTCACCACTAGGCAGATGGTTTTCAACAACCGGATGTCTGCCATTTTCAATATTTAAAAGCCCCTCTTCTTCACAGATAATAGGACAAGTCCAAGCTGAAAGAACTGCTGTACTTGCCAAGGATTGACTCACATCCAGTTCCGCAATATCATTTGCAATTTTAATAAAAAAACCATGATGCTTTGCTAAACGCTCACAGATTTCTTTAAACAATTCTTTTTCAACTTGAATTAATTTTTCTGCACTGCTATTTATATCTTCTTCAATTTGCTTAAGCTCTTCCGTCACAAATCTGTCAGCGTTGCTTATGGAACGCTGTCGGATAAAATAATCAGGCACAGCTTTGAGTTGCCCAAGTGAAACCTCCAAGAAATAACCAAGCATCCTGTTGTATTTTATCTTAAGATTGTTGATGCCGGTTTTTTCACGCTCCGATAAAAGATAGCCTTCAAGAATTTCTTGAGTATTTTCTTTAAGAGCTTTTAATTCATCAGCTTCAGCGGAAAAACCCTTTTTAATCAACTTGCCGTCATTTATATTTATCGTGCAGTCATCATTTATTGCAGTTTCCAAATAATCGCGCAGTTCAAGTAAGAGGGATGATTCAGCATCGCTTAAGTTTAAAAATTTAAACTCCCTTACTTCAGGATGTTCAAGTATTTTAATAACAGAAGTAAGACTCTGCTTTAAAGCCAGCATGTCTTTTCCGTTTGTTCTTTTCATGTTTATTCGAGAAGCTAGTCTCTCAATATCCAATATGCAAGAAAGCTCGGAATTAATTTTGTTTGAAAGCTTTTGATTGCGATATAAATTTTCAACTTGCTTTAATCTCAAATCTATATCAGCCTTGTTTCGCAAGGGAAAGTTTATTCTCCTGTGCAACAAACGGCTCCCCATTGAGGTGCGTGTTTTATTCAGTGTTTCAAACAATGTATAGCCGGAAGTATTATCACGCAAGTTGCTTGTCAGCTCTAAGTTTTTGCGAGTAGAATCGTCTAAAGAAACAAAGTCAGATTCGCCGTAAATTTTAATGCCCGAAACATGAGAAACTTCCTTACCTGAAATTTCTTGCAGATATTGAATAAGCAATGCCGCAGGTGGCACTTCTGCCGAAGAGCTGTCAAGCAGAAAACCCTTTAAGTTGTCAGTCCCAAATAACTCGCAAAGTCTTTTTTCGGCTTGCTCGGCATTAAAGCTCCAATCAGGATAAAAGTTCTGCATCATTTCGGGATACTCTGAAAGCATTTGCTTAAACAGTGGGAATTCTTCTTGCAATGATTGCTGAATTAAGATTTCCTTAGGCTGAATTCTTCCAAGCTCTTTTAAAAATTGTTCGTTGAAATCAGATTTTGGAAATGAAGTTGCATAGAAGTCGCCTGTGGTTATGTCGATATATGCAAAGCCTGCATAATAGTCTTTAGACTTTTGATTTTTTGGATGCTCTGTTTTTTTATCTGAGCAGTAAACGGCAGCCAAGAAATTATTAGAACCCTGCTCCAAAAAATCATCTTCGGAAACTGTACCGGGCGTAATAATCTCTACAACCTTTCTCTCGGTTAAGCCTCCTGCGACAGGCTCACTAACCTGCTCGCAAATTGCAATTTTTTTACCGGCTCTTAGAAGTCTTGAAATGTAAACTTTAGATGCGTGATGGGGAATCCCGCACATCGGAATATCCCCACGCTTTGTTAGAGTCAAATTCAAAAGGCGACTTACTTCTACTGCTTCATCAAAAAACATTTCATAGAAATCACCAAGTCGAAAAAAAAGTATCTCATCTTTATGAGAGGCTTTAATCTCTAAGTATTGCCGCATCATTGGTGTCTGCGGTTTTTTCACTTTATTTCTGCAACTCCTGAATTACAAGCTCTGTAATATCAACTGTAGGACTGAACCAGAGTATACCGGAATTATCATGTAAGCTCAAAACCATGGTGTAGCCTTCAGTTTCAGCTATTTTTTCAATAGCCGCATAAAGAGTTTTGTAAAATTCATCGTCATTCATTAAATTTTCTTTTAAAATTTCAAGCTCATCATTACAAGCCTTTGTGAATTCAAGAAGAAATGCAGTTTTTGACTTGATTTTCTCTTCGTATTTTTTTACATACTGATCTTTGCCTGCAGCAGCTGCATCAACTTTTCTTTGTCGTAATCTTATAATTTCATTCGACAATTTTTTAATTTCAGCTTTATACTTTTCCTGCTTATCTTCATAATCACGAGCAGCTTTTGAGTCGCGTCTAAATGTATCAAAAATAAGCTCTGTATTAACAACAGCAAATCTGGTAATCTGCTGAGCTGTAAGCCCCATAGCTAAAAAGCTAAAACAAAAAAGAATACCTATAATTTTTTTCTTCATATAAAAATCCTCCATAAAATAAAACTACAAATTTGGTATATTCATAGAAATAACAAAACGCCAGTCCGGGCCTTTTCCATTTCCCCAATAAGGTTTCCCATTATTTGATCTAAAGGTATTGGCAAGCAAGAAACGTAGAGGAAACTGCGGAATAGAAAATCTAAGTCCGGGACCAAAACTAAAGTAGTAATCGTTTATGCTCAAAGTATTTAGGTCTTGCAAATCTTTCTTTACCATAATGGCATCAAAGAAGAAGTCAAAAGACAAAATACCGTGTGCCAAAGGCCATCTAAATTCAATCCAGTTATATTGCATAACATTTCCACCGTCAGTTTCAGGATGGAAACCTAGCCAACCTCTACCATTAAGCATACCATTTATGTTCAAACGTCTGTACGCACCTATCGGCTTGCTTGATGTAGGAACCTGGAATGTAAAATCTGAATAGAAGGCAAGCACGAACTTCAAATTCCATACATCAGAAACAGGATGATCTACAAGAGTGAAGTAGACTTCCGCCTTGGTCTCAGATTTAAAATAATACTCATCTTCAATTTTAGGAATAAGACCTAAGAATGTGAATGTTTGAGATACATACCAACCCTTAGAGGGATCGTGCATAATATCTCTGTCATCCAAAGAAAGCCCTATGGTTAAATAGTCTTCAAAGCCCCACTTAGCCTGCTTGTTACGAATACTTGCAGAAACAGGACGGTATAACTTAGCATCATAAAAATTCTTTATAAGACTCATGTTAAGTCCACCTCGCAAGGTTATTATTGCAAAATCAGGAGTCCATCTATAACCTGTATTCATACCAAAATCAAATGATAATTGATGATACTTCATTTGGTGATTTCCATCCGGAACACCTATAGGATACATAACATCCTTTGCCGTAAACAATCTCTTATGAGAAACAGCAAAGTTAAAACCTACGGAAAGAGGAGTGCCTAAAAACCAGTTTTCAGTAAAGCCCAAGTTAAGAGTCTGCTCATCAGAACCCGCATTTAGATTTACAGATAACTCACGACCTGTTCCTAAAAGATTCTTTTCTTCCCATTTTAGAAAAGCAGACATAGGAAAGGAGTTCGGATCAGAAACACCTGCAAAGCTAATACCGAACTGCACATTAGCTGTGTTTTGTTCTTCTACATTAATTATAACATCAACAAGATCTTGCTCGGAACCTTGCTGTACATCAGGAACAATGGAAGAAAAGTACCTAAGATTGAATAAGTTTCTAAAACTGCTAACGTACTTCTTCTTAGAGAAAACATCACCTTCATGGAATAGCAATTCTCTAATAATAACATTGTCTTTAGTTTTCTTGTTCCCCTTTATTATAATGTTCTCAATGTGGCTTCGCTCTCGTTCTACTATCATAACAACAAAGCTTACTTCTTTATTTTCTTCATCTCTGCTTTCTTTTTTATCTATGTAGTTACTTGTATAACCATTTTCAAAATACAAGTCCATGATAGAACCGAAACCAATTTCAAATTTTTTAAGATTAAAAACACTACCCTTTTGCAGTTTTATTCTTTCTGCAAGCTCATCAGATGAGAAAATATAATTTCCTTCAAACTTAGTTCCACCATACTTATATTGCTCACCTTCTACAATAACATAGACTAAGGTTATTTTATTTTTTGTAGGATCTGAAGTACTGTCTACATCTTTTTTTACGCTTTCAACATAGGCATCAATATACCCCTTCTCGCCATAAAACATCTTTATTGCAAGTTTGTCTTCTTGAAGAGCTGATTCTTTAAAAGGTCCTTTCTGTATAAAACCTGCAGCCTTTGATACCAAAACCTTCTTTAAGGCTCTTTCTGTAAATTTTGTATTTCCTTCAAATTCAATAGCAGATATTACTGACAATTTTCCTTCTTTGATGTTAAATACAATATCTAAATTGTTATCATCTTCATTTTTTACAGCTTCTGCTGAAACTTCTGCCTTTGCAAAACCTTGAGATACATAATATTCTTGTAAGGCAATAGCATCACTTTTCATCATGGATTCGGTGTAGATGTCACCTTTTTTTATCTTAGTAACCGATTCCAATTTACTTCGTCTTATTCTATTTTGACCCTTGTATTTAATACTCTTAATAGAAGGTTTTTCTTTTACCGTAAACTCTAAAAACACAGAGGAATACTCATTATCTGCAGGCAAGGCTTTAGGAACGATATCAGTAAAATAGTCAAGGGCATATATTTTTTGTAGAATTTCCCAATATATCTCATCAGAAAAAAGCTTACCCTTATATGGTTTAAAAATTTCATCAAGTTCCGAACTTTCTATGCTATTCAAACCTTTAAAAGTTACATTGATTATTTCTTTACCGTTGTACCAATCTTCAGCTTGAGCAAAACAAACGAAACTGATAAAAATTGAAATCATAATTGCTATTATTTTCTTTAACATTCTATCCTCTCTATAATTAATATGAATATTTCCATGATAAAGTCAAACCGGTATCAGATACAAACATTGTATCAGGCTGACTTGGTGCTATATGCCATCTCAGTAAGAAGAAGGGTGTATTCATTTCAAAACCAAGCTCCGGTTGGAATAATAAATTACCATAAACAGTCTTTTTAGGTCCACCGGGTCTTACCACAAGCGGATCATAATGACTAAGATGTAACGATGCATCCGCATATATAGCAGAGCCGAAATACTTACCTATATAAACACTTGTATTATCAAAATAGTTACCGATTGTCAAGTTGTCTCCTTTTGAAATATTGAATAAATTCCCAAGAACAACATTTTGCAGGAATAAAGTTCGCATAGAAAAGACATCTATATGCAAAAAGTCTCTAATTCCCTTTTCAGCCTTCTTAACCAAGCCCATTTGCGCAAAAATATCTGAAGTATTTATCAAAGCTTCTTTCAAAAGTTCAGTTCTCCCTGAAGTACCCAACAAAGACTGCCCTAAAAGCATCAATGTTTCTGTATCAGACATTGGTGGAACACTTGTAATTTGTGGGGCAAACCTATTAATATCCAGATATTGGTCTTTTGCAGTAAGCGTTATAGTTAAAGGCTCGCCTTTGGGAGTTTTATCTCTTATTTCCGCACTAAGAGAAATTATAGGTTCTATAGTATCCATGGGCGTCTTAAGAAGATATATCTGACCTTCTTTGATATGGAAGTTTCGTTTTACATAGAACAATTCGCCCGTCAGGATTTTCGCAGAACCTGTAATTTCAAAAAATTCCTCAGCTGAATCACTTCTTAGCACGACAGGTTCATCCGTATATATAAAAGCACTTATAATAGGAAATTCCATTGATGGATATCTAAATTCAGTTTTTCTTCCCAAGTTTAGCTTTAACTCCATTGTAAAACGAGCGTCAGGATTGCCCTCTTCTTCATATTTTTCAGCAATTTTATATAATTCTGAGAAAGGAACTGAAAATGAACCGTTGTTAAAAGTAGCACTTCCTTCAAGATGAACATGATTGGGTTGAATTCTAATAAGCAAGTCACCACCGGCTTCGCCCTTAGCATGATAGGCTAGATTCTTGGTCTTCAACAAACCATGACCACCTACAACTCCACAACGAATTTCTGTATCAGAGGGTATCCAGCCTATAAATTCAGAATCAACTTCGGCCCACAAGGTATCTTTCTTACCTCTTACTAAGGTGTATGGAACTGTCAGCTTGTTACCTGAAAACTCAACAGGAACATCAACCGGGCCATATTCATCAGGGGTGTATTTTGGACAAGTACCCCGAATACCTTTCACAATTAAATTCCCGTCAAACTCAGGCTCTTTATCTGTTCCTGATATTTTTAAATCACCTTCCAAAATACCATTGTAAAATTTGATAATATCATTTTCAGGTAAATAAGACATAATAGCAGGAACATCAAGGAAGATATTACTGCAATTCAAGTCAACGAAGCCCGCTCCTACTTTTCCGTCTATATCTAAATGAACAGGAAGAGCTTCATCAAGATGCAAGGACACTGTGCCGTCATCCATTTTAAAACCGTAAGTAGTGTCATTGACTCCTGCATAAATAGCCATAATTTCGGGGCTTTTTACAAAGCTTGCCACAATAGGATCCTTATTTTTCTTCTCACCCATGGACCATTTATCTATTTTCATTTTTATGCTATAGTCAATAAGCATATCACTAATTTTTGCTACGATATTTTTTTCTTTATCTTTGACAGCATTTGAAAAGAACTCAAATGAAGCTGAACTCTTTATA
>PDWI01008438.1_pt1 | contig 12139 bp, 8 predicted proteins | sample 1430891 | NCBI WGS metagenome assembly PDWI01 (sample SAMN01162508, study PRJNA174530) | Oral metagenome, whole genome shotgun sequencing project. | biome: Marine environment; feature: Marine mammal; material: Swab sample of the gingival sulcus; isolation source: swab sample of gingival sulcus...
AACATCCTTGGTAGCCCCTTTAATTTTGACCCCTATTTTCGCCTTGCAAATCCGATTATGATAGATTTCTATATTTTTAGATTCCCCAAAAAGGGCTCCGTATGTTGTCTCAAAATGATGGTCGTTGCCAACCGATATGCCCGAATCTTTGACCTTGCTAATATGGTTGTTTTTAATGATAATGTCATCACAGGCATTAATGTCTATGGCATCATCGGAAGCATTAACAATGGTGTTGTCGGTAATGCTACTGTGATGCGTTCGGGTTAATTCTACCACATCGGGGAAGTTGAAAAAATAGGAGTGGCTAACATTACCGGTTCCGTTGATAAGCGTTAAGCCCTCGTTGCGAACATGATTATAATTAATCAATTTGGAATGATAAAACGAAACTTTAGAGTCTATCCCAAAAACGCAGGGATTCCAAGTGCCGGTAACATCCTTTATCAGAATATCGGTATGATTAAAATCAGCCTCCGATTTTTGAATATTAAAAGAGCCGTTGATAAATTCTACATATCGAAAAACATTCTTGCTTTGCTCTTTTAACTTAAAATCTTCGTAGGTTAAATCGGTGGGATAAACCTTAATTTTATGATGCTTTTCCCCTTCAAACAAAAGAGTTCCGCCTTGATTCATCATTTGAACCTTTGGAGCAATGTATAGTACCGCACCGGGTTGAAAAGATAAGCGTTCGCCTTGTTTAAGCACAAAATCGGACTTTAAAATATAAGGCTTTTCTGCATCCACTGTGGTATGTTTTCCTCTTTTTACCAAAGATTGACAAGCGTCAGTAATGGTAAAGGTGTTCTTAGTATTAAAACCTGCTACCTTATTTTTGCCATCAGTAGCATACACCCGCCAATAATATTGACCTGCACTTAAATTATCGAGTGTAACAAGCGTATCACTAATGCCCTCTATTTTTTGCGTAGTGCTATCTTCCAACAGAAAATGTTTACCATAAAGCAAGGTGTAAGTAATGGCTTTATCCGATTTAGAACTCGACCAATGTAAGGTAATCTTTTTATAATGAGGCGTTTTAACTCGCTCCAACAAAAAAGGCTTGGGCAGGCTATCTATTTGATATAAAATATTCTGTGTTTGTTCTTTTACAAAATCTCTTTCAGAATCCAAATTCCTTTTCCATTTAGACAGCTTTGCTATTTGGTCGGTTTCGTCTTGCTCTACATAAGGCTCTAAGGCTTCTTCCAAACCATCTATCATTGGCGCTACAAACTGAGGATTAAAAATATCTTGACTTAACGCCTCAACCTTCTGCCTAATATCCGACCTCACCTGCGGGCTTAGAAAACACTTTTCTATCAAGGGGTTATCAGACTCCCAATTGCTGGATGTTTCGTGATACAAGTACGGTTTCCAATTGTAATAACTCATAGACTTATCCATATCCCAAGGGAATATTTGCCACTTATTGTTTCCGTTAATATCGTGATACATATAATAATTGTGGTAGTAGGTGCTTCCGTTTTGTATCAACATGTTCATAGCAACAAGGGTGGTCAATTTATCGTACTCAAAATGTTGCTTTAGAAAGGATTTGTAATGAGCAATATCTATGGTGTCCAATTGATTAATAAGCGTTTGCAAATCGTCCCAATTAGCTTTTTTGTTAGATTTCTTTTCCCACTTAACCTTAATATCGTCAAAATGGCTTAAACAAGCACCGTCTTTGGTGGCTTTATACATATTTCCTTTGGGGTCTAAGTCATTGTCTTTAAGAAAGATTTTGTCCATATTCTGAACTTGCAAATACAAGCCCCAAAACGTTCCATTGACCGATAAGGCAACAAAATCAACATCGAAAGTAGGAATGCCGGATTCTTTAAGTAAAGTGGCGGACATATACTGCCTAATGTAAGACTTGTCTGTCCATTCGCTGTTAAGGTTAATTTTACGATGCTCCCCTTTGGGCGTATGCTTTTTCGGGAACACGATTTTAAGCGATTTTTTACCATATTTTCGAGAAGAATCACCCCTTAAACGCATCTTTGCCGAGCAAGTATCCCCATTACTAACGAATTGTATGGGAATATATATGTCTTTTTGGTAATCCTGATATATGCTGTCTATCAGTGTTTCATCTACAATAATGTTAAATTCTTTCACCTTGATATTGTTATCCTCCTGTGAACAAGATGCAAATATCAGCAATAAGGCAAACAGCAATATATTTAATTTTTTCATGACCATGCTCTTTTCATTTACAGACAACAAATGTAAGCTATTTTATCATATTCTAATTCATCGTTTACATTCGTAGGTTTTCTCACTTGAACTATGGATGTACAAACCTTTATTTTTTTATTTGTTATTTCGGGTAGAAAAAATATCTTTGCATCAAGATTGATAACTTGAAAAAGAATGGCTAATGAACTTGAAAACACTTAATGTATAATCTTAGAGTGGGTCTTTTTGGGGGACTTTACAATCTTTTTTAACTAAAAATACAAAAAACAGACCATAAATGGAATGATTAGAATTCTGCCCATATTTTAGACTTGGTCATAAAAATTTTAAAAAGATGAAAATAGTAATGGTCGGAACAGGTTATGTCGGTTTGGTTTCTGGGACTTGTTTTGCAGAAATGGGAAATCATGTTACTTGCGTAGATATAGACAAAGCTAAAGTAGAAGGGCTCAACAAAGGTATTATTCCTATTTTTGAACCGGGTTTAGAGCATTTAGTACTTAAGAATGTCGAAAAAAATAATCTGTTTTTTACCACCGATTTGGGTGACGCTATTGAAGATGCTGAGATTGTTTTTATTGCAGTAGGAACTCCTATGGGCGAAGACGGTTCTGCTGATTTGCAGTATGTCTTATCGGTTGCTCAGGAGATTGGCGAGAAAATGCAAAAAAGACTGATTGTTGTAGATAAATCAACCGTTCCTGTGGGTACAGGAGACAAAGTTAAGGAAACAATAAGTGCTGAATTAGCAAAGAGGAACATTGATATTGAATTTGATGTGGTATCCAACCCCGAGTTTTTAAAAGAAGGAGATGCCGTAAGTGATTTCATGAAACCTGATAGAGTTGTAGTTGGTTCAGACAGCGAGTATGCTATTTCTAAAATGAAAGAATTGTATGCTCCTTTTACCTTATCACATGACGGTATTATAGGAATGGATATCCGCTCAGCAGAAATGACTAAGTATGCTGCCAATGCTATGTTAGCAACTAAAATTTCTTTTATGAATGAAGTAGCTAATATTTGTGAACGGGTAGGAGCAGATGTTAATAATGTGCGTGTTGGTATTGGTTCCGACTCTCGTATCGGATATAGTTTCATTTACCCGGGTTGCGGCTACGGAGGTTCTTGTTTCCCTAAGGATGTAAAAGCCTTAAAGAAAGTAGCTGAACAATATGGTTATACACCTCAGCTAATAGAAGCTGTTGAGGACGTTAATAATCGTCAGAAATTAGTGATTGCTGAAAAAGTCATTAAAAAATACGGAGAAGATTTAACCGGTAAAGCATTTGCTATTTGGGGCTTAGCCTTTAAACCTCAAACCGATGATATGCGAGAGGCTCCTGCCATCTATATTATTAAAGAATTGGTAAAACGAGGCGCTAAAATACAAGCCTACGACCCTAAGGCAATAAGAGAGGCTCAAGAGTGCTACCTTAAAGGGGTTGAAAACATTGATTATAAAGAAAGTAAGTACGATGCTCTTAAAAACGCCGATGCTTTAATTCTTTTGACAGAATGGAAAGAATTCCGCTCTCCAGATTTTGACGAAGTATCTAATTTACTAAAAGAAAATGTCATTTTTGATGGTAGAAACCAATACCTTAACTACAACATGAAAGGAAAAGGTTTTGAGTATATAAGAATTGGAAAGTAGCTTAAATAAGAGATGGCAAGGTTAGAATATAAATAAATTTAAAACACCTTCTACAAGAAGTTCTTTAATTGAGGCACAAAGCCAAAAGCATCAACATTATAAATTTTCAAATCAGACATTACCAACAAATAATATTCTAAGATATTGATTTTAAGGCGTTTTGTGTAAGAATAAAAAGAAATGATTTAATTAGAGATAAATGTTTTATTAAGAACAAAAAAATAAGGATATGCAAATATTGATATTAGCAGCAGGAATGGGAAAACGATTGGCAGACCTTACTTCTGATAGTACTAAATGTATGGTAAAAGTCAATGGAGTACCATTGATAAATAGAGCATTAGATGTTTTGACCTCTTTTGATATTAGCCGTATAATTTTGGTAGTAGGTTATAAAGGAGATAAATTAAAAAGGTATCTTGGCAATGAATATAACGGAGTGCCTATTATGTATGTAGATAATCCTGTGTATGATAAAACAAATAATATTTATTCTCTTTATTTAGCAAAAGATTTATTAGAGGAAGAAGATACTTTGTTAGTAGAAAGTGATTTGATTTTTGACAAATCAGTGGTTGAGAAAGTTCTAAATGCAAAAGAAAAAAATTCTGTAGTAGTTGACAAGTATCAATCTTGGATGGACGGAACTGTTGTTGAGTTGAATAAAGAAGGAGAAATTAAAAGCTTTATAGGAAAATCTGATTTTAATTTTGAAGATGTAGATCGTTACTATAAAACAGTCAATATTTATAAGTTCTCAAAAGAATTTTTAGGAAAACACTATGTACCATTCTTAGAGGCGTATTGTAAATCATTAGGAAAGAATGAATATTATGAAAGCGTCTTAAAAGTCCTTATATTCTTAGATTTGCATAAAATGCACCCTTGTATCTTAGACGAAGGAAATAGATGGTACGAAATAGATGATAAGCAAGATCTTCATAATGCAGAAACTTTATTCTCAGATGATATTAAAAGTTACCAAATGAGATATGGAGGCTACTGGCGTTTCCCTTTTCTGAAAGATTTTTGTTATTTGGTAAATCCTTATTTCCCTACAAAAAAGATGGTTAGTGAATTTAAAGCATATTTTGAAACCCTATTACACGATTATCCATCTACAGGAAGTGTGCAGAATTTACTAGCTGCCAAAATGTTTAATTGTAATGCTGAAAATATATTAGTAGGAAACGGTGCTGCAGAATTGATAAATGTTTTAATGGCTAGTTATGGGGACAAAACAATTGGAGTAATAACACCAACTTTCCACGAATATATTGCACGAACTCCTCAAAATAGAATTGTTACTTTTACACCTAAAACAGATGACTTTTCTTACACATTAGAAGATTTAAAAGGTTTTAGTGATAAATTAGATGTCTTATTGCTTATAAACCCTGATAATCCAAGTGGTAATTTTATTCCTAAAAAAGAGGTTATTGAATTAGTAAAGTATTTAAAAGAAAAGGGGAAACAGTTAATTTTAGATGAAAGTTTTGTAGATTTTTCTACTGAAAATGACAAAAACACTCTTATTGAAAAAGAAATTATAACTACTTATTCTAATTTGATAATAGTAAAAAGCATTAGCAAAAGTTATGGTGTTCCCGGAATTCGTTTAGGTGTTGTGGTTTCTTCCGATACTGAACTTCTAGGTAGTTTAAAAGAGAAACTACCGGTATGGAATATCAACTCTTATGGAGAGTTTTTCCTACAAATTTATGGTAAATATGAAAAAGATTATCATAAGGCAAGCAAGCAAATAGCTAACGAACGCGATAGATTATATAAAGAGTTACAAACTATTCCTTTTTTAGAACCAATATATTCACAGGCAAATTACTTTTTGTGTAAAGTAAAAGGAATTACAGCAACCGAATTGACTAAAATAATGATGAAAAAGTATAATATTTTATTAAAAGATTGTACAGGGAAAACAGCTTTTGATGGAAAAGAATTTGTACGTATTGCTGTTCGTGATTTTTATGACAATCAATATTTAGTGGAGTCTTTAAATAAGGTAGAATTAAGATAGTTGATTATGAAAATATACACTGATAACGATATTTCTTCATTAGAAATTTCAAATAAAGATGCCGTAAAATGGGTGACTGAAGCTTTTTTATCTAAAAAGGATAGTATGTTACCACATAAAACGAGTCAAACTTTTAATGGGGGAAAAAATTTTTACAATACAATGCCAGCTATTATGCCAAACATAGATAGTGCAGGGGTGAAAATTGTATCAAGGTATCCTAAAAGAACACCATCTATACAAGGAGAATTATTATTGTATCGTTATAGTGACGGAGAAAGTTTAGCAATGATGGATGCTACTTTAATTACTTCTATGCGAACAGGGGCAGTTGCGGCGTTGGCAGTAGAAACTTTCGCGAGAAAAGATGCACAGAGTATTGCTATTATTGGTTTAGGACAAACGGGACGGTCTTTTATTGAGATGTTTTTAACAAATAAGAGAAATTTGACAAAAACATTTAAGTTAATGAAATATAAAGACCATGCAGAAGAAACAAAAGAATTTTTAATACAAAAAGGTGTGAAAGATGTTGTTATTTGTAATACTCATGAGCAACTGATTAAAGGTTCAGATATTATAGTTTCTGCTTTGACTGTTTGTGAAGGGCAATTAGGTAAAGACGAATGGTTTAAGGAGGGGGTTTTAGTTGTCCCGATACACACAAGAGGTTTCCAAAATTGTGATTTGTTTTTTGATAAAGTGTTTGCCGATGATAGAGACCACGTAAAGTGTTTTAAGTATTTTGATAAATTCAAGTCTTTTAATGAATTAGATAAGGTTTTACATAATGAAGTGAGAGGCAGAGAAAATGACAAGGAACGCATTTTATCTTATAATATAGGTATAGCATTACATGATATTTATTTTGCACGAAAAATATATGATATGTTGAATAAATAAAGAAGATTAAATGCAGCAAAGAATCACTAATATAATATTACAAAATAAAACGCTGTTTCAAAATTTCTCGTTTTTAACGATTTTGCAGGTATTTACATTATTATTTCCATTGATAACATACCCATATTTAATAAGGGTTTTAGGTAAAGATTTATATGGAACAGTAATTTTTGCACAGGCTGTGGTAGCTTATTTTTCTATTGTAATCAATTTTGGATTTAATATTTCAGCAACTAAAGATGTTTCTATTTATAGAGATAATCCCGAAAAATTATCAGAGATAGTATCGTCTGTATTTATTATTAAGACAGTATTATTTTTGTTATGTTTTGTTGTTTTTAGCTTTGTTGTATATGCATTTCCCAATTTACGAAAACATTATATATTATTACTGCTTACTTATGGTATCGCATTGGGAGAGGTGCTGTTGCCTATTTGGTTTTTTCAAGGTATTGAAAAAATGAAATATATGACTTATGTAAGTGTGTTGTCAAAATTATTTTTTACGATTTGTATTTTTATATTTATTCGGTCAGAAAGCGATTATCTTTATATGCCTATTTTACTTTCTTTAGGGGCTGTCATTGGAGGAGTTATTTCTTTCTTTTTAGTTTTTAAAATGGAAAACATACGGTTTATTTTGCCTCAATTATCTGTTGTTAAAAACTATGTAAAACGAACATTTCCATTCTTCCTTTCTCGTTTTTCCGCAGTATTATATGGAGAAACAAATACAGTTATCATTGGGGCATACTTAGGAATGGCCGATGTTGCTTATTATGATTTAGCAAGAAAACTTAGTTCTTTAATGATGATGCCAAACAATATAATAAACACAGGTGTTTATCCTAAAATTGCTAAAGAGAAAAACTTAGACTTTGTCAAGAAAATATTTAATATCAGACTATTGATAGCTGTTTTCCTATATGCTTTTTTAATTATTTCAGGAAAATTATTAATTAGTATTTTTGGAGGAGAAAATATGGTAGGAGCTTATCCATATGCTATTGCTTTTGGATTATTTATAATTATATCTGCTATTTCGTACTACGCAGGAGGGACAGTTCTTGTTTCGTTCAATCATGAAAAGAAATTTAATAGAAGTGTTATCTATTCGTTCTTTTTGTATATTGGGTTGGTTGGGTTATTATTGTTGTTCTATAAAGTAACATTGTTTTCTATGATTGTAGTATTTTTGATTTCTGAAATAGCGTTAGCTGGATATAGATATTATTATTGTAGAAAATATAGGTTATTATAAATAATTGTTCATTACAGGAAATAACAGATTGGTTTAAATTATGAAAGGTATATTAATAAAATTAAAGTTTTTGATTGAAAAAAATCAAACTATTGCAAATATATTTAGGTTTGTTTATAGACAAACAGTGCTAAAATATCGGCATAGAAAGCAACGAAAACTGTTGCATTCTGTTGGAAAAACTGCAATGCAAAAGTTAAATGAGGCTTTTGAAGAATTAAAAATCCCTTACTGGCTTACTTATGGAACGCTACTGGGAGCTTATCGAGATAAAGGGTTTATTTCTCATGATTTAGATATTGATTTAGGGTTGTTTTTATCGGACTATTCAAATTTGATAGACATAAAATTATCTGAAAAGGGTTTTATTAGAGAACGAAAAATAACCATAGACAATGGCGATTATGGTTTGGAAGAAACCTATAATTATAAAGGAATAGGTATTGATTTGTTTTATTTCACCCAACGAGGCAATGAAGTTTATTCACACGGGTTTATTAACGAAGAAGGAACCAGTTGGGAAAAAACAGTTGCCAAATATGGAGGATATTTAGTAAGAGAGTTATCATTTCCTTGGGAGGGAAATATAGAACGAATTGATTTCCTTGGAGCCAAATACCCGATTCCTCCTTGTATAGAAAAACATTTAGCATCTTTTTATGGCGATAATTTTATGATAAAAAATGCTAAATGGGATAATAGAGTCGCAACAAATGTAATCTATCTAAAAGATAAAATTGGAGTACCCAAATACTATGAAAGCAAATAGTAACATACATCTTGTAATATTATTATCTTTATTTAACTTACTATTTCCTTTTTTAGGGGTAATCCTGATACTTATTGCTTATTTCTTCATAACACCAAACAAATTAGAAAGAAAACTAATTTATCTTAGCATTGCTTATGCCATGGGATTTTTAGCATATAGCTATGTACGTATTGATGAAACGGGTGATGTTTTCAGGTACGGAGTTGCCCTACAATATTATAAAGACTCTTTACAAACATACAGAGATTCTGCAGTAATAAGTTTATATGAAATGTTTTATCCTATTTGGTATTCCATTTTTTATATTGTTTCCAAATTAGGATTGGAGTTAGAGCATATTAATTTTTTAGCAGGATTTACAATTTATAGTTCTGTCTTTTATATTGTTTACCGATTACATAACCAATATAATGCTAGAAAAGTAGATAAAATATTGGTGTTAAAATACTTTTTGTTTTTTTCATTTATAGGTCTGTTTTCAAGTTATAAAACAGCTTGGTCGTTTTCACTTGTAGCAGTTGGTATTTACAAACTTAGTTTGAAAGAACGATTTGGGTGGTTATTTTTATTATTAGGAATGGGAATACACCCTATTAGCTGGGTTCCTGTAATAGCATTTATCATTTCTAAATTTTTAAAATTTAAGAACAGATATTTAGTGTTTTCTCTTATTATGGGTTTATTTTTAAATCAAATAATTATTTATTCAGGATTGTTGTCTTTACCATTTATTGGGGCTAAATTAAATTATTATATTTACGGAGAATGGGGGTATTATCGTTTTCATGAGCGCGGAGAATATGTTAAATTTTTTTTGTTATATACTTTTATTGTTTTTCTACTTATTGTTTTTTTTAAAAAATATTATAAATCAATAATTAAAAACAAATATAAACAACGATATGATGATTTTATTGGTTGGTATTTTGTGTTGTCTTTGATGTTTCTTGGTAGTAGAACTCTTGAAACAAGATTACTCTTGGAAGGGTTTGTGTTTTTTATTCCATTTATTTATTATACGTTTGCTAATGATAGAATATATAAAAAAAATGTATTACCAATGTTGGCATTATTGCTTTGGACTTTAATGATAGACATACGAACTTTTAATTATACTAATCACAGTTACATGATAGGTTCAGGGTTTCCTACAAATTTATTAGATTCACCACTAATGACACTATTTAATAATTAGGAAAAAAATATGGAAAATAACAAAGAGTTGATTTCAGTTATAATGAGTGTTTATAATGAAAAAGCTGATTGGTTAAAAGAATCGGTGAATTCTATTTTACAACAAACTTATAAAAACATTGAGTTTGTTATCGTGGTTGATAACCCTAAAAACACTTGTTTGATAGATATTTTAAAAGAATATGAAAAAGCAGATAATAGAATTATCCTAAAAATAAATGAAGAAAATAAAGGTTTAGTACATAGTTTAAATAGGGCTTTGGAATATTGTACAGGCCAATACATTGCAAGAATGGATGCAGATGACATTTCTCATTTAGACCGATTTGAAAAGCAACTGTCTTATATTAAATCAAATAAATTAGATTTAATAGGCACAAATGTACACTTATTTAAGGATAATAAGCACGTTTTTTTTACAACAGATAAATTGCTTACACATAAATATCTAAAAAAATTATTATTAAGAGGAGCCATCGGAATTGTACACCCAACTTTTTTTGGAAAAAGAGAAGTCTTTGAAACCTTAAACGGATATGAATATTCGCCACATACTGAGGATATGGAGTTTTTAGCACGAGTGATTACTAATGGATTTAAGGTTGGTAATATGAAAGATGTTTTATTAGATTGTAGGTATAGCGATGGTAGTATTACCAAAAGTAATGCTATTTATATTTATAAAATGGCGCTATATATTACTAAATTATTTAATGAATTTAATAAAAATGGTAAATATCAATTTGATAAGAGATATTACGAAACTATAGAAGTTTCTGATAAAGAAATTGCAAATTATAGTAAAAACAAAATACTACTTGGGCAAGCTAGAGAGGAATTTAACAACAAGAATTATGTTAGGTTTATATATCACATGACAAAAGCTTTGCTTACTTCCTCTTCAATATTGTTAAATATTAAATTAAATTTATTTTTGCAGTACTATAGGTTTCTTGAAAAGAATCCTAAATATTTTAATTAAGAGATAAATCCAATTATAAGATTCGTATAATTTTTATTAAACTGAAAAAAAATATAAATATTTATGAATACAAAGATATCTGTTTTACTCTCAATATACCACAAAGAAAACCCCAGTTTTTTTAATGAAGCAATGGAAAGTGTTTGGGATCAACAAACCTTTAAACCTACACAGATTGTTTTGGTTGAGGATGGAAAACTAACAGATGAACTATATGCTACTATTGACGTTTGGCAAAACAAATTAGGGAGTGTCTTAAAACGAGTGCCACTAGAGACAAATCAGGGGTTAGGAAAAGCCCTAAACATTGGCTTAAAATATTGTGAGTATGACATTATTGGACGAATGGATACTGATGATATCGCAGCTCCCGACAGGTTCGAAAAACAAGTTGCATTTTTAGAAAAAAACCCAGAAATAGATATCGTAGGAGCACAAATTCAAGAATTTAATCAAGAAATTGGAGATGTTGATTTTGTGAGGAAACTACCACTCTCACATAACGATATTATAAAATTTGCAAAAAAGCGTAACCCTTTTAACCACCCTGTGGTTATGTATCGTAAAGCTGCCGTATTTAGCGCTGGGAGCTATCAAGCAGATTATCTTTTTGAGGATTATGGCTTATGGGTAAGAATGTTAATTAATGGTGTTAAGTCTGCTAATTTACCTGATATTTTGCTTTATATGCGTTCAGGGAACGAACTTTTCACAAGACGTGGAGGGCTAAAATATGCTATCAGTGAAACAAAAATGCAATATAAGTTTCATCAACAAGGTTTTTTATCTATCTTTGGATTCTTGAAAAATCTTCTGGTAAGGTTTCCTGTACGGATAATGCCCAATTCGTTACGTAAGTTCATTTATACTAAGATGTTAAGAAATTAAATAGTTATGAGGAAAATCGCAGAAAAAAAATGGTTACAATTTATAATAGGATTATTAGTTATCATCATGTTACCCAGTGTTCTTGCTTGGGGTATAGATTTCAAAGATTGGTTGAATAACCGCTACAGTTTCATTGTAATATCAGTAATTTATTTACTCTCATACTTCAGTATACAAAAATTTGCAACCTATGTAGGCAGTCTAAATTTTAGATTGGTTGTACCAATAACATTACT
>PDWI01008439.1_pt1 | contig 12138 bp, 20 predicted proteins | sample 1430891 | NCBI WGS metagenome assembly PDWI01 (sample SAMN01162508, study PRJNA174530) | Oral metagenome, whole genome shotgun sequencing project. | biome: Marine environment; feature: Marine mammal; material: Swab sample of the gingival sulcus; isolation source: swab sample of gingival sulcus...
CCTCCGTTTCTGGTTTGGCCTCCACTCGCATTCAATCACCATCACAGTGACACCAGTGTCTTCACGAGTGTGCGTTAAAAAATCTCATAAAATACTTCACTGCAAAACATCTTTGGATACCACATCTTCCCTTTTATTGCAAGCATGTCACCATCAAAAAGAGTGCCTTTTTAAAGAAAACTTCCCTTTTGATTTGTCATGTAATCAAGATCACTGTGGAAAGGTATCACCTTACAATCAAAGAAGATTTGCCGGTTAAGAAAAGCTTGAGCCATTCAAAACCAAACTTTTGTAATTCAACATCATCCCTGCCAATTCTCTTCTTTTGATCCTTGGTCAGCTTAAACTTTTTTAAAAGGTTCTGCTCGATAACATAGTGCCTGAATCCATCAATGTTATAACAGACCATGAAAGCCATCTGTTGCCTTGGTCCACCACTGCCCTCACCTTTCCATGGATTTTGCCGGAAGATAGTATCAAGGTCTGTCCACAGATCGTTCATCATATTATACTGATCTATCTTCTGATTTCTTACCCAATCCTTAACAGAGAAATAGTTTTCTTCATAATGCCCCTGGCAGTAACTATGTCGGGTAAGAAAATAGTATTCTTCGGGTCTGCCCTTGCTGCTGTCACGGGAGACAGCCCTTTCAACAGGATATGTTCTACATGCCGATGGTCTGTCCGGGTACACCCTGCATCCTTGATCAGATAAAAATGGGCATTGATTTTCTTCGTCATCGTTAAGTTTCAGCATAACCGTTGGAAAAAAGGGATTATCCCCTTTGACCAGATGAGTATACTGGCGCATAAATGTTTCAGAATCTATCTGAAGACATTGCTTCAACCTAATGATATCATAAGGAAATAAAACGATATCAACCTTTTTGCAACAACTGGTAAAGCAGGCCACGCCATCGTGACAATGAAATTGAAAAAGGTCTTTCCCTAATGGCTCCATCCCCTCTGGAAACTCTCTTGCAACCACACTCTCCCCCCTAATAATGCAGATAAAAAAAGGACTGTTATGACAAAAACATAACAGTCCTTAAATCAACTACTCGCACTACCTTCTCCAGCAATCAAAACGATAACAACACTCGTCTGATGCTAAAAAGTACTACCAAAACCTGCCTGGTGATTAATTTTCAACCTCAGGTTCTTCAATATCCTCTTCATAACCGACAAGTTCAATTATTGCCATGCTAGCAGCATCCCCTTGGCGAACACCGGTCTGGATAATCCGGGTATATCCACCATTGCGATCAGCAAATTGTTCTTGTATTTCGGTAAAAAGTTTGGTGACCACATCTTCACTCTTGATATAACTCAAGGCTTGACGTCTGGCGTGAAGATCTCCCCTCTTAGCAAGGGTGATCATCTTCTCAGCAATTGGTCGAATCTCTTTTGCCTTCTCTTTTGTCGTAACAATCCGCTCATGCTCGAAAAGCGATGTAACCATATTACGAAACATTGCCTCTCTATGGGTGCTGGTACGACCTAATTTTCTTCCGGATTTTCTATGTCTCATTGTGTAACCTCAAATATATATCCTGAGAGTACTGCATCAGAATAACACTAAATCATATTTTATTAACTCTGGTCTTCGTCCTTCTGGGAGATATCTGGAGGAGTCCAGTTATCAAATTTCATTCCCAAGGTCAGATCCATTTCAGCCAACAGAGCCTTGATCTCGTTCAAGGATTTACGACCAAAATTCTTGGTTTTCAACATCTCTTGATCAGTTTTCTGAGCAAGTTCACCGATAAAGTTAATCTCGGCATTCTTAAGACAGTTCGCTGACCTGACGGACAGTTCAAGATCCTCAACGGACTTGTTAAGATCTTTTATATTTTCTGGCTCTTGCTCACAACTATCATCTTCGACTTTTTCAGGCTCAGCGGCATCTTCATCAAAATTGATAAAGATCGTCATCTGCTCTTTTAAAATCTTGCCAGCATACGCCAGCGCGTTTTCAGGTTTGACACTGCCGTCTGTTTCTACTTCAAGAGTCAATTTATCATAGTCAGTCTGCTGTCCGACCCGAGCCTGGGATACAACATATTGAATTTTTTTAATGGGGGTGAAAACCGCATCAATCGGGATCTGACCTATTGCCAGATCATCTTTTGCCTGATTCTCTGCAGGCTGGTAGCCCTTACCCCACTCAACCGTTAATTCAGCGTTAAAGGTTGTGTCGCCGGTGAGATTACAGATAACCATATCAGGATTCATAACCTCGACAAAGGACGAACCTTCAATGTCACCGGCAGTCACTATACCAGGACCTTTTTTCTCAATTTTTACAGTTTGAGAATCGCCGGAATTCAACTTCACTCTCACCTGTTTTATATTGAGAATTATCTCACTGACATCCTCTTTGATGTCTTTCATCGAAGTAAACTCATGCAGAGCCCCTTCAATTTTAACCGTAGTAATTGCCGCTCCCTGAATGGATGACAGCAAAATCCTCCTAAGAGAATTACCAATAGTCGCAGCAAAACCCCGTTCCAGAGGCTGGGCTACAAACTTGCCATAGAACTCGGTATGTTTACCCTTATCAACCTCAAGTTTTTCGGGCTGAATGAGTTCGTGCCAATTACGATAAAAAGGAATATTTTCGTCGATAGCTTGAGTCATATTATTTTATCCTGCGTTTCGACTACATTTATTAAAAAGGGAAAACCCTTAGAAACTCTGACACACTTTTGTCTGAGTTTCTAAAGGCACTTTTTGTTACAGAGGGGAAATGGCTTTCTTCTGTAGTCTTTTACTGAATTATCCAATTTTGGAATCAGACAATCCCCAATTCCCCTGAGATTGTAAATCTATAGATCCAGCCTATACCCTGCGACGTTTAGGTGGTTTACACCCGTTATGCGGGATAGGAGTTACATCATAAATCTTACTTACTTCAAGACCTGCCGAAATAAGAGCTCGCAACGCCGCCTCACGACCGGGTCCTGGTCCCTTCACTTTGACTTCCACTTTTTTCATACCCTGATCAACAGCCTTCTTGGTAGCATCAGCCACGGCATTTTGGGCAGCAAACGGAGTACTTTTTCTCGAACCCTTAAAACCAAGGACACCAGCACTGCACCAGGAAATAACATTCCCCTGCTTGTCTGAGATCGTAATGATGGTGTTGTTGAAGGTAGAATAAATATTAACGATACCTTCAGGCACGTTCTTTTTAACCTTCCGTTTATTGCGTGCATCAGCACGTTTCGCTCCAGCCATATCTATTACCTGTTCTATTATTTACGGCGCGCCGCACCACGACGAGGACCCTTTCTGGTTCTCGCGTTTGTTTTTGTCTTCTGTCCACGGCATGGTAACCCCATGCGATGACGCCTACCACGATAACACCCAAGATCGGCTAATCTTTTGATGTCCATGGATACCTCACGACGACGGTCACCTTCAACAACATACTCGTCTTCAAGTACTTTTCTAATACGTGCTACATCGTCACCGTTTAGATCGTCACTGTTCATGGTGTAAGGCAAGTCTACCTTGTCAAGAATTTCTCTTGCAGAGGTAAGCCCAATACCATGAATATAGGTTAATGCGCGATCCATATGTTTGTTTTTTGGAAGGTCTACACCTGCTATACGAGCCAAAATCTATCTCCTCATAGAGTAGTAAAATTAACGTGACAAATGACGGTTATCCTTGTCTCTGCTTATGTTTTTTCACTTTGCAAGAAACCCTGACAACTCCATTTCTCTTAAAAACTTTGCAATCACTACATATTTTTTTAACAGAAGAACGTACTTTCATGATAACCAGACTCTCTATTTTTTCTTTTTATTATTCTTCGCCCTGAATGTGACCCTTCCCCTGGTCAAATCATAGGGGGAAAGCTCAACCGTAACCCTATCTCCAGGCAAAATTTTGATAAAATGCATCCGCATCTTGCCAGAAATATGAGCAAGTACTTTATGACCATTATCCAGCTCTACCCTGAACATAGCGTTGGGTAATGGTTCAATAATCGTTCCTTCTACTTCAATTGCTTCTTCTTTTGCCATCGAGGCCTCTGAAAAATCTGTAATTAATTCAAAACCTGTTACTATAATACAGGCAGACAAAAATTTAAACTTTTTTTTCTTTAAACAGCTATATTTTCACGGGAACTTAATATTACCGGGCCATCTTCTGTTACAGCTACAGTATGTTCAAAATGCGCCGAGTATTTTTTATCGGCAGTAACTACCGTCCACCCATCTTTCAACACTTTCACTTTATGGGTACCAACATTAACCATCGGCTCTATAGCTATTACCATTCCAGCAATGAGCCTTGGCGAGGAGCCTCCCTGGACATAATTTGGTACTTCAGGCGCCTCATGTAATGACGAACCAATTCCATGTCCAACAAACTGTCTGACCACAGAAAAGCCATTAGCTTCGACATGTTTCTGGACAGCAGCACCAATATCTGAGATCCTGTTTCCGGGTTGAACCTGTTCAATACCCAGATGAAGTGATTCGTCAGTCACCTTCAGTAGTTTATGGGTTACATTGTCCACCCTTCCCACTGGAATAGTAACAGCAGAATCACCGTGAAAGCCTTTTACTCTAGTGCCAAAATCAACAGAGATGATGTCCCCTTTCTTGAGCTTTTTCTTGCGGGATGGAATCCCGTGTACAACTTCTTCATTTACCGAAACACAAAGGCTTCCAGGAAAACCTCTGTATCCCTTAAATGCAGGAACTGCACCACGCTTGACACAAATTTCTTCTGCGATTTTATCAAGTTCCCAAGTTGAAATACCTGGTTCTACAACCTTTTGTAAAGTCGCCAGTACCTCAGCCACAATCTGATTGGCCTCGTACATGATCTGTATTTCATCGTGACTCTTTATCACGATGGCTCTATTATCTGCTGTTGACACTTATCGCCTTCCTTTGATACGTCCCTGCTTCATGAATCCCTCATAATTCCTCATTACCAGGTGAGATTCAATTTGTGAAATAGTATCAATTGCCACACCAACAACAATAAGAAGTGCAGTTCCACCAAAATAAAATGGGATACTGAATTTGGAAATTAAAATGGTGGGTAAAACACAAATCACACTCAGATAAATCGCCCCAACAACCGTCAGACGCGTCAAGACCTTATCTATGAATTCGGCTGTCTTTTTACCTGGACGAATACCAGGAACAAAGCCGCCATTCTTCTTCAGGTTTTCCGCAACATCCTCAGGTTTAAACTGGACTGCCGTGTAAAAGAAACAGAAGAAAACGACCATTGCCACAAACAGCACATAATAATACGGAGTTCCGGGAGATAATGCCGCACTCAATTCCTGAACCCAGTCTATTCGAATGAACTGCCCTATCGTTCCAGGAAACATCATCAAAGATGAAGCAAAAATCGGTGGAATAACACCCGCCGAATTTATCTTCAATGGAAGATGAGAGGTTTGTCCTCCATACATCTTACGCCCGACAACACGTTTTGCGTATTGAATCGGAATCTTTCTCTGAGAAGTTTCAAAAAAGACAATGGCTGCAACAATGACAAACATAAAAGCCAGCATCAAAGGAACAAAGAACGGAGTTATCTCTCCAGCTTTTATCATTTGAATGGAGTTGGCAACAGCAGCGGGTCCTCTGGCAACAATACCTGCAAAGATAATCAAAGAAATACCATTGCCGATACCCCTTTCTGTCATTTGCTCACCCAGCCACATTATAAAGGCGGTTCCGGATGTGAGAGTTAATACAGTGATCAACTTGAACTGTATTCCGGGTTCTATAACAATCGCCGTACCAGACAAAGGCGCAACCATACTCTCAAGCCCGGTGGCAATGAAAGTTCCCTGGATGAGACTCAAGCCAACCGTCCCATACCGGGTATACTGGGTGATCTTTCGTCTGCCAGCCTCACCTTCCTTCTTCAACGACTCAAGTTGAGGAATAACTACTGTCAACAAATTGATTACAATTGAAGAGGTAATATACGGCATAATCCCAAGGGCAAAAATGGAAAAATTTTCCAGCGCACCACCTGAGAACATATTAAACATTCCAAAAAGAGTACCTGAATTTTGCTGAAAAAATTCAGTAAGAGCCTCGCCATTGATACCGGGAGTAGGAATCTGGACTCCCATCCTGTATACGGCAAGCATAATTATGGTAAAAAATATTCTCTTACGTAATTCTGGAATATTTGCTGCTCTTTGCAATCCACTCATTATTTGTTACCTAAAGCCTGTAATAGAGAAAGACTACTCTGCCTCTTCTCCAACAATTTTCACTGTGCCACCAGCTTTTTCGATCATTGCCTTAGCATTTTTACTGATCTTATCCACCTTGACATTAACGGCCTTTGTCAGCTCACCATTGGCAAGTATTTTTACCATTGAACCTTTCTTGATCATGCCTGCTGCTACCAGCACATCGGCATTGATCTCATCCTGACCATCAAAACTATCCAACTGAGAGAGAGAAACCAAGGCATACTCTTTACTGAATCGGTTATAAAAACCGCGCTTGGGCAAACGCCTTTGCAGTGGCATCTGACCACCCTCAAATCCTGGTTTAATACCAGACCCTGATCTTGACTTATATCCTTTATGTCCTCTACCGGCGGTCTTACCATGACCAGTACCAGGTCCACGACCAAGTCGCTTCCTCTGTTTGGTTGCCCCCTTTTGAGGTGAGAGATTCGCTAATGTTATCATTTTAACCCTCCTCAATGCGTACCAGGTGGCTGACTTTATTAAGCATGCCTCTGATCTCTTGAGTATCTTTTCTTGTTACGGTCTTTTGCATCTTGGTAAGCCCTAGACCAGTTAAAGTGGCACGTATCTTTTTAGTACTGCCAATCCCACTTTTAACCAGGGTAAATGTAATTGTATCGGCCATTTGACTACCTTTTTTTCATAAATAAATTTTCAACAAATTGCTTATTTCAGCCAATTTATGCTGTTATTTCTTCAACGGTTTTGCCACGCATCGCTGCAATTGATTCGGCAGAACGAAGGTTCTTCAGTCCATTAATCGTTGCTTTGACCATGTTATGCGGGTTGTGAGATCCCAGACATTTGGTCAGAATATTAGATACACCGGCTGCTTCAAGCACCGCACGAACCGGACCACCAGCAATGAGTCCAGTACCAGCAGAGGCAGGCTTTAACATAACCTTACCGGCACCGTATTTACCCTGAACCTCATGGGGAATAGAAATATCAGTCAGAGACACCAGAGCCATATCTTTTTTGGCCTTTTCTACACCTTTACGGATAGCTTCAGGTACCTGATTTGCCTTACCAAGACCATATCCTACTCTTCCTTTTCCGTCTCCAACAACGACTATTGCACTAAAGCTGAAACGGCGTCCACCCTTAACAACTTTTGCAACACGGTTGATAAAAACTATCTTCTCGATAAGTTCCTCGGTATTTTCACTTTTGGAACGCTTGAAATCAGACAAGGGACACCCCCATTATATTCAAATCATTAAAATATTAATCCGCCTTCCCGAGCACCTTCGGAAAGCGATTTCACTCTGCCATGATAGATATACCCACCACGATCAAAAACCACCTTTTCAATGCCGGCAGATTTTGCCTTTTCAGCAATAATCAGCCCAACCTGCTTGGCAGCACCCTTCTTGCCCTTCTCTTCTCCCTGATCAAACCCCTTATCAAATGAAGAAGCTGCAACAATTGTTTTTCCCAAGGTGTCATTTATAATCTGGGCATAAATATGTTTATTACTTTTAAAGACTCTTAAACGAGGACGTTCTGTAGTACCCACGATCTTTTTACGGATCCTGCTCACCCGCTTTGCCCTGGCTGTTGTCTTTGAATTCGTCTTAGCCATTTTTTATTCCATTTCTAATAGAGTTTTTCTTCAAAGGTTACGATGCAGCACCGGCCTTACCAACTTTACGGACAATGTGTTCGTCTTCGTATCGAATCCCCTTACCCTTATAAGGCTCAGGCTTTCTTATTTGACGAATCCTGGATGCTGTAAGACCTAAAAGCTCCTTATCGATAGACTCAAGTGCAATTTTATTTTGTTCAACCGAGGCGGTTACTCCTTCAGGGAGCTCAAACTCAACCGGATTTGAATACCCGACATTGAGAGTCAACTTGCTGCCCGAAACACTCGCCTTATAACCAACACCTTCTATTACCAATGCCTTTTTAAATCCTTCCTCAACACCGATAACCATGTTGTTGATCAGAGAGCGGGTAAGTCCTCTAAACGCCTGGTTCTTTTTATTTTCAACTTTCATGTCAACCAGAATTTCATTATCTTTCAAGATAACATCAATTTCCGGTCTCAACTCACGCTCAAGAGATCCCTTCTTTCCTTTGACAGAAATAGACTGATCAGTGATGTCAATCTGTACACCTGATGGAACCGGGATCGGTAATTTTCCTATACGAGACATAATACTTCCCTCCAACGTGTGCGGCTGTTACCACACTTCACAAATTATCTCTCCCCCGGTATTCAGGGCTCTGGCTTCCTTATCTGTAATCATTCCCTTGGAAGTAGATACAATTGCGATTCCAAGACCATTTAACACTCTAGGAATTTCATCTACTTTCTTGTACTGTCTTAAACCTGGTTTAGAGACACGTTTAATACCTGTGATTACAGGAGTTCCTTCAGAAGAATATTTCAGGTTTACAGTCAACATCCCCTGTTTATTATCTTCCGAGATACTATAGTCGTCAATGTACCCTTCTTCTTTTAACACCTTGGCAACACTAACTTTCACTTTTGATTTAGGCATTTCAACCTTATCAAAATTTGCCATCAATCCATTTCTAATCCTGGTCAGCATATCTGCCAGGGGATCGCTCATAGACATTGCGAGCACTCCTTTTCTTACTATTATTTAGTTAAATCAGTTTTGGTAAGCCCTATTACCTACCAACTTGACTTAATGACACCGGTAATTTGACCATTGGAAGCAAGGGTTCTAAAACAAATTCGGCAGACACCAAATTTCCTTATGAAACCTCGAGGACGTCCACAGAGCGGACACCTGTTGTACTTTCTCACGCCAAACTTCGGTTTACGTTTTGCTTTTGCTATTATCGATTTCTTAGCCAAAACAACCTCCAGTTGCTCTCATTTCTTTTGACTTTTCTGTCACGCTTTTATTTTTTAAATGGCATGCCCATCATCTTTAAAAGAGATCGGCTTTCATCATCTGTTTTCGCAGTCGTAACAATTGTTATGTTAAGACCTTTAATCTTGTCGATCTTATCATAATCAATTTCAGGAAAAATAATCTGTTCCTTTACACCCATTGAATAATTCCCTCTTCCGTCAAAGCCTTTGGGAGACAACCCCCTGAAGTCTCGTACACGAGGAAGAGCGATATTGACCAGTTTACTAAAAAAATCATACATTTTATCATTGCGAAGGGTAACCCGACAACCAATGGGCATGCCTTCCCGCAATTTAAACGTGGCTATGGATTTTTTTGCCTTGGTTACAACCGCACGCTGACCGGCAATCCTGGTCAACTCTTCCACAGCACCTTCTATGATCTTTGGATTTTGAACAGCTTCACCGAGCCCCATATTGAGAACAATCTTCTCAATTTTTGGAATTTCCATGGCATTCTTATAGCCAAATTCCTCTTTGAGCGCCGGTACACACTCTTTTGTATAATAATCTTTTAGCGCACCCATTTATAACTCCTGGCGTAAGCCTTTTCCTTTGATATTTCTATGATTTTGCCTCGATGGACTCACCACAGCTTTTACAAAAACGTACCTTATTCCCATCTTCCAGAACTTTCTTACCGATTCTTCCGGTTTTTGTACATTCCGGACAGATAAGCTGTAGGTTGGAAACATGAATAGGCGCTTCCCTTTCAACGATTTGTCCTTGCTGATTCATTTCAGTCGGCTTGGTATGTCTCTTAATCATATTGATTCTCTCTACCACAGCCTTACTTTCTTTTGGAAACACCTTGAGGATCTTTCCAACACGTCCTTTATCTTTACCAGCAATAACTTCTACCTGATCATTTACTTTCAGGTATGTTGTGCCCTGTCTCATTTTTTACACCTTTTAAGATCTTTGTGTATAAACACCATAGCCAACAAAAAACGGTAGGTTAAAGTACCTCAGGGGCAAGGGAAATAATCTTCATAAAGCCCTGATTCCTCAACTCTCTAGCGACAGGTCCAAAGATACGGGTTCCTACCGGTTCACCGTTCGCTCCAAGAATAACTGCAGCATTCTCATCAAATTTAACCCAGGTATCATCCATCCGCTTCATTTCTTTGGCGGTACGAACGATAACCGCTTTCATCACATCGCCTTTCTTCACCTTTGCGTGCGGTATTGCCTCTTTGATGGTGACAACGATAACATCACCAATTTTGGCATATCTCTTCTTTGTACCGCCAAGTACCCGAATACAAAGAACCTTTTTCGCACCTGAGTTGTCGGCAACGTTGAGTGTAGTTTCTGTTTGTATCATAATCTCACCTGATTTTTCATCAGTAACAGCTTATAAAAACTCTTATCAAGTTCTCTATACTGCCTGTTCAAGTATTTTTGTAACACGCCATCTCTTCCTCTTGGACAACGGACGACACTCTTCGATCAGAACGGTGTCACCAATATTGCAAGAGTTTTCAGGATCATCAGCAAGGTATTTAACGCTTTGTTTTACGTACTTTCCATAAAGCTTATGTTTCACCTTACGCTCAACCTGGACGACAACACTTTTTTCCATTCTGTTGCTGACAACAGAACCTGTCCTTGTCTTTCTAGATTTTTTATTTTCACTCATAATTTAATCAATTCGTGATGTTATGTGCTAAAACCACATGAATTTTAAAATTCCTTAATTACTTTTTTTCATTTGCAATTGTTTGAATTCTAGCAATATCTTTTCTAATTTCTCGCAAACGCGATGTGTCTTCCAGCGGTCTTATACGATGTTGAAATGATAAATTTCCAAGCTCCTCACGGAGATCTTTTTCTTTTTTGACCATTTCTTCTTCGGACAATTTACGAAGTTCATCAATTTTCATAAAGTGGTCCTCCTTGTAACAACTTTAGTAGGAAATGGCAATTTGGCAGCGGCAAGCTCAAGCGCTCTTACTGCAAGCTCCTCTTCAACTCCGGCAACTTCATAAATGATTCTGCCCGGCTTAATCGGAGCCACCCAATATTCAGGACTTCCCTTACCTTTACCCATCCTTGTTTCAGCTGGCTTTTTAGTAACTGGCTTGTCGGGAAAAACCCTGATCCATACCTGACCGCCACGCTTAATCTTTCTGTTAATTGCAATACGAGCCGCTTCAATCTGCTGGGAAGTCATTTTCCCGTTAGAGACCGCCTTAAGCCCGACATCACCGAAAGATAAAGTAGAACCACGCTGGGCTGTGCCCTTACTTCTACCTTTGAAAACCTTCCTGTGTTTAACCTTTTTAGGACTTAACATTCTTTACTCCTAAAACATTTCCTGGATTTACTAAAATCAGACTATGCATCCTGATTTTCTCTATCGTTAAGTACTTCACCTTTGAAGATCCATACCTTAACACCTATAATTCCGTACGTTGTCAAGGCTTCCGCTGTAGCATAATCTACATCGGCACGGAGAGTATGAAGAGGCACACGACCTTCTCTTACCCACTCACACCGTGACATTTCAGCACCACCCAATCGACCTGAACAGGAGATCTTGATTCCCTGAACACCAAATCGAAGTGCAGAATTTACTGATTTTTTCATGGCACGACGAAAAGCAATCCTTCTCTCCAGCTGTGATGCTATACTTTCAGCCACAAGCTGTGCATCAGCCTCAGGTCTTCTTACTTCCTGAATATCGAGAGTTACTTTTCTCTTAATTAGATTCTCAACATCTTTCTTAAGAACCTCAATTTCTGCCCCTTTCTTACCAATTACGATTCCAGGACGTGCTGTTGAAAGTTTGATCCGAACTTTTTCACCAGTTCTCTCAATAACTATCTTACTCAACCCGGCATGGTAGAGACGCTTCTTGATATACTTTCTAATCTTCTGATCTTCAATAAGAAATGCTGAATATTCCTTATCAGCGTACCAGATAGAATCCCATGTCCGGGTGATATTCAGTCTCAGTCCTAATGGATTAACCTTTTGACCCAAA
>PDWI01008442.1_pt1 | contig 12135 bp, 6 predicted proteins | sample 1430891 | NCBI WGS metagenome assembly PDWI01 (sample SAMN01162508, study PRJNA174530) | Oral metagenome, whole genome shotgun sequencing project. | biome: Marine environment; feature: Marine mammal; material: Swab sample of the gingival sulcus; isolation source: swab sample of gingival sulcus...
CTTTCTCCTCACTATCTTCATAAGTTTTATTTGTATGTAACATTTCTATACTTCTATAAATCTCCTCAAAAGCCATAATACTAAGCTTATTGTTTGATTTTGAAAGCTCAAGCAATACACGATAAAACATATTTGAAGGCAAATCTATGATTTTTTTGCAAAAATCAAAAAGATTTAAAATATTTTGTACATCACTTAAGCACATGCTACCTATTTGCGATAAATATTGCTTTAATTCATTATCAAATGTTGGCAAAATATTTCCAAATATTTCATGATTTTTATATAAAATCTCACATGGAGCGTATTTTTTATCTCCGATTTTAATCCATTTTATATGATTAAAAACAAAACGAATATAATTTGGAATATTACCATGAATATTTTTTACATTGTCAGAATCGTAAAATTTGGATTTTACATATAAACGAATTTTAGAATTTGGTTCATATTCTTGCTGTAAATAAGAAAATAATTCTTTATCAAATCTTATCCACCCTAAAACCTCTTTTGTCTCAAGCGAACTTAAAATTTCTTCTAAATTTTGAATATAATTTAAGTTGCTATCATACCAAGAAATCTCATCTTCAGGTTTTAAATCTTCTAAAATTCTATATTTATCTATACAATATTTTTCATATCTTTGCATAGGAATAATATTTTTAGAATAAATTTTAGGCTTATATATAACTCCAAATTTTTGCATAAAAATTATAAATTTTTCTTTTTCTTTTTCATCTATATCAAAGCTTGAAAAATCGTAAAATTTCGTATAGTACGGACTAAAAATTTTATCGGCTAAAGCAAATCCATAATCACTTCCAAAATACATATTTTCTGAATCAACAAATCTTTTGTCATTTGTAGCAAATCTGTATCCATAACAAATATTTGGCGGATTAAAATCTTTTTTATCACCGAAGTTACCCCATAACCATTTTATAAAATCCACTGATTTTTCGTAAGTATCAATATTTTCATTAATAGTTTTTATAATATCATCGTTATTTTGATAACTAAATTTCACAAGTTTATAAATATTTTCTTTGCAAATATTTTTGGCAAGTTCATTATTGGTGTCCGCATTTATTTTTGTAGTTTTTGCAAATAAGACTTCTTGATACTTCTTATCTAAAATTGGCATATTTACCCAAGATGGAATATTTTCAAAAATATTATCAACATTAAAATAACATGTATCATTTTCGCGTACAATTTGACCATTTTGGTATTTTAACAAATTTGGCAAATATGAAGTATAATTTTTGTTCCACCAAATAAAAACATCCACCCTATCTTCTATGCTCCAATTTTCACAATATTTATCTATTGTATTTCTTAAATTATAAGAATTATAAAGATAACTTTTAAAAATATTGATAAACTTTTTAATTATTTCGCTATTGCATTTTAGTAAATTCCCAAAGCCCTCACCTCTAAAAACATTAGGGAAATCTTCCAAAATTTTCGGCTCATTATCGATGCTTATGTAATCATTATTTACATTTTGAAGCACCTTAACACCTTTAAAAAGCTCCATGTAAAAACTTTTCATATCAAAATCTTCAAAATATGGCGCATAAAAGCTATCAGGAGTTATGATTTTCACAGCCAAATCGCCATATTTTGGTTTTGCAAACTTCAAAGCCACCTCTTTTAAAAATTTCAACTGCTCTTTTATTATGATTTTATTTGTATTGGATTTTATAAGGCTATCGCGATGGCTATCGATTTGATAACTTGCATTTAAAACACACTCAAAAGGCGATTTTGTATTATTTAATGGAAAAAATGTATATAGTGTTGAACTTTTAAAACTTTCAATATTCTTTGGTACAGCAATGGATAATAAAATATCTTTTTTCTCATTGCCTTCATTAAGGAGCTTTTCTATTTTTTTATCAAAAAGATAAAAATTTTCTTCATTAACTATGTTTTCATCTTCTTTTTTAATAAGCTTTACACTTTTAAACTCATCTTGTGTTAAAATTTTCTCAAATGTGATACTTTTTTCATCAATTTCGATGCAGATTTTACAAATATTTGGCAAAAACAGCAAAAATCTCATATCAATGCTATCCAATTGCTCTTTTACACCAAAATTATCATCAGTTTTATCCTTATCAATCTCCATGCAAATCGTTGTATCAAAATCACTACAAATTGGCTTTATATTTTTTGGCACAGCTAAAATCGGAATATATAAATTTGGCTTTTTTGCAAGTTGCTTTTTAATTTGTACTTCATTTTTTATGTTATCGAAAATACCCTTTGCATGTAAGCTTGAAAACTCTAAATTAAATTCGCCCGAATGTATTTTAATATTTTCACTCCAGTTTAAAACTGAACGAAAGCCCGTACCTTTATTGCCAATATAGCCACCTTTTTTGGTGCTATTATTGCCTTGAACAATAGCGATAATACCGTCTTTATCAAAGGTAGTTCCTGTATTTGAGATGCTAAGAATACCATTTTTATAACTTATCAAAACTTCCAAATCACTCTTAGGCTTCTTTCCTTCATTTATACTTTTTTGATAAGCATCGTCAGCATTTTGTAAAAGCTCCAAAATTTCTCTTCCATGATACCCGCCAACATCTTCTTTTTCACGATTATTTTCTGCTATAAGCAAAGAGCATTCTTCTATTTTTATATGTCGATTTATATATTCACAAACTAATTTTTGTGCCAAACTCAATTTAAATTCCTTATATAATTTTGCTATATGATTATATAAAAAGATAAATTAATATAACTTTACAAGTTATATTGACACTGACTAAATACCACTATTTAACGCCCTAAATTCTTATCTCCATATCAAGTGCTATCCAAGTTTGGTTACCAAATTTTGTAACTTTCCTTTTGCCATTTACCTTAAAACCAGATTTTTTGTAGCATTTTATCGCAGCCTTGTTCCAATCATATACATACAGATGAACATAATTTACACATAAGTCTAAAAAACAATATCTTAGCATCTGTGTTACAAGCAAAACTCCCAAGCCTTTGTTTCTAAACTCTTTATCTCCGATTAAAACTTTACCTAATTTTGCACAGTTTTTATCTTCCAAGTAAATCTCACAATGACCGATAATTCTGTTTTTCTAAATAACATTAAAAGCATAACTTACATTATCATTTAGATACTTTTGAATTTGCTCATTACTCAATGGAAATGAAAAAGTATCACCAGAAAACTGAATCATCTCTTTTGCATTTTTAATCCAACTTGAAAACAACATAACATTATCTATTGTAAAAGGTGTTAGTTTTATCATTTTTTAGCTTTTTTATTGTTCACAACACTATAAATCTTTTTACAATATTGTAAAAAAAAATTATTTAATCTAGAAACAATAATAATTTTAGTTTAATCTTGATTGATACCTGTAAGAGCGATATAAAATCACTCTTACAAAGATTATTTATAATTTTTAATCGCTTTTTCAAGCATTTTTGTAGCTGCCTCTTTGTCGGCAAAATCTTTTACTTTTACCCATTTATTTGGTTCAAGCATTTTGTATGTTTCAAAAAAGTTTTTGATTTTATCAAGTTTTGCTTTTGGTAAATCTTTTATATCCTTAATGCCATCATAAGTTGGGTCTATTTTACTAACAGGAAGAGCTAAAAGTTTCTCATCCATTCCAGCCTCATCTTCCATTACCAAAATGCCTATCAGACGACATTTTATGACACTTCCTGCTTGAAGTGGTGCGTCATTTAGTACTAAAATATCAGCTGGGTCGCCATCATCTGCTAAAGTGTTTGGCACAAAACCGTAGTTTGCAGGGTAGTACATTGCGCTGTAAAGCATTCTATCTACTACAACTGCACCACTCTCTTTGTCGATTTCATACTTTACGCTTGAGCCGTTTGGTATCTCGATTAGTGCATTTACTGCGTCTGGGTTTTCGCCTACTTTGATTTTACTAATATCCATTTTTTCTCCTTTTATGAATTTGCTTTAACAAAAACTTCCATTTCGTTTACAATTTCTTCAATAGTTCTCTCGCCATTTATCTTTTTAAGTAGATTTTTTTGCTCGTAAAATTTTTGTATATCAGCTAATGGCTCAAGATAGACTTTCATTCTATTTTTAAAAACTTCTGCGTTATCATCAGCTCCTCTACTGCGTCCTAAAACTCTATCAAGGGCGACTTCTTCGCTAACTTCTACTTCGATTACGCTTACTAGCTTCACATCGCTAGTAGCTTTTAGTTGATTATCAAGCTCAACCATCTGTTCATTACTTCTTGGGTAGCCGTCTATCAAAACCACATCTTTTGGACTGTTTTTTATGGCATTCATTATGGTCTCAACTACGATTTCAAGTGGTACTAAGTTGCCTTTGCTTACAAAACTATCGATCAGTTTGCCTCTCTCACTTCCGCTTGCCACTTCGTCTCTTAAAAGCTCTCCTGTGGAGTAGTGAGCGATAGTGTTTGCGTTATGTTCTGCTATTAAACTTGCATCTGTTGTTTTACCGCTTCCGGGTGCGCCTATTATTAAAAAAAGTTTCTTCATTATTATCCTTATTTTTTTGTTTCTCTTAATCTTATGCCAACTTCTCTAAGTTGCTCTAAGCTAACTTCAGCAGGAGCCTCTGTTAGAGGGCAAGTTGCTCTTTGTGTTTTTGGAAATGCTATAACATCGCGGATACTTTTTGATTTTGTTAAAAGCATGATGAGTCTATCAAGTCCAAGTGCAATGCCTCCATGTGGTGGCGCTCCAAGCTCAAGGGCTTCAAGTAAGAAACCGAACTTCTCATTTGCCTCTTCGTCTGATATGTTAAGTAGTTTAAATACTTGTTGTTGTATCTCTTTTTTATGTATTCTTATACTTCCACCGCCTAACTCAACGCCATTTAAGACAATATCATAAGCTATACTTTCCATATCTTCTAAATCAACGCTTAAATCTTTTGGCATAGTAAATGGGTGGTGCATAGCTTTAAGTTTACCCTCTTCTACTTCAAACATTTCAAAATCCACAACCCAAACAAATCTAAACTCATCTTTAGGGATTATATCCATTTGTTCAGCTAAGAATATTCTAAATCTTCCCATGTAATCAAGCACTACTGACTTTTTACCTGCTCCAAAAAACACTACATCGCCAACTTTTACATCACATCTTTTAATGATTTCATCTAAATCTTCTTGTGAGAAAAATTTAACAAGTGGACCTTTTAGTCCATCTTCTTTCATTTGGAAAAATGCCAAGCCGTTTGCACCAAATTTTCTTACATAATCTTCAAAACTTTTCATTTGGCGTTTTGAAAAGATATTATCGCCATTTGGAACTTTTAGTGCTTTTACGCGATTTTTGCGAGTATCACTTGCGAGAGAAGAAAATATTTCATTGCTACTTTTTGCAAAAACATCTGCCACATCAACCATCTCAAGACCATATCTTAAATCTGGCTTATCGCTTCCATAAGTCTCCATAGCGTGTTTATATGTCATATGCTCAAATGGAGGGTTTATATCGTATCCACAAACTTTGAAGATATTTTTAAGCATTTTTTCGGTTACATTTATGATGTCATCTTGAGTACAAAAACTCATCTCCACATCTATTTGGGTAAATTCTGGCTGTCTGTCTGCTCTTAAATCTTCATCTCTAAAACATTTTGCGATTTGAAAATATCTATCAAACCCGCCACACATCAAAAGTTGTTTAAAAAGTTGTGGACTTTGTGGAAGTGCATAAAATTCGCCATTGTGAACCCTGCTTGGTACCAAATAATCTCTCGCCCCCTCTGGAGTAGCTTTTGTTAAAATCGGAGTTTCAACTTCTAAAAATCCAAGCTCATCGAGCGTATTTCTAACCGCAACTGTTACTTTACTTCTAAGCTTAAATGTCTCATAAGCTTTTGGTGTTCTTAGGTCAAGATAGCGGTATTTTAGTCTTATCTCTTCGTTTACATTTTCATCATTTATAACAAATGGCAAAGCCCTTGAAGCGTTTTCGATAATCAATTCATCAACGATTATTTCTATTTTACCAGTTTTAAGCTTAGGATTTTCAAGTCCCTCGCCTCTTAGTCTAACTTTTCCTTTAGCTCTTAAAACAAACTCATCTCTTACGCTTGAGGCTAATTTATGAGCGGTTTGCTCATGGTCTGGGTCGCAAACTAGTTGCAAAAGTCCAGTTTTATCTCTTAAATCTATGAAAATGATACCGCCGTGATCCCGATAAGAGTTTGCCCAACCGCAAACCTCAACTTCGAGTCCCACATCCTTTTCATCTAAATTTGTACAATAATGACTTCTCAATTTTTTTCCTTACTATGTTGTTTGAATTTTAAAAATGGGTGTATTCTATCAAAAAATTACTTTTACTTTATTAAAATATAAAAAAATTAAAAAAGTTCACTTAATGAACCTATCTATATACTAATTGATAGGTTCATTATTTATGTTTCTAAAAATACTGATTAAAGCTTTTCTACTTCGCTAACTTCTAAAGGCTTAGTATAGTAGTAGCCTTGTGCGTAATCGCAGTGATTGTTTTGTAAAAACAGAGCTTGTTTTTCTGTTTCAATCCCTTCAGCAACCACTAAAATATTTAACTCTTTTGCCAAAGTTATGATGGTTGTTGCGATAGCGCAATCCTTTTTATTTTCTGGAAGATTGTCTATGAAAGCTTTATCTACTTTTAAAACATCTATTGGCATCTGTTTGATATATGCAAATGATGAATATCCTGTGCCAAAATCATCAATCGCCAAAGTTACACCCAAAGCTTTTAACTGATACATAATATCTAAAGCATGTTTTACATCAGAAATGAGCATACTTTCTGTGATTTCAAGTTCTATATTTGCTGGATTTACACCAGTTTTATCCAAAATATTTTTTACATTTCTTACAAAATTTGGTTCTTGAAACTGTTTTACAGATAAATTTACTGCGATTTTTGCTTGTCTATTTTGTTTTGACCACGCCACAGATTGCTTACAAGCCTCTTCTAAAACCCAATCTCCAATTTGAAGTATTAAACCATTCTCTTCAGCTATTGGTATAAAACTTTGAGGAAAAATAACATTATTATCATCATCAATCCACCTTAAAAGTGCCTCAAAACCGCATATCTCATTTGATTTCAAATCCACTTTTGCCTGATAATAAAGCACAAAACGATTAAGCTCTAAAGCTTTTTTCAGGTTTTGTTCCACATCAAATCTTTTGCCGACAAGATTTTTTAAATGAGATGAAAATTTGTAATAATTTGAAATGCCTCTTACTTTTTTTGCCTCATACATTGCAAGTTCTGCATAGCGTAAAGCACTTTCTGGTTCTTTGATGCCACTTTTATCATCTAGCATAACAACGCCCATGCTAACATCATAAGTTAATTTATTTTTATTCACATCAGTAGGCTTTTTAAATGATGCGATAATCTTTCTTAGAAAATTATTTATATCAATCTTACTATCATCATCACCTAAAACATGTAAAAATACAAACTCATCGTTTCCAAGTCTTGCTAAAATATCATTTTTACCCACATGCTCTTTTAAAGTATTTGCTGTAGATTTTATAATAGCATCACCAGAAGATAAGCCTAGACTCTCATTTATCGAACTTAGCCTATCAATATCGAGTATACATAAAACTGCTTTTTGATTTTTCTTTTTAAAAAACTCTTCTAGTTTATTAAAAATATACTGCCTATTGCCAAGCCCTGTTATCTCATCATAGAGTTTTAATTTATAAATTTGGTCATCATAAAAGTATTTTAAAGTTAAATCTTCTCCTACTAAAACAGCACCGATTACATTGCCATTACTGGATTTTATAGGAGTACATAAAACCTTGACCCAAAAATGGTTTCCATCATGAGATTTACAAAGTATGTCACCACTTGAAATATTTCCAGTATTTAATGCATCTGTTAAAAAATTTTCCATAGCTTCAAAATTATCTAATACAAACTGATCGACATATTTACCTAAAGCATCTTCATTTCTTAACCCGCAACGGTTTAATAAAGTAGCATTTACATACTCTACCTTTAACTCTTTATCGATAATTACTATAAAATTTGGACTATGCTCAAGTGCGATACCAAGCTTTCTTAGTCTTCTTTTTTGACTCACCCTTTCGCTAACATTTGTAAGCGAATAACACATCATAGTCTTATCTTTTACTTTATAAGGAAATCCAAAAATATCAACAAAAAAAGTACTCTTTCCATCAAGGGTTTTATGTTCAACCTCTTCTAATCTCATATAACCTTTTTGAGCAATCTCTTCAAGAGAATATTTAAAATCATCAAACTTATAGTTCATTAAATCACTTATGCGTATATCCTTAACCGACTCGTTACCTAAACCATAAAGCTCTCTTGTGGCTAGGTTTGCCGCATGAAAAGTTTTGTTTTCATAGTCAACTATTGCCATCGGCACAGGATTATCTTCAAAAAGCTTACTATATAAAAGTCTATTGGAACGAGACATATCGACAGTTTCTACATGCACAATATTGCAAACTAAAACAACATATCCTAGATGAGGCAGAGGATAAATATAAGATACAACATCTATTCTAGTACCATCACTTTGAAAAAAGTCAAAATGTAGATTTTGTATATAGCCATTTAATGCACGCATATAAAGATTTAAAACAGAACTTTCGCTAACATCCATTACATCGCTTAAAATATTTTTAGCAAACTCTTCTTCGCTATCTGATTCATAAATTTTAAGTGCTGGTTCATTTCCAACCACAAAACTTTTCTTATCTAAAACCAATACGGGAGTTTGTAAAGTTTCGCAAAAATCTACATATTTTTGAATATCATTTAAAGATTTTGGATAATTTTGTTTTACTTTTTCTATATTTTCTTCATCTAATTCAATCAAAAAAGCGATATAAATTTCCTCATTTTCTTCATTTGTAGTGAACAAACCACATTCACCTACCCAACGATACCCTTTATTTTTATACAAAACGCGGTAATATAAACTGCTGGTTAAAAAAATCTGACTTCCACTTTTTTTGAAAAGTTCATAAGCATCAGTATAAAATCTATCTCTAAGCCCAATGTCATCTTGATGAATAAATTTATAATAATCAGCCCCGCAAAGAGTTTTTTCTAAGCCAATATTTTCGCATACTAAATCACCTATTTTTAATATTTCATGATTATTTGCGATAAAATTTATCCACATAACATTATAGCTTAAATCATCTTTTTTTGCTAAAGTCGCGTTTCCTAGTAAAACGCTAAGAGCTTGCTTTGCTCTTTGTAAAAAAGTACTCTTATTTTTCATATAAATTCACCATTGGCATTTTTAAATTCACAATTAACCTTTATCATAAAGACTATTATACAATACTAATTAAGAAATAATGCTTAATTTTTCTTTTTTTACCACTCAATTAACCTAACAAAACTACAAATCTAAACATATTTGAATCTTAAAAAGTATCAAAAAATTATATTTAGAATATTTTTATCTATTGTACTCTTACAATTTTTTTAAAGCTTTTTTTAAAGTATCTCTAAGCTCATTTGAAAGCTTATCATGGTTTATCTTTTTTTCAATCTCATCAAAATTAGCTAAACTTTTTTCTAGCCACTCTTTTGATTTTGTATTTCTATATGAATTTTTAATAAATTTCAAAGGATTATAGCTTATTCTTTGTCTTAGCCTTGCTACCTCATAAATAATATCCATGAAAAAATCCAATACTTTTTCTATCTGAGCTTGGCTTAAATTTTCAAGTGGATAAATTTCTAAATCATACAAATAAACAAATATTGTTTTTACAAAATATTGGATATTATCTCTTGTTTTGTCGTTTGCTTTAAAATTTTTTATAAATTCAAGCAAAGTATCTAAAATTTTATCATCATTTACACAATGCACAAAAGCATAACCTAAGCTCTCTGCCCATCCTCCTCTTGTGTTTTCAAGTAAATATAAAAAAATCTCTATATTTTCATCACTACTATCTTTTATCAAGTTTGGCAAAAATCCTTGCAATATTTCGCTAGTAAAACGATCCCTACCCCAATCTTGCACTAAAGACAGAAGCATAGCTTTTTTATTTTGTATTTGGTTTTTTATGATGTATTCAAAACATAAAAATGCACTTACTGGATTTTTTAGATTTTTAATGACATAGTTTAGTTCATTTATGTCTAAATTTGTAAAAAAATCTCTACTTTTTATATCTATTTTTTCATCATAAATAGGTTCATTATTTGCTTCTTCAATCGGCTTTTTAAGTTCCGTTTTTTGTTTTATATATTCAAGCGTTGGCTTAAAATCTTCATGAGCATTTAAAATCAGCTTACTAATTAGATTTTTTTCGCCACAAATTTTAATCTCACACTTATCGAAAAGCGTTTTAATCGTATCCAAATACGCCTCATAATAGACATCTTCGCTTACAAGTTTCATAAGCAAAGCTTCTTTATCTTTTTGGCTAAGTTCCAAAAGTGCCACAAAAACATAAGCTCTTGCGTCATCATGAATGCACTTTTTCATCATAGAAATTATAATGCCACTTGGCTGAAATTGCACGATTTGTTTAGCAAAATCAAGCTTATCTTTGATGCTTAGGTCATTTTTGGTACTGATTTGACTGTGAAGTTCTTGCATTTTACCAAGCAAATTTTTAACTTTTACCTCTTCATCATCAGCAAAATAAAACTCAAATAATTCCAAATACTCTTTACACTCATAAGCATTTTTAAAATAAAATTCCATCGCCTCACTAAGTAGTTTTGTATCGCTAAAAAATCCTTTTAAATCCCAAATCATAATTTGTGCAAAATATCTACTGCCATCACTTTGCCACAAATCTTTATGTTCACAAAGCTCATGCAAAAATTTATCTGCATATTTTGTTTTGTCGCTATTTTTAGGATTTAGTGCCTGAATGTAGCTAAGTGAAACAATACCGCCCTCATAAGTTTTCATAAGTTCATTAAATTCACTCCACTTCTCAAACTTTGCTAAATTTTTATAAAACCATCTCATACGGTGCAAAGTATATTTATCTCCATGAGGATAAACACTCACACTTAACCACCAATTTTTAAAGCCATTTTCCCCGCCACGATGCAAGTAGCTTTGAGTAGCATAAAGCAAATTTGCACGGCGGATTAAAAACAGATACTTATCCTTGCTATGTTTTATCTTGATATTTGTTAAAGGAGTGAATTTATCAAAAAACGACAAAGCACATTTTAAGTCATCGAACTGCTCACATAAATTTAACTCAACTATTTTTTCTTTTACTAGCTCGTATCTTTCATCGCAAGAAAGCCCAAAATGAAGCAGCCAATACATAGCCAAATATGGGTCATTTTCCAAATGCTTTAACTCTTTTTTAAACGCATTATCAAGCTTTTTGCCCTCCTCTTCTTCACATTTCGCTCCCCAATCCATGCGATAAGGAGAGGTAAACTCCACGTGGTTCCAATTTGAAAACATTAAACTTAGCCAAATATACCTATCAAGCAACTTTTTCGTACTAACCACCCTTTTTATAGGCTTCGCCTCATAATCCACATCATAAAACTTAGGGTCTTTTAAAGTAACTTTATGGATAGAATAATCATCATGACTTATCCCATAAGTTACCATTTTCTCCCGCCCATCATAAACTACCCAATCCCCACTACCAACATGGATATGGCGAGAACTTTTTATGCTCCCAGTTGCCAACTTGCACCCAGCCCATTTGTAGTAAGCTAGTCCCCAATCTGTTAGCTTGTCTATAAAGTACTTAGCATTAAGATTTTTTTCGTCATTTTTATCAATGACAATCCATTTTTTGTTTTGATTATCAAAAATGGCATTTTGTGGCATATTTGAAGGTGGAAAATATATAATCTTTTTAGCTGGTTTTTTAAGCTCTCCATCAAGTCTTACATGATAAATACTTTCAAATAAAAGCGTAAAATCTCTACTGTAATACCTATAAGTTTTTTCTCTTTTTTGCTTATCTTCTCCTACCAACTCTATCCAATTATCATATTCTGGGTCAAATTCTCCATTTGGCAACTCTTTTGGAGAAAAATAAGTTTTTTTAATCTCTTTAGCAAAATTTGAGCTAAAATCAAATAAAATCTCTAAAAACAAAACTCCATCTACATTCCAATACCAAA
>PDWI01008443.1_pt1 | contig 12134 bp, 14 predicted proteins | sample 1430891 | NCBI WGS metagenome assembly PDWI01 (sample SAMN01162508, study PRJNA174530) | Oral metagenome, whole genome shotgun sequencing project. | biome: Marine environment; feature: Marine mammal; material: Swab sample of the gingival sulcus; isolation source: swab sample of gingival sulcus...
GCAGGGATAAAGGGCTCATTTATTGTGGCTAAGCAATATGTCACCACTTTTGTCACCTCAATCGTTGGTAGTTTCAAAAAAGTAGTTGGCGCTGTTAAGGTTGTCTTTGGGCATATACTAAAGGTTGTACGTTCAGCATTATCTTCGATTATTGACGGATTCCAAGGTATTATAAATAATATTGCTTCTGCTTTAGGTTTTGTTGGAGAGGTGATTACAAAAATTGTAGACGGAATAATTACGTCTTTCAATCATTTATGGAATTGGTTTAACAAACTTTTTTCAGGCATAGTGTCTTGGATTGACCAAGCATTACTTAATCCCCTAAGAGATGCCTTTTCAAGTATATGGTCATGGATTACAGATCTCCTTGAAAAGATATTTAATAAACTTGATAAAGTTCTTAAACCCATTCGTGAATTATGGGATAAACTTTTTAATAAAGAAGGGTTTAAATCTATCGAGGTTGCCTACAAAGAAGGTGAAAGAAAGGGTACTGAAAGTTGGAATAAGGACAATCAGAACCAAGCTGCAGAGAATTTTAATTCTACTAACTCATCTTTTTTCCCACAAACGATGGATTCGGGTAAGAAGTATCAGATGCCAACACCGGAAGTAAAAAGTTTTGGTGGTGTTGCCGCAAAGCAAGTGGTTGAGAAAGAGGTGAGAACTGAGACAAAAACAGTGGGTAGTCTCAGTATTAATAAAATGATCGAAAATGTAAACATTTACAATAATCAAAATGGAACGAAAATGAGTGAACAAGAACTTAGAAGAGCTATTCTAAGTGTTCTAAATACAGCAATAGCTGATTTTGCTTCGATTTAATATGGGTGGATTCAAAACATATCAATTTGACATAACAGGTCTTAAGAGTAGTCTCCCCTACGTTGCATTTTCTCTTGCAATGCAAACGGCTAGACCATTTAAAGTGTCAGACAAAGTGAGTCCAAGTGGTAATCCCTCTTTAGGATCCATTAAGGAGTACATGGGTAATAACTGGCTAACCTCATTAGGGATGAGATCTGTTCACTCAGGGATTGAGATTGAATTTGAAGAATGCATAATAAGTATACATCAACCAAGAAATATTGTAAGAACATCTCTTCAAGGAAGAGATGGTACCATCAAGGAATACATCTCTGACGGCGATTATGAAATTTCTATTCAGGCAGGCATTAGTAACTATTCTAATAATGAAGAAGGGGATTCAACAGGATCTCATGATTATCCCCGCGAGGGGCTGGAGGATCTGATCTTATTGCTTAAAAGCAAGGAAGCCTTAGAGGTGCAAAGTGACTTCTTAGATCTTTTTGGTGTGGAGTCTGCCGTTGTTGTTAGTTACCATTTACGACAGGAAACGCACAGTAATCGTCAGGGAATACAAATAGAGATGGTGTCAGATACGCCGTATGAAATAGTTTTAAATCAAGATTAAATGTTGATCGTTGGAAGTCAAATAACAATAACAGGAGAATATTCTTGGCGGTTCAAAGCGGTTGAATCGGTGGATATCGTAGAGGACATTAATACCTTGACGGACACTTGCACGATCACCTTACCGAAAAAGATAAAATGGGAAGGATATGTAAATACCAATGGAGAGCCTCCGGTACAACGTGGTGACCAGATAACCGTTGAGCTTGGCTATGACGACAAAATGACCCTCAGATTTTATGGCTATGTCAGAAGTGTTGATGCACAAACACCGGTAAGGCTTAAATGTGAAGATTCAATGTTTCTTCTTAAACAAAAAAGATTAATACCAAAATCCTGGAAAGATGCCACTTTGTATGAGGTGATATCGTACTTCCTTCAGAGGACTAATCTTGATTTCCATCTCATGGATAATGATATACGATTGGGGAAGTATAGAATCACAAAAAGCACTGTGGCAGAGGAGTTACAGGCACTCAAGGAAAAATATCTTTTAAGCTCTTATTTTAGGCTTATTGATGGAAAGAGCACGTTGTACGTTGGTTTAAAATACCCGCTTGATAACAGAGTATTACACGAATTTAAACACGCAAAAAATATCATATCTGAAGAGTTTGAGTATCGAAAAAAAGAAGATATCAGGGTAAAAGTGGAGGCTGTTAGTTTTAATTCTCAACATGAGAAAATAGAGATAGAGTTAGGCGATAGAGATGGCGAAGTCATAAAGATCCGTATTGACGGGCTTACAAAGAAAGAATTGGAGAAGTATGCGAAAAACGCTTTAGAGAAATATAAACAAAGTGGATTTAAAGGGACTTTTACCTCTTTTGGAGATCCTCCCGTCCATAAGTGTGATATGGTTTATGTAGTGGCCAGTGATGGGAATAAAGGGACATACCTTGTGAAGAAGAATGAAATATCTGTTTCGGTAACCAATGGTTATAGGCAAAAAATCGAATTGGGTTATCCGGTAAATTAAATACTAAATGGAAGAAAACACGAGAGATATTATTCGTAAGCTCGCAAACTCAGGGGATGAAATTTATGCCAAGATATGCGAAGTGACTTCTGTCAATCAAAAAAAGAGCACCGTTGACCTCTTGCCCGTTGATGGAACAGCAGAGCTTCACGACGTGTACCTTCAGGTAAGTGGTGAAGCGGGAGGAGTATTATACGAACCGGTGTTGGGCTCATTAGTTTGTGTGGTATTTATTACTGTTGAGATGGGTGTGGTGGTTAACTACTCGTCTCTAAAAAAGTATCAACTAAAAATAGATCATACAGAAATACTCGTGGACTCTAAGGGCATCCTGATGCAGCGGGGAAATGACAACATGGGGAAATTGCTAACAGCCCTTATTGGAGCTATTAAACGAATGGTATTCGTCACACCTGCTGGGAATACAACAAGTATGATCAACATCGGAGAATTTGAAGCTTTGGAACCACGAATTAAAAATTTATTAAAAACGAGATAATGGAGGGATACAATTTTGTAGGAGTCTTTGACTACTTGATGCCAATTATTTCAGGAATATTTGGGGGCCTTGGTGGTTTTTTCTTTGGCCGCGGAAAATATAAAGCGGAAGTAAGGGGAATTGAGGCATCCAACGATACAGAAATTATTAGTAATGCTATTTCGATTATAAACCTATACAAACAAGAATTAAATGAGTTACAGGCGAGAAATGATACAAAGTTCAATGAGTTAAATAACATGTATAATGATAAAATAGAGCTTCTGAGAGAAGAGATAAAGCTACATAAACGTACGATTTCCTTTCTCAAAAGAGAGAATGCTTCATTGAGAAAGAAGATTAAGGGATTGGAATAACAAGTTGAAAGAAAAACTATCATCATGAACGATTTAATGATATCTGATGACCTTGAAATAAGATATGGGGACTTTGTGCTTGGTCATGCTGATGAACAGTCTCTTCGGCATTTGTTGATAGCTTCTCCCGGTGACTATAAACAAAACCCAATAGTAGGTTGCGGAGTCCGTAAAGCCAAAAATGGTGTTATATCTCGCTTTCTACACAGAAACATAAAAGTGCAATTAAAGGCTGATGGTTTTATGGTAAAAAAATTGGAGATTATGAATGGAGGCGTTGATGTAAGAGGATATTATGAAGGCTAAAGTTATTATTGTCCGGGATGGACAAACATTGGTAGATATTGCAATACAGGAATATGGTGTGTTTGAAGGTATATTCCTTGTTGCTTTTGCCAATACCTCAAAAATCAATAGCATAACACAGGATCTAATTGCAGGGATGCAACTTGTGATATGGGACGCTGCATTGGCTTTCGAGGTGATATCTCAAAAGTCTGATGAACTTGAAGATTACCTATCGGTACTTACGACGTGGATGGGTGGTGTTGTCGGTTTTGGTGGTTCCGGAGGAGGCGGTGGTAGTGGATTAAATGACGAAGATTATGTTCATATCCGTGGCGATGAGATAGTACAGGGTGTTAAAACCTTTATTTCAGGGATTGAAACGGATAATATTGAAGAGGCCGAAGAGGATTCTGGAGTAACAGTCGAAGGTGTAATGATTAAAGATGGCGTGTTAGATGCCGGTAACTTCTAAAGATAATAGCATGAGCGAAATTCGTATAAAAAGGGGAGACCAAGGAAACCTGGACACCCAAGATATTAAGGATGGAGAAATGATATTTGCGAAGGATACAGAGAACCTGTTTATGTCTGTAGAAAATGGAGGAGGAGTACGTAAACGGGTGTTGCTGTCTAGCAACATTCCCAAATCTAAATTAACAAGTGGAATGATTGAGTCTATTATAGATGGAAGGAAGTGGGATGGATCGCATTACATCGACGATGTGATTCCGCTTCAAGATCTATTTACAGAACTTCATAATATAGACAATCACTACTATTATGTATTAAAGCATAATCGGCTGTATAGATACCCCAAAATGATCTATTTTCAGCGGGATGACAAGTTAACTCTTTATAAAAATAATCAGGGATTTCTTTTCTCCATTAAACAGTTGATGGATGGAGAGGCCTATGAAGGATTTAGCAGCGCTGTTGGGGTCGGAAAGTGGAAAGGAAAGGTGGGAGAGTTAATTCAAAACTCTAGCTCTCATCAGCCGTACTACCAACCTTACTATAACCGTTTAATATTTGATGGTTCCAAAAGTTACATGTCTACGGCATCAGAGTTAACGGCAAGTGTTTGGGAGCTTGAATTTGAACTGGGGACATACACGCATAAGACAAACTCAGTAATTGTAGGGAGTGATTCCGCATCAAAATATAATATATGGTTATCAAGACAAGGATACCTTTCTTATAGAGATCATTATTACCAATATAAATCCTTTGGTATTCCAACAACCAGTATTGTTGATAAAAGAATAAAACTTGTTGCAGATGGAAGTCAAATTAAATTGTACTTAAACGGAATGTTATCATCATCCATTACACCCCATTCAACCATTATAAAAGCTAAAAATTTTATGTGCTATAGGTTGGGTAACTATGGTGTTGATGGTAGCTTAGCAAGACTGATATTCCGTACAAATAATGAAATGAAACTTGATTTAGAAATTTAAACAATACAAATTATGAGTGTAATTAAAATTAAGAGGGGATTACAGGCCAACGTTCCCTCCTCAGGATTAAACCCCGGAGAATTTTTATTTGCTAAAGATACTGGTAATCTTTACATCAGCCAAACCTCAACTCAAAAGATATTACTTGCTAATGTTGCTCAACTTTTGGAATATCTGAAAAAGAGTGAAAACCTCGCTGACCTTCCTTCAAAAGAAACAGCCCGGCAAAACCTTGGTGTTTATTCAAAAGTGGAAGTAGATAACCTACTGGCGGGTCTAAGTTGGAAGGACCCTGTCAAAGCACTGTCAACCTCTAACATCACCTTATCCGGATCAAAAATGGTCGATGGCATTCTGGTGAATACGGGAGATAGAGTGTTGGTTACGGGACAAACTGATCCTAAAAAGAATGGTATCTATAGGGTAAATACTTCAGATTGGGTTAGATCAGAAGATGCAAACAGTAGTTTAGAACTCAGGAATCTTGCTGTTTTTGTGGGCGAAGGGGTTCAATTTGCCGATACGGCATGGGTTTGTACATCAGACGATATCTCTTTAGGAACAACAGATATTAATTTTGTTCAATTTGCTGGTTCGAGTGGGTATTCTGCAGGATTGGGTCTTGTTCTAAATGGCAATGAGTTCGCGTTAGAACTGGATGAGCTCCCTTTAGTTACAAACATGAGTGATAAAGATTACCTTGTTTTCCACGATCTTGACGATCCCGTAAACAAATATAAACGAATTACGCTTTGGGAAGCTATTCAAGCTTTAGGCATTGTTAGTGATGAATTTACAGTTAAAGCAGATGCCACTGATGATTCACCGGGGTTCTTAGTTGATAAGATCGCAGGTTACAATGGAATAGCTCTTCAGGTGGTAGGGCATAAGTTGAGGGCTTTTCTTGATGTTACATCAACACAAAGCGTGTCACAGGCTATCTTGGATGCGAATGCTGATACAGAAGCCCTTTTGTGGAGTCATTCCTCGGTAAACAAGAAGACATCAATAAACAAGGTCCTTAAGGGTGCGACAATTGATGGGGGAACATTTTAATAAATCACGACTATGGCACGCTCAGTAGATGAAATATATCAAAGTATTATCAAAGCAAAAGGAACTCATGCCGAACTTAATGCTTTGGATAGTACTAGCAAAACTGCTATATGGAGATTGTGGGCGTATGTTACCGCTTCTGTATTATTTACAGTAGAAAAAATGTATGATGTGCTTGTTGCTCAAATACAGGATATTTTTACTCATCAGAAGCCTGGTAATCTCATGTGGTATAGATCCATGTGTATGAATTACAGGTACGGTGCAACCATTGTCATTGACAATCAAGGGAGGCTGGGGTATCCCACGGGGGGTAGTTTACCAGAACCTATCATAAAACAGTGTGCGGTAAAAGATACCTCTCAAGGATTATTAGTTAAAATTGCAAAAGAAGACAATGGAGAGTTAGTCAGATTGTCGGATAATGAGTTTTCTAACTTTAATGTTTACCTATCTCGCATGAAATACGCGGGTACTCCCATTCGGGTCATTAATGCGAATGCAAATCTACTTCATGTTGATGTTACAATACATTATGACCCTCTTATCCTTCATGCAAATGGAACCTCCATTATCAATGGTAAGAGGATCGTCGATGAAGCAATTCAACAGTATCTTCGTTCTCTTCCTTTCGATGGAAGGCTAAAAATCGTTGATTTAACAGAGATCCTCATGCAAATTAATGCCGTAAAAGATATCTCCAATCTTAAATTGCGCCACAAGTATGAACAGTATGAATATGAAGAGGTTGATGTAAGCGTAATTCCCTATAGTGGTTACTTCAAAATTTCGCCTGAGTTCCCGTTAGAAGATACTATAAATTATATCGCTTATGTTTGAGTTTTCAATTAAGAAATTAATTAGAAACCTCCTCCCATGGTTTCTCCGAACCCCCATAATGCAGGCTATTCTTGAAACGTATCTGCACCCGGTACAAGAGTCATACGATTCATTCCTTGTGCTTAAAACAGATCGGTTGTATTTCTCTAATGTTACGGGTCAAGTGATCAGCCTCGAGTATATGTTAAATAAGATCTTTTACGGTGACGGTACTCTTCATCGCATTTTTATTGAAGATTCGGAACAACGTATTCATCAATATTTGTTTAACAAGTTAGAGAACCAACCTTTGTATTGCTACAACAAGTTGGAGATGCATGATCCGATATATTTACATAACCAACCTGAATATCAAGGAGCAGGATTTATTGTAAACGTTCCTGTGGAACTTAATTTTGACTACCATTACATGCGTAGTTTAATAGAAGAGAACAAGGCATCGGGCTTTGTTTTTGAAATAAAAACGTACTAAACATGAATAAAATAGAAACTACAGAAATTGGGGGATTCCCTTTTGTTTTGGATGATATCAGATTTATGCAGGATTCTTGGCGATTAGCATTTCTTGATATTTCTAAAGCATTGTTCAACCAACATGAAACGTCTCAAATTCCTTTCAATGCTCTAATACTATGGGGAGGAGAGGTTACGGAGCATTCAACGTATGTGGAAATCTCTGAAGGAGCTCTCTATTATGATGGAGAGATTTACCATATATACCCGCATAGCACACCTACCACCGGAGGTATAACTAGTGTGCTTCTTTATATGATTGAAGAGAATGATCCGGTGGGGACTAAGATGTTTTTGAATGGTAACACATATGATACCTACAAGGTAAGAAAGGCTGTCCTATCAGAATCGTCAATACCTGGAGCTATTCAGTCTACCTTTGTGCCTCTGTTGAATAGGATACCCACCATATTTGATATTGCACCACAAGAGGAACCGCATGTTTTTTCTCACACGTTAAGTTCCCTTGAAAATGAACGAATAAAACTAAATCGACAGTTTAACAGGTGCCAGTTTAGTATTCATACTATTGGCCTTTCGGCTGCAGTGCTTACGACGTTTGGAAGCACTCCTACCGTAATAGCGTCAATACCGGAGAAATACAGACCAGTTGAATCTGTTATCGCTCATGGTTATTGCAAATATAATTCTTCTGGAGATGCCAAAATATTAGAACAATCATTTGTCTTTACACTGAGCCCCAATGGAGATCTGATATCACAAATGTTGGTTATACCTGATCAGATCACAGCCCATTTTGATTTGATCGTAAACTCTCCTACGTACATCGCCAAGGAATAGGAAGAAAAAAGAAAAGCCCCCGACTTCAGTAATCGCAAGTTCTCACGCAAAACAACCACTGATAAAGGTGAAACAGCACCAAGCCGAAGGCAGAATGTCATCAGGTGCTGTTTCACCTTTTATAATTGCGTGAGAAGCGCAAATTTAATAATAATTAAAACAAAAAAAAGAATGAAGACACCGATAAGTTATTACGGGGGGAAGCAATCAATGGTAAGACACATTATACCGTTGATTCCTAAACAACATGAGATTTATGTGGAACCTTTCTTTGGGGGAGGTGCCATTTTTTGGGCCAAGGCTCCCTCAACAGTTGAGATCATAAATGATTACAATGCCTTAGTGATAAATTTCTATGAACAGCTTAAACTCAACTATGCAGAGTTAAAACAAAAGATAGAGGCTACCCCTTATAGTAGGGAGGTCTATAAATATGCCATGTTCATATATCACAATCCGTACATCTTTAATCCAATTACTAAAGCATGGGCATTCTGGGAAGCTACGATACAAGGATTTGGAAATAAAATTGGAAGTTGGAGGAGTTCCCAAAGAAATAACAAGGAAATTAAAACCTTTGAAAACAAAAAAGCTCAACTCACAACAGCCTTTGCAGAACGTTTAAAGTATGTTCAAATGGAGCAAAAAGACGCTGTTGAATTAATATTACAGCATGATAGTACCGAAACACTATTTTATTTGGATCCTCCTTATGTAGGAAGTAATCAGGGTCACTACGGAGGGTATACTCAGGATCATTTTGACAAACTATTAAAAGTCTTAGCCATTGTTAAAGGTGATTTTATCCTTAGTAGCTACCCAAACGAATCGTTAAACAAATATATTAAGGAACATAACTGGGTTTATCGTGAATATGATATGAATTTATCAATGTCAAGACAATCCAATAAGAGAAAGATAGAGTGTTTGACGATGAATTTTCATTCTGAAAAAGGGGCATGATATCCTTCTTTTAAAAAATTTACTCGGAAAAAATGTGTACATTTCGTTTTATGATTTGTGCACATTTCGTTTTTGCGATTATAATTGATTCTGTAAATGATGAATATCAGGGAGAATTATTAAAGGAAATTTGGAGTATTGTTGAAAATTCAAATGTTAGGTCACTAATATCTCTCAGACTAACAACATTTCGTAGGATTGAGATTGGGCATGGTGCCTATTCTTACGGAGTCTTTCAGAATGCTGGGGCAGATGTTATTGAAATACTACTAAAACGACTCAATTATTTTCTTGATAATTCAGATAATGAATGGTTTAGTGAAGTAAAAAACAATCTTGACCCAAACAAACTTAATTTACTTACTCAAAGGATCAAAAATATTATAAATATACTGTCGATTGAAAAAGACGAAAAGGCAAAGAAGGAGAAGAAGGACAAAAGACTTAGGTATGCAATTCAAGCAATGTCTGGGTTAAGCATTAGAAGATGTTTGTATTTATCAGAAAGATTTTTGATAAATAGCTCTATCGAGCATACTAAAACAGAATGCAACCAAGATGAATATATAAATGCACTACTTATTGATGATAACCAAGTATCTGAAATTAACATTAATGATGATTTGATAACTAATGTTTTTGCAAGTCGAACTAATAGTAACTCTTTATTACAAATTAGAATACTGCAAATTCTTTCTGATTATAGGATAGTAAAAAAAACAATGAGTTTGAATGAGCTTATCAATATATTAAACTGTTATTACAAATGGGATTCAGAAGATATCTATTTTGCCATTACGAATTTAATTTTCTACAAAAAGAGACTCGCCTACATAAATGGTGTTAGCACTTATTCTGAAATTAAGGATATGTACAACTCAAAAGAAGACACAATTGAAATAACTATGACTGGGTATTATTATCTTAAACATTTATTTGACAACCTTCAATATGTTCAGACATGTTTTTATACTCTAGACTGGGAGATACAAAATGATATTCCAGTTTTAATCAATGAGAAGCAGGGAGTTAACATTTTTAATGGATACCTTAATCAAATTAAGCTAACTAACCCATCACTTTACAATAGACTAAAAAATCGTTCTAACCTATTAAGTCAACTTATAACAGATGATGACTTTGTTACAGAGTCATACTTTCCAACAGAAATAAACAATAATGAAATCATTGAAAGAATTGCTTTTATTCGGAAGGGGATTGGAGCATTTTTAAATATGGATTTAATTCAATCTCTCAACCATACTAACAACATGAAAAACAAAGATTGCCCAATAACAGCTAGAAAGGAATTAATAATGTGTACAGTTGTTGCCCAAATTGGATGGTCAGTCTTTAAAATCCTTCATCCACATAGAATGGAAATTGATAATCAAGATGAAATGAAAAACTGGCAAAGTTTATTATTGCTAACAGATTTTTGGCAAACCACAATTTACCAATCAGCATCGAAGGAATTAAGAAGAGTTGTAAATGTATATTCTTCAGCATTGAGAAAGTTAAAAGTAAACCTTTAATCATCAAACTGAATAATTAAGTAGTTAACAACAGGCTATAACATCGGCTCATAGTGCATGCCGCAATTAGAGCATATTAAGAAAGGAATTTGCAAAATTGAACATTGTACAAATCAAGTAAATTAAAAGTAACAATGCGGCACGCACCATAGCCGCAACACGTTAGCAAGCATAAAATGAAACGACTAATACAGGTATTAATATTTTCTTTTCTCTTCCCCTTGTTTGGTTTCGGAACTAGTCAAGCAGGAGATATTTTGATATTTAAAGGAGATACCTTGACTTTGTTTTCCAATCCATTGGAGCAGTATTTTGATATTAAATCAGAAAGAACATTGAATGGGAAAAAGTTGGAGTGGACAAGCACTGCTTGCTATCGTGGATATAGAGCAACTTGGGAGGTAACAAATGATAGTTTATTTCTAATAAGAGTTCAAAAAGGGTGCTATAGTGAAGCTCCTGAATATTTTGACTTAAAATCAGAATTTGATTCTGAACGAGTTTTCGCAGAATGGTTTACGGGAAAAGCCTTAGTTCCTAGAGGAAAACAAATTCATTATCTCCATAGTGGTTATGAATCTTTTTATGAAAAGGAACTCGTTTTGTCTTTCACAAGAGGACTTCTGTTTGAACATATTGAATATGATAATTCTAAATCTTATAAATCAGTGTTTACTGAGAATCAGGATAGTCTTCAAAAATTCATTTACACAAATATTAACTGGAAGAATATTCCTAATTTGAACGATAAATCACTAAGCGTATTTATAACAATTCAGTCAGGTGAGACATTGAAACCAGACAGTATTCAAATTGTACGTGCTTCAGATAATGAATTGATAAACAAAGAAGCTATTAGAGTATTAGAATTGTTGCCTGAGTGGAATGTTTACTACCGACAAGGAAAAGTTTATAGAATGAAGTGGACAATCCCTGTGATATTTAATGAAGAGAAAAGGAAAAAATACGCTCACTAATACAACAGGACTATAAGCAGTGCCCCCCAACGTGTAGTCCTGGTTGAACGACATCCCGGTCTTAGGCGAGCAGCTATATGCTCCATAAAGATTTTTAGAAGTTTTTGATTGCAACTTTGGGATTGGGCTTGCTTAGTTGAGGAATAGATATGCCAACCTTTACCACGCACGATATGTTTCTATTTTTAAGGTATGAGTATGCCTATTTTTGAGCAAAAACCAAAAGCATAGGCAATACCATCCCACTACGCTTGAAAAAGCGGGTAGTGTTCCAATTAGTGTGTCTGGGGAGCTCTCCTTCTCAATTTAGTTTTGCGTTCCAAAGTTATATTTTTTTTCTTTTTCCTGATCTGATAAATTCTCCTTACGGATTAGAGAGGTTTTTGTCAAGGCTCCCGACCTTAGGGAGGGACTTGTATAGCCTTGACAG
>PDWI01009703.1_pt1 | contig 12134 bp, 6 predicted proteins | sample 1430891 | NCBI WGS metagenome assembly PDWI01 (sample SAMN01162508, study PRJNA174530) | Oral metagenome, whole genome shotgun sequencing project. | biome: Marine environment; feature: Marine mammal; material: Swab sample of the gingival sulcus; isolation source: swab sample of gingival sulcus...
GGGTTCAATTACCGAATCAACATATCCTTTGGCTGCTGCTACATACGGATTTGCAAATTTTGCCTTATACTCTTTCACCTTTTGTTTGCGCATTTTTTCGGGGTCTTCGGCTGACATTATGTCCTTTCTGAAAATAATATTGGCAGCTCCTTCCGGTCCCATTACGGCAATTTCGGCAGTGGGCCAAGCAAATACAAAATCGGCACGTAAATGGCGCGAGTTCATGGCAATATAGCCTCCGCCGTATGCTTTGCGCAAAATTACAGTCATTTTTGGCACAGAAGCCTCGCTGTATGCATACAAAATTTTAGCTCCGTGGCGTATAACTCCCGCATGTTCTTGGTCAACGCCGGGCAAATAGCCGGGCAAATCCACAAGCGTTACTATTGGAATATTGAAAGCATCGCAATAGCGAATAAAACGCGCCGCCTTGTCAGACGAATCCACATCTAAAACGCCAGCCAAAACCAACGGCTGATTACACACAAAACCAATGGTTTCGCCGCCCATTCTACCAAAACCACGTCAGAAATGGCGCGTATAACATCGCGCACGTCATACGGCTGTTTGGGGTCGGTTGGCACAATATCATCAATTATATATTCTTTTTTCGGCTCTTTTGGTTCAAAAGGCTTTGCTTTTTGCTTGTTATTCCAAGGAATATAGGTTATTAATTCTTTGATTTGCTCAAAACATTCTTGTTCGCTGCTGGCAAAGAAATGAGCATTACCGGTGGTTTCGCTGTGCACTTTTGCACCGCCTAAGTCTTCCATCGAAATTTCCTCGCCCAAAACAGTCTTAATCACCTCAGGACCAGTGATAAACATCTTAGAAATATTTTCTACCACAAACACAAAGTCGGTAAGAGCCGGCGAGTAAACCGCACCTCCTGCACATGGTCCTAAAATTACCGATATTTGCGGAATAACGCCCGAACCAAGTGTGTTTCTATAAAAAATTTCGCCATATCCGGCAAGCGAATTTACACCCTCTTGAATACGCGCGCCTCCCGAATCGTTGATTCCAATAAGTGGCATACGCATTTTTAGGGCATAATCCATTATTTTGGTTATTTTGCGCGAGTGCATCAACCCAAGCGAACCGCCTGCTACGGTGAAATCTTGCGCATAAATGGCAATCGGAGCACCATATATTGTGCCTGTTCCTATTACTACTCCATCGCCGTGCAATACTTTTTTGTCCATTTCAAAATCTCGTGCGGCATGTTCCACAAACAAATCGTACTCGTGAAATGAATTTTCATCTACTATTGCGTCAATACGTTCGCGGGCAGTCATTTTGCCCATAGCCACTTGCTTTTGTAAGGCTCTTTCGCCTCCTCCTTGCAATACTTGTTCTTTTCTTTTTTTAAGTTCTAAAACTTTTCTATTTGGCATAATCTATCAATTTTGGTTATTAAAAAATTTGTAATTAAAATTATTAAGCTGTCGAATTTCATTTTGCTTTAATAATGAATTCATTTAAACTTTTTTCTAACTTATGTAATGTTTTTGCGAATAATTTTACATTTTTTTAAAGCTTTTGGCTATTAGCTTTTAGCTTTTTTGCCTTCGGCAAGATAATTTAGCTGTCAAAAGACGTTTAAAAAAAGCTAATGGCTAAATTCCAAAGGCTAACGGCTTAAAAATCTAATGTCTTTTAATCATTCAAAAAAAAGTTTAAATCATTTCAATGAAATAAAAGTTAAAATGAAAGTTATGTGAATTAAGGGTTAAAAACGAAGAATGAAAAATTTATAAACAGGCTCTCTTCACCGTAAGTGATTAGTTTTCAAATGTAAAGATTACTTGTTTTATTTGTCTTTTCCTATATCTTTGTATTTTTTGCTGTTAAATTTCACCTCAAAAAATATAACAAATAATAATTCTTAATTTTTCATTATTAAATCTTAATTCATATAAGTTCGTAATTTGTTTAAAATTTCCTCAAATGTTCATTTAATCATCATATACAATGTATTTATAAACCAACATATTGAGTGCGTATTATAAACAAAAACCAGCAATATAATTATTAATTACTTTTGCCATTTATTTCGTACATTATATACTGTGCAATTAACCGTCTTTGATACTCAAAAAGCGGCTAAAAGCGACTACAATGGTATAAAATTTTACTAAAATTGCAAAATAACTTGATTTTTTTTTTGTTTTTAAAAAAAAGTATTACTTTTGCAGCCTCAAAACAATGAAAGATGGTCACGTGGCCGAGCGGTTAGGCAGTGGTCTGCAAAACCATGTACAGCGGTTCGAATCCGCTCGTGACCTCTATTTCTTTCAACCTCAGATAGTTATCTTGATTCCCAAATTTATTTTTCCCTTAATTTATGCGGTAATTTCCTAAGTGATTTGTAATTGTGTGAATTAAAAGTTAAAAAAGAACAAGTAAAATCTTCTTTTTTTGTAAACGCCTGTTTAAAAATATTTGCGTAACGAAGTTATCGGAGTTTTCCGGCAGCCACTAATTTTGATTGTTCAGCACAAACGCCTCTTCGTCGCTTATATTAAAGTATTGAATATTTTGGTTAATACAATCGCGTTTTATCAATTTTTGTTTCCATTTGGGCATTGATGCGTCGATTATTATATATTTACAATCAAATAAATCGGTAATATATTCAATGTTGATACTCGATTTTCCTCCTAAAATAATATAATCTAAGCTAATTTTTTTATCAGATTTAAACCTGTCGATTTTACCTTGTAAATAAGCAACTTTTGCAATATTAGCATCAATAAACACTACCGGAAATTTACTTGAACTATCCAATGGCAGTTTTTCTGTTTTAAAATGAGTAATTGCATTTTCTGTGATAATATTGGCACACAAATAACTAATATTTTGCTTATTATTTGTAATTGCAGTGTCGGCATACAGCGTCATATTCAAACCTTTGATGCTTGCAATTGCCGAGTTTTTATTAGTTTTAAATACTATTAATCTGTTGTTATTCAGATTTTTTAAATATCTAAAATCCCTGATTGCAAATATTGATATTAATAAAAGCAGAACCATAAATAATAGCTTTTTGTTTTGGGTGGCAAACATAATTGCCAGCAATATAATGATGGCATAACTTATTATCAGCTCGGCAGAATTTAATGATATAAATTCAATGCTCGAAAATGGCAAATGTTCGATAAATTGAGTTGATTGGTTGAGCATTTTTATTACGAAAGATAAAAAAATAGCAACATAACTTGCGTATGAACTAACAAAACTAACTAATATCAAAAGCACTGTGATATACATAATCAACATTGCAGCGGGAATAACTATGATATTGGTTAGCAAAGCATACACCGGAAATTGATGAAAATAATAAATACTAATAGGAGTGGTGCCAATTTGTGCTGCTATCGACACGCTTGTTAGTTGCCAAATTTCATTGCCAACAAAGTTATTGATTATTAATAGTTTACTAATAGGCTTTTGAAATAGCAATATAGACGTAACAGCCAAAAAAGATAATTGAAAACCTACGTAGAACAGCGCATTAGGATTAAAACTAAGTATGATAAATGCTGATGCCGCCAATGAGTTTAAAGAATGGGGTTTCCTGTTGGAATTGCTACCCACTACAAAAAATGAAAACATAAGAGCCGACCTCGTAACCGATGGCGTTAAACCTGTGATAATGGCAAATATCCACAAAAAACATATTACTGCAACGGTGTGTACGATTCGTAGTTTTGCTTTTTTTCTAAAAAATGAAAGTAAAAAATTGAGCATCATGGTAATAATGCCAACGTGTAAACCGGAGACTGCCAATACGTGCATTGCTCCCGAATGGGAATAATTTTTCACAATATCATCGCTCAAATAATCCTTTACGCCCAATGTTAATGCCGATAAAATTGCAAACTCATCACCCGATATACCTGCTTTTTTGTAAATAGTAAGTATTTCATTTCTAATATTATACGAAAAAGTATATAAGAAATTGCCTCTGTTGCGGTCAAGCAAAATCCATTGATTACTCTTTGTGTAGGCTTGAAAATAAATGCGTTGTCGGTGTAAATATTTTTTATAATCAAATTCGTTGGGATTTCCGGCGTTCGTTATCGCGCGTAAGTTCCCTTTTATTGAAATAATATCGCCATATTTCAATGATTTTGATAAACTGTCCTGTGCCATGTAGATTAAAAGCAACGAATTATCTTCAACCCATGAGTTGTTTTTTTCGTATTTTAGTGTTTTTAGTATAATTTTTATGCTTCTAGCGGTCTTTTTGGGCGGTTCATCTACAATGCCTAATATGGTTTCAGCATTTTCTATTTTGGTGTCAATAGTGTTGTAATTTATAGTGTGGCTATAAGCTATAAAAAATATACTTAACGAAATTAAACTTCCAAAAATCCAGTTTTTACTGTATGCTAAATTGTTGGTAATAAGTGGACTATAAATAAATGATAAGCCTATGCAAATAGCCGTTGCCGTAAATAATATGTAAAGTGGCAGGGCAAAAAAATTGCCGGTTATTAAACCTAAAACAAAAGGTATTAATAACCTTAAAAATGGAATTTTTCGCAATTCGTTTATTAGCATTATCATTCTTTCAGCAGGAAAATAATTACGATTAGGAAACCCACAAATTTAGTGAAAAATGCGCAAAAAGCAAAATTCCAATCAAAATTCTTGTATTATTATTTAATTTTACCTTACTTTGCAGCACGTTTTTATATAAATTAAGAATTAAAAATTAAGAATTAAAAATGATATTTAGGAGATTTCATTTTTTTTACGCTTTTTACAATTTTAAAAGCTAACAGCAAAAGGCTAATAGCATAACGAATAATTACGCCTTTTAATTTTCAATTCTCAATTAAAAACGGTTTGGGTTAAAAATTTAGAAAATTACTAATTTTTAGAAAAAATGTTTGACAATTTACAAGAACGACTTGAAAGATCCTTTAAATTATTAAAAGGACAAGGACGAATTACAGAAATAAATGTAGCTGAAACATTAAAAGATGTTCGCAGGGCACTTTTAGATGCTGACGTTAATTTTAAAATAGCCAAAGATTTTACAAATCATGTAAAAGAAAAGGCAATGGGTGCAAATGTTTTAACAGCAATTAAGCCCAATGAGTTGATGGTTAAAATAGTTCACGATGAGTTGGCTCTACTAATGGGCGGCGAAAAGGTTGATATTCACACCAAAGCTAATCCTGCAATAATCTTAATTTCGGGTTTGCAAGGTTCGGGTAAAACCACCTTTTCGGGCAAATTAGCCAATATGCTGAAAACTAAAAAAGGCAAGCGTCCTTTGTTGGTGGCAGGCGATGTGTATAGACCGGCGGCTATTGAGCAGTTAAAAGTGTTGGCAGAACAAATAGATGTGCCCGTATATTTTGATGAGGGGAATAAAAATCCTGTGAAAATTGCAAAAGACGCCATCAAAGAAGCAAAGCTAAAAGGTAGAGATGTGGTAATTGTCGATACGGCTGGTCGTTTGGCAATTGACGAGCAAATGATGAACGAAATTGAGAACGTAAAGAAAGCAATTGAGCCTCACGAAACGCTTTTTGTTGTCGATTCCATGACAGGTCAAGATGCCGTGAATACAGCCAAAGAATTTAATGACCGTTTAGATTTTGATGGTGTTGTACTTACCAAATTAGATGGAGATACGCGCGGTGGAGCTGCCTTATCAATTCGTTCGGTTGTAAATAAGCCAATTAAATTTGTGGGAACGGGCGAAAAAATGGACGCCATAGACATATTCTACCCTGATAGGATGGCAGATAGAATATTGGGAATGGGCGACATTGTGAGCTTGGTAGAAAAAGCCCAAGAACAATTTGACGAAGAGCAAGCAAAAAAATTACAACGCAAAATAGCCCAAAATCAGTTTAATTTTAATGATTTTATGACCCAAATTCAGCAAATTAAAAAAATGGGTAACATAAAAGATTTAGCAAGCATGATTCCGGGAGTGGGAAAAGCCATGAAAAATCTTGATGTAGATGAAAATGCTTTTGCCGAAATAGAATCTATCATTCAATCAATGACACCTTTGGAGCGCGAAAAACCACAAGTAATTAATGGCAGTCGCCGTAAAAGAATTGCTTTGGGGTGCGGGCGCAGCATACAAGATGTTAATAAACTCATCAAACAGTTTGACGAAACTCGCAAGATGATGAAAATGATGTCGAGCGGCAAAAATTTATCTCGAATAATGAATAATATTCAAATGAACCGCCGAAGATAATATTAAAATAGTACGAAAACGAACAATAAGTGTTCGTTTTCGTACATATTTGTATATTTTGAGAGTTGTAGGTATTTCTATTAATCGTTTGATTATAAGTTTATTATGTTTTTTGGCATACTCTTTGTTTAAAATATAGCGGATTTGAGAAAATATACTGTTGTTTTTCAAATTTAGGTTAATAAAATAAAGGTAATAGATTAAGAAAGTACCATTCTCTCGCGAGGTGGTACTTTTCTTGTTTATATACTAATTTAACACTTTGTTCAATTAACAATTAGCATTTAGCAATGAGCAATTAAGGCTGTTCAGATAAATATTTTTATTTACCCAAAAAGTTCAATTATTGTAGTGCAGCAATTCCCTCTTGGAGAAGAGGGTTAGGGAGATTGACTTGTTTATAGAATTTTTGCTAAAAATCAATCCCCTAGTCCCTTTTTCTAAGGGGGAATTTCTTACGCACGATTTATTTACAACACAAAATTCAACCTATAATATTGGTTCTTAATAGATTTAAATTTATCTGAACAGCCCTAATTAGCAATTATAAGACTGCTAATCAACTCTTAATTATAAAAATATGAAATTACTAAAATTTGCAGCAATAGACATAGGTACTAATGCCATGAGGCTTCTGATAGCCAATGTAATAGAAGACGGAAGCGAAACGTATTTTAAAAAGGCTTCACTTACGCGTATGCCTATACGTTTGGGCGAAGATGTTTTTGAATATGGCGAAATTAGAAAAATGCGCAAGAAGAACTTATTAAACATAATGAAGGCTTTTGGTTTGTTAATGAAAGCCAATGATGTTTATAGATATAGAGCTTGTGCTACTTCGGCAATGCGTGAGGCTATGAATGGCAAAAAAATTATTGAAAGCATAAAAAAAGAAACCGGTATCCAAATAGAGCTTATAAGTGGCGACGAAGAAGCCGAAATTATTAGAAGTACTCAAATAAAAGACTTGTTGAAAACCGGTAAACATTGGCTTTTTGTAGATGTTGGCGGTGGTAGCACCGAAATAACCTTGTTTGAAAATAGAACAGTCGTTAAATCTCACTCTTTCAAAATCGGTACAATCAGAATGTTGAAAAACATGGTAAAAGATAGTGAGTTGAAAAAATTAGATAGCTGGTTGGAGGATATCAAACAGCGGAATATTGACATAAAAGCCATAGGTTCGGGTGGAAATATTAATAAAATCTTCAAATTTTCTCAAAAAAAAGATGGCAAAGTGCTTTATTATGACGAATTAACGGATATTTACGACAGCATTAAAAAATATAGCTACGAGGAAAGAATGAAAATTCTTGGTTTTAATCCCGACCGTGCAGATGTTATTATTCCGGCAGCTGAAATTTTTATAAATATAATGAACAAGGCTAATATTGAACAAATATATGTTCCGAAAATCGGTTTAGCCGATGGTATTATTCAATTGGAATATAAAAAGTTTAAAAAAGAAGTAAACGCTTAGGTGGATAAACGCTGAAAATTAAAAGTTAAAAATTAAAAATTAAAAAAAGAGAAAGCCCTCCTCGTCGAAAGTAATTATTTTTCGATGAGGAGGGCTTTTTATTCACTTTTCCCTTGTTCTTGAAATAAATTAACCGCAAAGAACGCTAAGAATTTCGCAAAGAACGCAAAGCTCTTATTTGCGTTCTTTGTGGTTGAAAAATATTAGAAAAGTTTTTGATGAAAAGCTTTTTATTGCACTACCTTTTTACAAATTTTGTTACTTTATTGTTTATCTTAGCGATATAAATACCCGATTTTAAGTCGCTTACATTAACAATTTGCTTATTGCCGGTAATGGCGATACTTCGTATTTTTTTACCATTGATATTGTATATCTCTAAAACGCTTGATTTACCTGATATTGTTACAGTAAAGTGTGTTTCTACTAAATTAGGTTGCAAAATCAAAGCCGTGTTGTCAATATCATCTATTCCGGTTGCAGCGGTAACTGTTATTGCACAAGTTGCAGTATAATTACCATCTTCGGTTTCTACGGTAATGGTTGCCGTACCTTTTTCTACACCTGTTACATTACCCGTATTGCTCACTGTGGCAACCGCATCATTACTGCTTCTCCATGTTACATTTTTATTTGTAGCATTGTCGGGATTTACAATTGCTTCAAGCTGGAAAGTTGCGCCTTTTACAATGCTCTTTTCTGTAAAGTTAAGAGACACGGAAGTTACTTTTACCTCTTGTTCTACAACTGTTATTGCACAATTGGCGGTATGATTTCCGTCTTCGGTAGTAACGGTAATTAGTGTTTCGCCTACCGATTTACCTTTTACCAAACCATTTTCATCAACTGTGGCAATTGCATCATTACTGCTGTTCCATGTTACATTTTTATTTGTAGCATTGTCGGGATTTACAATTGCTTCAAGCTGGAAAGTTGCGCCTTTTATGATGCTCTTATTTGTAAAATTCAGCGATACGGAAGTTACTTTTATCTCCTTTTCTTCCACTGTTATTTTACAATTGGCGGTATGATTTCCATCTTTGGTAGTAACGGTAATTAGTGTTTCGCCTACCGATTTACCTTTTACCAAACCATTTGCATCAACTGTGGCAATTGCATCATTACTGCTACTCCATGTTACATTTTTATTCGTAGCATTGTCTGGATTTATAGTTGCTTCAAGTTGGAAAGTTGCGCCTTTTACGATGCTCTTATTTGTAAAATTAAGAGACACGGAAGTTACTTTTACCTCTTGTTCTACAACTGTTATTGCACAAGTTGCGGTATGATTTCCGTCTTCGGTAGTAACGGTAATTATTGTTTCGCCCACTGATTTACTTGTTACCAAACCATCTGCATCAACTGTGGCAACAGCATCATTACTGCTGCTCCATGTTACGTTTTTATTTGTAGCATTGTCGGGTTTTACAGTTGCTGTAAGTTTGAAAGTAGAATTTTTTACGATGCTCTTGTTTGTAAAATTCAGTGATACGGAAGTTACTTTTATCTCTTTTTCTTCCACTGTTATTTTACAATTGGCGGTATGATTTCCATCTTTGGTAGTTACGGTAATTAGTGTTTCGCCTACCGATTTACCTTTTACCAAACCATTTTCATCAACTGTGGCAATTGCATCATTACTGCTGCTCCATGTTACATTTTTATTTGTAGCATTATCGGGATTTACAATTGCTTCAAGCTGGAAAGTTGCGCCTTTTACAATGCTTTTGTTTGTAAAATTCAGCGATACGGAAGTTACTTTTACCTCCTTTTCTTCCACTGTTATTTTACAATTGGCGGTATGATTTCCGTCTTCGGTAGTTACGGTAATTAGTGTTTCGCCTACCGATTTACCTTTTACCAAACCATTTTCGTCAACTGTTGCAACTGCATCATTACCACTACTCCATGTTACGTTTTTATTTGTAGCATTGTCGGGTTTTACAGTTGCTGTAAGCTGTAAAGTAGAATTTTTTACGATGCTTTTGTATGTAAAATTAAGCGAAATATCCTGTACAGGAATTACAACCGTTACTTTACAAGTGGCAGTTTTATTTCCATCTTCGGTGGTTACTTTAATGGTTGCCGAACCTACTTTTATGCCTTTTACCTTACCCGTACTGTCCACTGTGGCAACTGCATTATTGCTGCTGCTCCATGTTACGTTTTTATTTGTAGCATTGTCGGGTTTTATTGTGTGGCTCAGGTTAAACTCTTCATTTACAGCTATTTGTTTTTCTTTAATATTTAGCTTTATGCTATCTACCGACACATCGGCAACATGTATGGTGCAAGTAGCGGTTTTATCGCCATCTAATGTGGTAGCCTTTATTATAGCAGTTCCTTGCTTTGTGCCTATAACCTTGCCGTTGTTGTCCACTGTGGCAACTTGCTTGTTGTTGCTACTCCATATTATGCTTTTATTACTTGCTGTATCGGGTTTTATCGTAGCTTTTAGTTGAATGCTATCGCCCGTACCCAGATTTACAGAATTAGTATCAAGACTTACACCTGTTACATCTACAATTTCTTTTATAATAAAATCTTTCCAAGGTGCTTTTGTCTTGTAATCAGCTATTTTACCGGACGGAACATATAGCGTACATTTTGTTTTATCAACATCTTTAAATTCATTAGTTGCTATTTTTAATGTATTCAAGTTTTCTATCTTAGAGATAATGGTAGATAATCCGTTGCTTCTATCAAATACACGAGATATGGATATATCCGTAACAGAATTTGGAAACATTATGGTGGTTAGTGATTTGCAATCTTGAAAAGCATACATGCCAATTTTTTGAACTGAGTTGCCAAGTCTTACCGAAATTAAAGATTTACACTCTGCAAAAGCATTATATCCTATCTCTTTAACCGAATTTCCGATAATTACATTGCTTAAATTTTGGCAAGCTTTAAAAGCACTCCATTTAATCTTTTCCACTGAATTAGGTATAACTAATGATTCTAAACCACTACGCAAAAAAGCCTCTCCATCAATAATTGCCAAAGAAGCAGGCAGTTCTATTGATTTCAAATCGCTGCAATCTTCAAAGGCATTTTGATAAATTGTCTGAACCGATTTGCCCATTTTTACTTCATTTAAGTGTTTACAATTATTAAAAGCATTGTACCCTATTGTTTGTACGGAATCGCCTATGCTTACGGAAGTTAAAGCTTTACATTCATAAAAAGCTCCATCACCTACTTTATTAACAGGATTAGGTATAACTACGGAAGATAAATATTTACTATATTGGAAAGACTCAGACCCAATTAATTTAACAGTGTTGGGAACAGTGTATTTTTCTTCTGTTCTGCCTCGCGGGTAAACAATTAATTTGCTTTGATTTTTGTCAAATAAAACACCGTCTTTTGAACTATAATTGGCATTACCACTACTTACATTAAAAGCCGTAAATTTTTCACTTCTAAAAGCGTGAATGTGAATTTTTACAACAGAAGCCGGTATTGTTATCGAAGAGAAAGCACAACTAGAAAAAGCATCCTCTCCTATTGATGCAACAGAATTGCCAAGCTCTACAGATGTTAATTTTTTACAATGAACTCATTTAAACTTTTTTTTGAGTAGCCTAACAGTTAATGCGATGTAATGTAAAGCTAGCCAATTTTCCGCCTTTATGGTAAAACGTATTAGCACTTTCAATTACAAACCTGCTCTTGTATAATTCTTCATCAAAGATAAAATAAAAATCCTGATTATCAGCGTCTTTACCATTTCTTTTATTTTCATCTACATTAAGATTAATATCCCTAATAAAAGCTATTTTCTTTAATTCTTTTGAATCAAATCCTGCGTCTGCATTACAAAATAAACCCTCTGTTCTAATATCTGATTTTTCTAAATTTGATAGCATTTTATCAAAACTTTCCGAAATATTGTATAAATCGTTGTGATTACCTGCATATACATCACTAAACGATAGCATATTACCGGAATTATCTGATAGAAAAATCATATTACTCGTTTTACTTTTCTTACGACCTTGATAACCAACTTTTTCACCTCCTTTTTTTGCTATGGTATGACTGCCATCTATTTGAATACTAGATAAATCTAACAAATCTTTATGATTCTTTAAAACGTTTGTCCACACATTTTCCCAACTTCCATCTTTTACCCATTTTCTATAATGATGATATACTGATGAAAATGAGTAATTTGTGTCTGTAATAAATTGCTTTACTGGAATTGCATACCACTGGCAACCTGTTTTTAATTTATATAATATTAACTCAACAATTTGATAAATAGGAACTTGAGATTTAAAGCCGCGTTTTCCTACACTCAAATATTGTTCTATTTCCATTTTTATTGTATCTTTGCCGAGAACTTGCATTGTTATTATATTTAGTTTGTAAACTTCTCATTTACAAAGATAAATAACTTTGCGAGTTCTT
>PDWI01008445.1_pt1 | contig 12133 bp, 11 predicted proteins | sample 1430891 | NCBI WGS metagenome assembly PDWI01 (sample SAMN01162508, study PRJNA174530) | Oral metagenome, whole genome shotgun sequencing project. | biome: Marine environment; feature: Marine mammal; material: Swab sample of the gingival sulcus; isolation source: swab sample of gingival sulcus...
GTTATAAGTAATTGACACAGGACCTTCCGTTCCTTGTTTGGTTGTTATTACAATTACTCCATTAGCAGCACGAGTACCGTAAAGTGCTGTTGCTGAAGCATCTTTTAACACGTCAATTTGTTCAATATCTTGTGGGTTTACTCCTGCAATGGCATTTCCCACCAAGTTGACAAAGTCAGGGTCATTAAGTTGTTCGGGCTTGATATTAACTGGGTCGGTTACAATAAAGCCATCAACTACCCAAAGTGGCTCACGACTTCCCAAAAGCGTAGAAGTTCCACGCACACGAATTCTTGATGTTGCTCCTACACTTCCCGAGTTATTCTGCAAAACTAAATCAGGAATACGTCCTTCAAGGGCTACATCAATAGTACTTAATCCCGGTGTCAAAATTTCATCGGCTTTTACAGAAGTAACCGAACTGGTAAGCATACGCTTATCAATGCGTCTATATCCCGTGGACACAACTTCTTTTAGTGATAGTGCCTCATCTTCCGACATAATAATATTTATGTGTGACTTTTTACACGGAATAGTCAAGGATTTCATTCCTAAATAACGTACTTCTAACACAAAAGGACATTTTATTACTTTTCCATGATTGTGTATTTTAAACTGTCCTTTTTTGTTGGTTATAGCATAAAGAGTTGTTCCTCTTATTTTCAAAAATGCTCCTTCTAGTGGTTGCTTATCTTTATCTTTTACCGTTCCATGTATTTCTGTTACTAATTTTTGCTGTGCATAAATTTTCTGAAAAGAAATTTGCAAAAACATGAACAAAATTAGAACAGGAAAAAGATATAACTTTTGTAAAACTTTCTTTTTCATTCTTTCTTTATATTTAGTTTTATAGAATCAAAAATAAATAATTAATTTCTTTTATAATATTACTCCCAGTCAAGTATTACTTTACCACAAAGTCCTGTTTGCATTACTTCAAATCCTTTTTGGAAATCATCAACGTGGAAGCGATGTGTAATAATAGGAGTTAAGTCAATACCTGATATTAACATTTGTTCCATTTGATACCATGTCTCCCACATTTCTCGTCCATATATTCCTTTTAAGGTCAAGGCTTTGAAAATGATTGTATTCCAATCTACTTTTGTTTCGTTAGGTAAAATTCCAAGAAGTGATATTTTAGAACCGTTGTACATGTTCTCAATCATTTCGTTAAATGCTACTGGGACACCTGACATCTCTAAACCAATATCAAAACCATGTAATCCTAACTTTTTAACTGCATCAGCAACGGTTTCTCCTTTGGCTGGATTTACTGTTAGAGTTGCTCCCATTTTACGTGCAATATCAAGTCTATAATCACTAACATCTGAAACTACAACGTATCTTGCACCAGCAAATTTAGCAACAGCAGTAGCCATGTTCCCTATTAATCCTGCTCCTGTAATCAAGACGTCTTCTCCTATTAAAGGGAAAGAGAGTGCTGTATGTGTAGCATTTCCAAATGGATCCATAATAGAGGCAATTTCATCGGGAATTCTATCATCTAATTTTATAACATTGTCTTCAGGGATAACCAAATATTCGGCAAATGCTCCATCTCGGTTTACTCCAACTCCTATTGTATTCTCGCATACGTGAAGTTTTCCTCTACGACAATTTCTACAATGTCCACAAGCAATATGTCCTTCTCCAGTAACACGATCGCCAACTTTTATCGTTGTTACTCCACTTCCAACTTCCGCTACTACTCCCATATATTCGTGTCCTATGGTTGTAGGAACTTTTATTGTTTTTTGTGCCCAATCATCCCAATTGTAGATGTGCAAATCTGTACCGCAAATTGCAGTTTTTTTGATTTTTATCATTACATCGTTAACTCCTACTTTGGGTATGGATATGTCTTGCATCCAAAGTCCTTTTTCGGCTTGACTTTTTACTAATGCTTTCATATGTTTATAGTTTTAGTTTGATTTTTATTTTTATTTAATAATGTTTAGTTCTTTTCCTACTTTGGTAAATGCTTTAATAGCCTTATCTAAGTGTTCTTTTTCGTGTGCTGCTGAAATTTGAACTCTAATACGTGCTTCACCTTTTGGAACTACTGGATAGTAAAATCCGATCACATAAATTCCTTCATCTAAAAGTAAGTTGGCAAAATCCTGTGAAAGTTTTGCATCATACAACATGACTGCACAAATAGCCGATTCTGTTGGTTTAATATCAAATCCTGCTTCTTTCATTTTACCTACAAAATAATCTGTATTAGAGTGTAGTTTATCTTGTAACTCATTGGTAGATGACATTATATCAAAAGTTTTGATACCTGCGGCTGCCACCATCGGTGGAATAGAATTAGAGAATAAATAAGGTCTTGAACGCTGTCTCAACATTGAGATAATTTCTTTTTTTCCTGTGGTAAATCCACCAATAGCCCCTCCAAAGGCTTTTCCCAATGTTCCAGTAATAATCTCAATTTTTCCTTCTAAATTATATAATTCGGTAACTCCTCTTCCTGTTTTTCCGACTACACCTGCCGAATGAGATTCGTCCACCATGACCATTGCATTGTATTTTTCTGCTAATTCATAAATCTTATCAAGTGGTGCAACATTTCCATCCATTGAGAATACTCCGTCTGTAACAATAATACGATAGCGTTGTGCTTGTGCTTTTTGAAGTTGTGCTTCAAGGTCTTTCATGTCTGCATTAGCATAGCGATAACGTTGTGCTTTACACAAACGTACTCCATCAATAATAGATGCATGATTTAGTGAATCAGAAATAATTGCATCTTCGGCAGTAAGCAAAGGCTCAAATACACCACCATTGGCATCAAAACAGGCAGCGTAAAGAATCGTATCTTCTGTTCCAAAAAAGTTAGCAATTGATTGTTCCAACTGTTTGTGTAAATCTTGTGTTCCACAGATAAAACGTACAGAAGACATGCCATATCCATGCGTATCAATGGCTCCTTTTGCAGCATCTTTCAGAACCTTACTATTAGATAAACCAAGGTAGTTATTGGCACAAAAGTTCAAAACTTCTTTTCCATCAGATACCCGAATTGCCGCACCCTGTGGGGATACAATAATTCTTTCATTTTTATAAAGTCCCGCTTCCTCTATTGACTTTAATTCTTCTTGTAAAAATAATTGATATTCTTTGTACATAATCTTTATTCATTATAATCAGAGGCAAAAATATACTATTTTTTTAAAATATAAAAAAATATAAGAAAAAAGTTAAAAGTTAAGAAATAATAAGTTACTTAGTAGTAAGTAAACAGGCAAATAGTCAAGGACTAATTATAAAGAAAAAAGGTAGGAAAAGTATATTTATTTGTCTTCAAACAGTGGTTAATGATTATTAATTCTATTAAATAAAAAATAATGTTACGGATGAAAAAATACTCTTATTAAAAAGATAAAAAGACTTCTTTAAAGAAATGCTTTGATAAATCCTAGAAACCCGATGATGATAATTACGATACCACTTAATCGGTTTATAAATTTAAGTCCTTTACGTGTTATTTTTTTCTGAAAATGTCCTACAATATAGGTTAGTGTAAACCACCAAGAACTGGCTCCAATTAAAATAAAAACCAAGCCTAAAAATTGTTTGGTGATACTATCTTCAACTGAAATAAATTCTAAACGTGCAAAAAGTGCAATAAGTACGAAAATGATTAGAGGATTAGATATTGTTATTCCAAATGAACTAAAGAAATCAAGAAAAAGAGTTTTTTCTTGCCTCGCTTTAGGCTTGGGTTGTGCATTTGGGTTGCTCCTGTAGATATACGCTCCGAAAAGAATAATAATAATGCCACCTAATATCTGAATAATTAATTCGTTCTTTTCTAGAAAGTTAAGGATGAAACTTAAAAAAAAAATGGTGGCTATGGCATAAATAAGGTCAGAAGCAGTTGCACCTAATCCTGTGATGAAACCTGACTTTTGTCCATCTTTAAGTGTTCTCTGAACACACAGCATACCAATTGGTCCTAGTGGTACCGAGATACTTAGTCCGATAAAAAAACCTTTGATGAATAATTCAAACATTCCTTAAATAATTAGACAAAATTAAAATATTACCCTATGATGGTTTCTATTAGTTCATCCAACGAAAAACCAGCAAAATATTGATTGTAATCAATACTTGCAAGAACCTTTTTTATATGTTCTTTGTCATATTTTATTCCTTTCAATAATTGTTCAACAAATTCAACGTTAGGATTGTTCCCAAAGAAAGTACCAAAAAACTTAATATCCTTGATTAAGGCATTTTCTACATCTATAAAAGTTTGAATTTTTCCAGCCTTGAAACGTTTCTCTTTAACAATATTTGATTTTGGAGATTTTCCATAATTCCACTCCCAATTTCCAAATCTTTCTTTTTGGGCTTGTTCTATTTCTGCAAGTTCTTTGTCATTTAACTTATATTCCACCATTTGGGGAAATTTTTGTTTCATATGCTCCAATATCTTATCGGCAAATTGATGAACATCAATTTTTTCTGGCAAACAGGGACGAATATTTCTTACTTCACTTCTGACTGATTTTGTTCCATTGGATTTTATTGTTGCTTTTGAAACTTCTAATGCCTTTGATAGAATTGTTAAATCACTATCAAAAAGAATGCATCCATGATGCATAATACGTCCTTTTATGTATGCTTGTGCATTGCCACAAATCTTTTTTCCATCTATTTGTAAATCATTTCTTCCTGTAAAATTAGCCTTAACTCCTAATTCGGCAAGCGTATCAATAACAGGTTGAGAAAATGTTTTAAAATCAAAATCACTTCCTTTTTCTTCGTTAGATATGATAGTGTAATTTAGATTGTTATAATCATGATAGACGGCTCCTCCACCTGAAATTCTTCTAACAACATTGATACCTTTCTCTTTTACAAAATTGGAATTTATCTCTTCAAATACATTTTGATGTTTACCAACGATAATGGAAGGCTCATTTATCCAAAGCAGAAAAATTTTATCATGTTTCAATAATTTCTTAAAACAGAACTCTTCTAATGCAATGTTAAAATCGGGCTTGTTTGATTTATTGACAATATATATCATCCTACTTTTTTTGATAAATGAATGCAAAAGTAAAGAAAAGAATTATATTTTACAATATTAATTTGTACTGTATTGTTATTATTGATAATGTCTTATTTTTTTAATTCTTCCACTGCTTTTAGTACCGATTTATCTTTGCTATTAATCATTTGGAAATATTCATTATCATGAAGTATATTTCTGATAATATACGCTTTTATTCTCCTTAAAAGTAGATTTTTAGAAATTCTTAAATCTTTGTAATTGGGTTTTATGCCTTTCTTTTTAACGAAGTTTATAAAACCATTTAATAATATTTTATTAGGAATATGTTTGTCTAATTCTTTCCAAGTTTTGTACTTTGATAGTTCTTTTCGATGTTGGTCGGTATATTCAAAAGCATACTGATAGGTATATCCACGATTAATAACTCTATTAGAATAAGCAGAATATTCAGTGGTATCTCTTGGAACAAAAATATCAGGCATTATTCCACCTCCACCATAAACAGTTCTACCTTTTAGCGTCTTAAATTTAAGAGAATCTGCTACCTGAATACTATCTTTGCTATAAAATTCACCGTGTTCAAATCTTTTGATTAAGTCCATTTCGTATTCCACTCCTTTGCCATTTTTGTACGGTTTTTGAATGCTTCTGCCCGAAGGAGTAAAATATTTCGCAATGGTCAAACGAACTGCTGAACCATCATCAAAAGGAATTTGAGACTGTACTAAACCCTTTCCAAAAGAACGTCTTCCAATTATTAATCCTCTATCATTATCTTGTATTGCTCCAGCAAAAATCTCACTAGCAGATGCACTAAATTCATCTATCAATACAACAATTGGATTATTTATACATGAGCCCGAACCATTGGCAAATGCGTCAGAACGTGGATAGGCTTTCCCTTCTGCATAAACAATAAGTTGGTCTTTGGGTAGAAATTCGTTAATCATTTTGATAGCCACATTAAGTAATCCTCCACCATTATTTCGTAAATCAATAATAAATTTTTTGGCTCCTTGACTTTTTAATTTTGCAATAGCAATAAGAAATTCTTGATAAGTATGAGTTCCGAAATTACTGTTTAATCCAATAAAGCCAATGTTAGGTTCAATAATATATGATGCTGTTACGGATTCAATAGGAATGTCTCCTCTGATAATATCATAACTTAATTTTTCGTTTGTTCCAAGTCGTTTTATTCCGAGTTTAACTTTTGTTCCTTTTTTTCCACGTAATTTTTTCATCACTTTTTTGTTGGTAACAATATTTTTTCCAACAAAAGGGGTGTCATTTACTGCAATAATTCTATCACCAGGTAACAGTCCTACCTTTTCAGAAGGTCCTCTGTTAATAACATCTACAATCATTACCGTGTCTTTTTGGATATTGAATTGTACACCAATTCCACTAAAACGTCCTTCTATTTCATTATTTACCTCTTCCAAATCTGAGGCTGGAATATAAACAGAATGAGGGTCTAATTTAGAAACTATATCTTGCATGATGTCATCTTTTACGCTGTCGGTCAATATATTACCATCAACGTATTCATCTTCTATTAAATCAATAAAATCTCCAATCTTATTGCCAGAAGATTTCTCAAAAAGAGAATATAAATCATTTCCTTCTGCTTTTGGGGTGGATTCGCTTCTTTGACTAAGTTTGCTTCCTACCCAAAAACTAATAACTGATATAATTGTGATAACAATAATGTTAATAATAAATCTTCTAGTTTTCATTTGATATTCTCTTTCTATAAATTTTCTTTTTCATTTAAATAAACGACCTCCACATTTGCTTTTTTTAATAAATCAATACCGTCTGTTATTCGGTACTCTTCGGCATAGACTACACGAATTATTTCGGCTTGAATAATTAATTTAGCACATTCAATGCAAGGCGATGCTGTAACGTATAAAGTTGCTCCCGTACTACTATTATGAGAACGAGCAATTTTTGTTATAGCATTGGCTTCGGCGTGTAAAACGTATGGATAAGAGGTATTGTTCTCATCTTCACATTTATTTTCAAATCCTGTGGGAGTTCCGTTGTATCCGTCGGATATTATTTTTTTGTTTTTTACTAACAAACAGCCCACTTGTCTGCGTTCACAGTAGGAGTTTTCAGCCCAAATTCGAGCCATACGCATATATCGTCTATCAAGTATTTCTTGTTTATTTTTTGATTTCTCTTGCATTGATAATAAGTATTAAATGTTACTTTTTTTATTCTAAAAGTTGTTTGGCAAAATTGTCAATATCTATTCCAGAAAAGTTACCAGAACTCATTATTAATAATACACTGTTTTTATAATTAATATTAGATAATTCCTTTTGCAACTCTTTTGAGTCTGTCAATACTGTTAAATTCTCTCCTGCGAAAGCATTGGCTACCTCCTCTTTGGTAATCTCTTTTAATTTTTTGTGCTTTACCACTTTTGGATTAAAATAGACGTAGGCAATATCGGCTTTTTTCAAACAATTTTTGTATTGAGGTAAAAATTCGGATTTTAGACTACTAAATGTATGTAATTCCATACAAGCAACGATTTTACGGTCACTGTATTGTTCCCTAATGGCTTTTACTGTTGCTTTAAGTTTAGAGGGCGAATGAGCAAAATCTTTGTATGCCACTCTGTCTGATTTATCTATGATTTTTTCAAGTCGTTTTGATGCTCCCTTAAAAGTTGAAATAGAATTGTAAAAATCTCTCCCTTGAATTCCTAACTGTAAGCAAACTAATCTTGCTGCTTCTATATTTTGCAAATTATGTTCGCCAAAAACATGTAATGGAATATCTCCGTATTTTGTTTTTAAATATGTTTTTTCGTTTTTGATAAAGTAATCGGGCGTTTTGTATGAGAAGTTTACTAAATCTCGTCTTTTTGAATTATTAATTATTTCCTTCAAATGTTTATCATCTTCAAAATAAATTAATCTTCCTTGTGGTTCTATTGCCTCTACAAATTTTTCAAACTGCTCTAAATAATTCTCAAAAGTTGGAAAAACGTTGATATGATCCCAAGCAATACCCGTTAAAACAGCAATATGGGGCTTATAAAGATGAAATTTGGGTCTTGGATCAATTGGCGAAGTTAGATATTCATCTCCCTCAAATACTGCTATTCGTGAGTCGTAAGAGATATGAACCATATTCTCAAAGCCTTCTATCTGAGCACCTACCATGTAGTTCGTTTTTATTTTCTTCTCTTTTAAAACATGAAGAATCATAGCCGTTGTAGTTGTTTTTCCGTGACTTCCTCCAATGACAATTCGTGTTTTTCCAATTGATGATTTGTAAAGATATTCAGGAAATGAAAAAATATTCAATCCCAACTCTTTGGCACGAATTAATTCAGGATTGTCAGCAGTAGCATGCATTCCTACGATAACAGCATAAAGGTCTTTGTCTATTTTCTCAGGAAACCAGCCCATCTTTTCAGGTAATAACTTCTTTTCCTTTAATCTAGAATAAGAAGGCTCAAAAATTTCATCATCAGAACCCGTAACAATATAAGAGTTTTTTTTGTCGCTTAGTTCCAATGCTAAATTGTGCATGACTGCTCCCCCAATTGCAATAAAATGGATTCTTCTCATTAATTAAATATGTTTTTATGGTTGAAGAAAAATAGTTACTTTTGCAAATGTAGAAATATTTTATTAAAAATCAATAGTTATAGACAATTAAGGAAACTTATATCTGTTAAAATCGTTCGTTTTATATAAGATTTCTAAAAGAGTAGGTTTTCAAAAAAGAAATATAGTTTAATTTTATAACTTTGTGATATGCAAAAGAATTCGGTAAATATTGAGGTTGATAAATTAACAAACTCAATAGAAAATAGAATCACTGGTGATAGTTTTGATACACACGTTTTACTGGTTAATGAAAATGAGATTGAAAAATTAAAAAGAGGGTGGAGTTTTGATTGGCTTTTAGAATGGAATTCTGAAACTTCAAAGATTTACAAATTAATCGTAGAAAACAATACAGATGTTATTCAAGGATTAATTAGTTTAAGTTATAAAGAAGATTTTGTTTTTGTAGAACTTATTGAAAGTGCAGATTTTAATATTGGACGCAATAAAGTATATTTAGGAGTTGCTGGAAATTTATTTGCGTTTGCTTGTAAAGAGTCTTGGGACAGAGGAAATTATGGTTATGTAGCATTTAATTCAAAGACTAATCTAATAGAGCATTACGAAAATACTTTGGGTGCAAAACGAATTGGAAATTCAAACCAAATGGTTATTGAACCAAAAGAAGCAGTAGAATTGATTAACAAATATTATTAAAATAAAAAAACGATGGGCTATATAAAAGAACCAAAAGGAGTAACACTAGTTGTAGAAAAGCAAACCTTAACTTCAGAAGTTGAAGATAGAATAAAAAAATTCATAGATAAGAGTAAAGAAAAAAATAAAGAACTTCTGAAAAAAATAACCTTAAAGAAATAATTACGTGTGCTAACACCACACAAATAGTTTGTTTAGTACTTCGTAATTATTCCTCATAAATTTTAGTTTGGTATGAAAATTTACAAGATAGAGGCAGGGACTTTTTATGCTGATGGTGGAGCAATGTTTGGTGTTGTTCCCAAGAAAGTTTGGCAAAAACGTTATCCTTGCAATGAGGAAAATATGTGCCAAATGGCAATGCGTTGTCTTGTAATAAAAACCGATGAAAAACTAATCGTTGTTGATACAGGAACGGGAACAAAGCAGTTGGAGTATCTGAAATATTATAATTTCAGTGATATTGTTGATTTTGAAGTAGAATTGAATCAATTAGGATATTCTACTTCTGAGGTTACAGATGTTGTTTTAACTCATTTGCATTTTGACCATTGTGGCACTTGTACTCGTTTTAATGAAGATAAAAATGAAGTTGTTCCAACTTTTCCCAATGCTACTTATTGGGTAGGAAAAGAGCAGTGGGACAATTTCTTAAATCCGAATGTACGTGAAGCAGATTCTTATTTCAAAGAAAATATGCTTCCAATAGAAGAAAAGAAGCAGTTGAAATTGGTGGAGAAAGATATTTGGTTAGATAATGAAGTGGAGTTAAAACTTTATGGAGGGCATACAGCAGGGCAACTTGTAGTATATGCTCATTCACAACAGAAAACATTTGTGTATGCAGGAGATGTTATTCCGTTAGTTGCTTCTGTGCGTATTGCTTGGGTTTCTTCTTATGATACTTATCCTATTATTTCAATGGAAGAAAAATATAGAATGCTTAAAGAGGCAGAAGAAAAGCATCAAGTACTTATTTTTGACCATGATGTTTATACAGAATGCTGTACGATAAAAAAAGTAAATAATGTTTTTAGAGTGGATAAAACATTCACTATTGCTGAATTAAAAGAACAATTTGAGGTATAAAGGGCTTAAAATAAGATAGATGGAAGATAGACAACAAGATAATTTAGAAACAACACTTTTTACACTCTCGGAGCATACCGATACCACTGTTTTTTACGGAGTAAACAATAAGAATATTCAATTATTGAAGAATTTTTACTCTAATTTAAGAATTGTGGCTCGTGGAAATGTTTTGAAGATAATGGGTAACGAAAAGAATGTGAGTAATTTCTTATCTGTCTTACAAAAAATAGAAAATCATCTTCTTAGAAACAATACTTTATCCGAACAAAATATTGTTGAAATAGTAAAAGGGAACAAGCCGACAGAAGTTTCAATAAAAAATTTAATTGTTCACGGAGTAAATGGAAAATCAATATTAGCACGTACTCAGAACCAACAAAAGTTGGCAAAGAAATTTGAGAAAAATGATTTGCTTTTTGCCATAGGACCAGCAGGGTCGGGAAAAACTTATACTTCTATTGCTCTTGCTGTAAAAGCGTTAAAGAACAAAGAGGTAAAACGAATAATTTTAAGTCGTCCAGCAGTAGAGGCAGGAGAAAAATTGGGATTTCTTCCAGGAGATATGAAAGAGAAGATTGACCCTTATCTACAACCTCTGTATGACGCTTTGCAAGATATGATTCCAGCCTTAAAATTGAAAGATTATTTAGAAAATGGAACCGTACAGATTGCACCTTTGGCTTTTATGAGAGGACGAACATTGAGCGATGCTGTTGTGATATTAGATGAAGCACAAAATACAACAACAAGTCAGATAAAGATGTTTTTAACTCGTATGGGCCTGAATACCAAAATGATAATTACGGGAGATGTTACACAGATAGATTTACCAAGGCAACAAAAATCAGGACTAATCGATTCTTTGGAGGTCTTGCAGAATGTAAAAGGGATTGTAAAAATAGAATTTGATAAAAGTGATATTATACGCCATAAACTCGTACAGAAGATAGTAGAAGCATACGACAAGAGAGAAAAACTTTCAAAAACCGCCATTACGGCCGTGGAGAAGCAATCTCTTCTATGATAAATAGATAAAACAATTAAGAACTAAATCCCACCTCAAACTCTCCATATACAATAAAGTCCCTTGTTTTTGGGGAGATTAAGCGAAACTTTTTGCAATATATTTTTGATATATCAAAAATAACATCTATATTTGAAAGTCGCATTTATAACTACAATAAGAAGGAGATATATTATGGCAACTAAATCAAACAATAGCAACCTTTCACAAGCCAAGAAAGCAAAAAACGACGAATTTTATACGCAATACGAAGATATTCAAAAAGAAATCAATGCCTATTTAGAATACGATCCAGATGTATTCCGTAACAAAACGGTATTTTGTCCTTGCGATGACCCCGAATGGTCTAATTTTACCATTTTCTTTGCACAAAATTTTGAAAACTTTGGACTTAAAAAACTAATTTGTACAAGTTTTGCACCTGATAGCAATCAGTATAATACCAACTACCAGCCCACACTTTTTGAGACCGAAAGTCCTCATTTTGATAAAGATAAAACCCGTATTAACGGCAAGTTGTTTATTTTAGATACAGACAATAACAAAGACGGAAAAATTAATTTTAACGATTTGGAATGGGAATATCTAAAAGGAGATGGCGATTTTAGAAGCAACGAAGTAAAACCATTTAGAGATGAAGCCGATTTTATCATTACCAACCCACCTTTTTCACTCTTCCGTGAGTTTTTAGCG
>PDWI01008446.1_pt1 | contig 12132 bp, 13 predicted proteins | sample 1430891 | NCBI WGS metagenome assembly PDWI01 (sample SAMN01162508, study PRJNA174530) | Oral metagenome, whole genome shotgun sequencing project. | biome: Marine environment; feature: Marine mammal; material: Swab sample of the gingival sulcus; isolation source: swab sample of gingival sulcus...
ATTTTTACTTTAGTAAAAATTTGATCTCATGACTCCCGAAAATACACAAATCCTGATCGATCAGAACCAGAATAACCCCCATTATACTCATCTTTCCAAACAAGAATATCTGGCACAAAAGTATCCTTATTCCAATCCCAAGAAGAAATACGAGCAAGAGGAGAATTATCACTTAAAGCTGTTTTTGATAAGATAAATTCTCATTTCTCAGAAATGCTACCAGCAATCTCAAGATTTATGTTTGTTTTCACATATTCTCTTTTTGAATTTTTATTATCTCATGACTGATTCTCAAGGAATTTTTGAAGTTCCTTCGGTGTAAGTTTTATTTTTTTAATAAAATCCTGACAATAGGAATTCTGCACCCCGTCTTCAATTTTATTATCACAAGGAATGCTCGTCGTAGTTTTATCTGAGATTCAAATAGTCCAATGAACAGCATCAAATGCTTCATTTTCAATCCCAGTGACTTCAGGATGAATTTCAATTGCCTGATTTTCTGTTGAGGAGTTTTGAAATTCTGCACCCACAATGTAAGGATGAGACTGAGGAATAAGTGTTGGAACTGGCTTCACTTGTGCAAAAGAATTCTGCATTCCAACCCCTGAAAATGCAAGAATGCTTACCAGTAAATATGAAAATATATTCGACATAAAAAAAAGATAAAAAAGTAAACCGTAAAAAGTATAACAAAATACTTGAAAAAAAAAAGTTTTTTATTACACTTTTTTTGACTTGTATTTTATGAATACTCTTTATTGGAATACGAGTCACGAAACCGTATAGTTTTTATTTGGCTGCAAAGCTCGAATAAGAAATGTACATTAACATGAAAAATACAAGGAGTTCTTATGAACACTTTTATTAAAGCTCTACCCTTCGCACTGGCAGCAACTATGAGCTCTGCTCAAGTTCCTGCTCCTAACTTTGATGCTGCTGCTTTTTTCTTAAGTGGCACCATTATGTCAGTACCAAATTCTTACTGGCAAGGCTCTGGTAATTCGTATACACTTCGGATGTATCCGAATGGCAATACCAATGGCACTCCTGTAAATCAGCTCCCGCAATGGAATTATGTTTTTCAGCGTAAGCCTGGTGGAATTAGTTTTAGCCCCACCTGGGATCAGTATCCCGCCTTTAGTGGTTCATATGGGAGACAATGTGTTGCTTTCTCAAAAGCGATCACTGGTGGGTCATACACAGGAAACTGGTATCCCAAAGAATCTGTTATTCCTCAAAATAAAACAGTATCTTGGGACCAATCCTGGAAATATGCTGGTCGTATGATTGCATATTTTGGGGGACCAAATCCAAATCCAAATGTCTCTTATCTCAATAGTGCTGGAAGTGATTATAATCATGTTGGTACTTTTTTAAAATACCAATATAACCACAATTATTTCCCAGCAAAAATTACTGGAATTTGGATTCTTGATGCCAACTGGGGTGGCACCGGAAATAATCCAATCGGGAAAATCCGAAAACACCTCATACCAGTTAATGGGTATGGAAAAACTCGGGCATCAAACTATTACTTAGTTGATGTGCGTTAAAGGCTTTTGTTGTTTTTATTGTTATTTTGTTAAATTCCTCTTCGAAATGAAGGGGAATTTTTATTTCTCAAGATTCTTCACCATATATTCCCCCTCGAGATGATACCCTCGTTTCTCATAATACCCACGCACTCCAACTCCTGAAATAATTGCCATTTTTTGTACTTGCGGATATTTTGTACGGATAATTTCTTCTGCTCTGGCGAGCATTTTTTTACCAAATCCTTGGTGCTGTCCAGAGTGGTCACCAGCGTACCCAACCGGAATCTGATCTCCGAAAACATGAAGTTCACGAATAATTGCCGCGTCCTGAAGCGTGTCAATGAAGTGTTTTTCTCCAGAGAAAATCTGCGATGGAACCCGCAAGCGACAGAGTCCAAAAAGCGTCCGATCCTCAGGATCAATCATTTGAAGGAAATACTCATGCCCTCCACTTGCTTCATAAAAATCCTCATCCAAAACGGCATCATCAGGATTATTTCATTTTGCGCGGATCTCACGAGCTGAGATATCATGCCGAGTAAGTCCAAGTTTTCGCATATGAAATTCCGTTACTTGACGAAGATTGGCTGTCTTCGATCCAGCGAGAATCTGATGTGCCGGAATATCACGATACATCCGATTGAGTCGCACATATTCTGGAATGAGTGCCTGAAGTTTCGCCATAAGTGGAATGAGTTTTTTATCATCATACGGCTCAAATTCTCATTTTTCCCAAATTTCTGTAAGTTCACTATTTGGTGTCACAACAAGCGGATAAATCTTGAGCTCGTCCGGGCGAAAATCACTATTTGCGAAGATTTCTTGCATCGATTCATAATCTCCCTCAGGCGTCGCTCCAACAAGCCCCGGCATTATATGTGCCACAACTTTGAATCCAGCATCTTTGAGAAGACGAGTTGCCTCGATCGATTCTTTGTTTCCATGTCCGCGTTTATTGATTTCGTTAATCTCGTCATTTGTCGTTTGGTATCCGATTTCTACGCGCGTAATTCCATATCGACGCAAGCGAATTACTTCCTCAGGATTTATCCAGTCTGGACGCGTCTCGATCGCCATTCCAATCACTCGACTCTCTGCAGTTTCATTGCGTTTTTTAGCTTCTTCAAGTGTTTCAGAAAGCTCATAATTCCCTGAAAGTTTTTGTGAAAAGAATTTTTTGATTTCATTTGAGTCCACAGAATATGCACTCTCATGGAGAAAATCTTTTTTCATCTGATCAAAAAGTGTATGCCCATCATAAATATTTTTGATAAAATCTTCTTGATATTGACGCGGATATACACTCCAAGTCCCTCCAATAATTCGCACATCACACTTCGAAATTGCATTCCCCGTAAGCGAAAGTGACGAAAGTCGATTCTGAATCTGAAGAAAAGGATCAAATTCATTCATTTCCGCACGCTGAACCGCAGGCTCATCAGAAATATAACTTTTTGGGAGATTATCGTAGGTCGGGCAATAAATACATTTACCCGGACAACCCCAGAATTTCGTCAAAAGCGAAATCACCGAAACCCCCGAAAGCGAACGTACAGCACGCTTGCGAAGCACCTTTCGGATTCTCAGTTCATCAGGCATTTTCCCTTCATCTACAAGCTGTTGATAACGATTCAGGAGCATAATATGTGTTGGACCATTACTTACCTTAAATTTCGCAAGAACCTCATTTTTCATTTTGTGGAAAGATTCCTTCTGATTTATGTCGGCACATTTTACAAGTTCATGGAGAATGGCATCTTCAATTATATAATTCATAAAGCAAATAATAAAGAGAAAAAAGTTTTTCGCAAGTTTCCGTACAAGTTTTTTTGACATTCTTCCAGTTTTTCATACAATGACTCTGCATAAAAATTTGCGGGGGTAACATAAATGAGTAAGTGTACTGAGGCTTCAACCCTTGGGTGTGCCAGTTCGAACCTGGTCCCCCGCTCCATAGTAAAATCAAAGAAGAATTTGGTTCTAGTATTCATTTACTAGAGCCATTTTTTCTTGTGTTTTACGAGTGGTAGAGGAGTTTTAATAAGTGTATATTTTGAGAAAAAACTCTATTTAACGGTTTCTATAGAATGTATTCTATATATTTTTCTGTAAAATATTATTGACTTTAAAAATAATTAAATAATATTGTCAATACTCTGATTTTTAGTAAAAAATTAAATTTCGTATGAAAAATTATATTCCACCTTGTGAAGTACATACAGATGAAAGCTTTGAATTTGTGGGCAAAATTGAAGAGATAGATGAAGAAACAGGTGATATACTCTATTGAATAACTGGAAATGTAAGATGTGAAGATTGTTTTCAAAGAGAAGAGTGTATCGCTCAGGTGATGATACTATTACAAGAAGAGTATTGAGTTGAAGCATGAAGAGTTCAGTTAGAATGACACAATATTACTTATAACTAAAACAATATGGCATTTAAAATTTTTGATAGAACAATTCCTACTGAAGCAGAAGAATTTAAAGACTTTTGAGCTTTGAATGATGTAATAGAGAGAGATAGTATTTCTCCTAATGAAGTAAGATAAGCATATCACGATATTTTATGATGAACTTTAGATAATTCTCAAAAGACAGATATACACTGGCAAATACAATATTTATGTGATGAGGTAAAAGTCCCTGTTAATAGGGTATTGCGTTTTCTTGATGCCAAATTTGGTTCTTTGGAAGAAGCTATATCCTATGCTATTTCAACAAGTAAACTTAAATTTACAAATATGTGAAGAAATATTTCCATATTTACTGATATGTCAGTAATGTGACATATTGAAAGTAGAGTTATTAGCAGAGGAACTAATCTAGAAAAAGCCTTAATAGTGCTGGAGTTTCCACAGAATGAAACAGAAGAACAAAGATTAGAAGCTTTTAAAACATACCTATCTTGATTATAGGAAGTTTTAGAAGACGGAGATAAAATATCTAGCCAGTGATTTTTAATGCTAAAGGAAGAAAAATAACAATATCCATCAAAACAGAGATTGATATTTTTTATATCTCACTATAATGACTGTAATATATTTATTTTATTATGGTATTAGAATATTATGGCAAATAGTCATGGACTAACTTCACGAATCGTGAAAAAGCAGGCAGCTGCACGAAAACTGGCAAAAAATAAGAAAAAAGCGGCACAGGTATATATTGGAAATGAAAACCCTCAAGTACGAAAAAATATGAGTTATAAGGCTCGAACGCAATATTTGCAAAATAAACAAAATTTTCCAAAGAAAAAACTGAAAACTAAAAATATAGAAAGTCTTATTGAACAAGGGATTATTGACGAGAGAGGTTTCTTTGTAAAAGGAAAGAAAAAAAACTTTATTACCAAGTCTATGGTTGATCAAAAAGGACTTGATTTTTATGGTATGCCACGTTAGTTATAGTGTATGCAACGAATCTATCTTCCATATACTCAGTTTTCAGAAATACTCACACTTTCAAATCCTGATATTCATCATCAGCTGACTCGCGTGATGCGTGCGCGTGTGTGAGATGAGGTGATTTTTTTTGATGGTGAAAGTGAAGAAGATATGGTGTATAAAATTGTAGATATTTCAAAAAGAGAAATACAATTTTCTTTTGTACAAAAAGAGAAAAAACATACAGAGAATAGAGTAGAATTATGTCTTTATCAAGCGCTTCCTAATAAGTTTGAAAAGATAGAGTACATTATCCAGAAGTGTACGGAAGTCGGGTATAAAAAAATAGTATTTTTCCCCTCAGAGCGTAGTCAGCGCTTAGTAATTTCAGAGAAAAAAAAGGAGCGATTTCATAAAATAGCTATTGAAGCAACGGAGCAGTGTGGGGGAAGTAGAGTTCCCGTGATAGAATATAGAGAAGCGCTTGGAATGCTCTCATGACCGAGCCTAGTATGTCATACGCAGGGAACATCACGCCTTTCTTTACGGGAAATACCCTTTTCTAATACGCTTAATATCATTGTAGGCCCTGAAGGGGGTTTGAGTACTGAGGAGATATCAGGACTCGAGCATGCTGGAGTACAAAAAGTGTACTTTTGATCTCGTATTTTTCGTTGCGAGACAGTTGCTCCTTTAATATGATTTTATATTTCACAACAAAATTTTTAAGAGTTGTCGTGTTTTGTTGGTGTGTCTCATATCTTAACGCTCTCTTTTCGATGAGTTTTATGAAGGCTTCGAGCAGAAGAAAAGAGAGATCATATTTTTTTGAGTATGCTACTCATCACTGCATATATATCATAGATATAAGGCATTTTATAGGCTTTTCGATCGAGGTATCAGATTCAAAAACAAATGGGGAAAAGAAATAATAGGAGCAGATTACTATATTCGTACCATAGTATGGATAAGAATATAAAAATCAGCGTGAGGATCAGTCCATTTTTTATATGATATATATCTCGTGTTTTTCTACTATATATACCTATAATATTTATAATGGGGATATAGAGGAGGGCTCATGGTATGTTTCCTTTTGGTAAAGTCTTGAGTGCTTCGAGATTATGCTTTTCTGTTTCAAAATTTTTAAGAGATGTATGATGCACTATCTCTTTGAGAGGAGTAAATGTCTCTCGTTTCAGAGAGTTTATGATATAGTGTGTGAGAGATATAAGAAGAATATATGATTCTTGCATGGTTGGAATCATGTGTAGGTCAGGAGTAGATATCTCATGACTCATGATGAGCCTACTTCCATTAAATACACTCCATATAATATATACGAGCATAATAAGGCTCGAAAGAGATGTATATCCAATAAGAAAAATACAAGAAGCGAGCAGAGTCGTGAGAAAGTTTATTTTTATGATATCTGTAACATGAGGAATCTTCTTATGTTTTGGATAGAGCATATATCCTAAAAATGGAACATGGGAAAGAATCAGAATAGATTGATATTCTTCACTGATAGCTTCACTGCTATGACTCGTAGGTGTTTTGATTCATACATTTTCAAACATATCTCCAAAATTCATCGTTTCTCCATGATAGGCTCTGAACATCCCATAGAGTATGGATGAAAAAATACCAAGTGAGAGTAGAATAGTAATAATCGTATTGAGACTGTATCACATAATAGGAATAGTATCGAGAAATGGATAACTCATAATAAAGAATACTCCAAGGAGTAAAATATGGAGGATAAATGCAGATCGGACATGATGTTTTACAAAAGGATGTGACACATCAGGATTATGGCTGATGAGAAAGCTGATATTGACGAGTACCATAAGGTAGGCAACAAGGGCATTTCCTCTTACTTTTTCACTAATTTCTTTCATACAAATGAGATAACAAAGGTAATTAGAGGCATAATACCATATTTTTTCGTGAGAAGCGAAGAAACTCTCTTGCGATTTTAGATATTTTTTGTAGGATATGTTCTAAAGAGAGAGAACACGACTCCGGAGTCGTGTTCCAATAATAGTAATATGACTCCGGAGTCAATAATTGAGAAATATGAAAATAAAAGATGCATATTTTATAAAATCGGTATCAATCAATGATACCAAGGTCTTTTTTGAGCAAAGGAATGAAATAGTATTTGTATGACGATCCAATGTTGGAAAATCTAGCCTCATGAATACTCTGATGCATAAAAAAGATCTCGTGAAAACTTCGAGTAAACCAGGGAAGACACGGACAGCTAATATCTTTTTAGTGAATGAGAAATACCATTTCACGGATCTTCCTGGATATGGATTTGCGAAACTCGGGCAGGCACTTCGAGAAGATCTTGATGCGCTGATTTCTTGGTATTTGGAAGAAAAAAGGCATACTATCAAGCAAGTCGTACTTATCTGTGATGCAAAAATCGGTCCTCAGCAAACAGATATAGATATGTATCACTATATTTCAGAGCTCGAGCTTCCAGTGACGGTAGTTCTTTCCAAGATTGATCGGCTTTCGAAAAATGATGTGAATAAATCAAAAGCTCATACCGAAAAAACTTTCTTCTGAGCACGGGTGCTTCCAGTATCATCGGCTAAACTTACAGGGATTGATGAGTTGAGGAAGATTTTAGGGGGAGAGCTGACAAAGTAGTAGGAAATCATTGCAACAAAAAATCCTCGTGAGAGGATTTTTTGCTTAATCGACATTAATTCAGTAGTCTAAAAGAAATCTTGGAAGATAATCATCAAGGTTATCAATATGCTTATTTTCAAGTTCAATTAAGTTGAGATCATATTTTTTATAAATATCTTTTTTCACTTTTTTTCTGTCTTCATATTTTTCTTGGTCTTCTATTCCCCAATATTCAATATACACAGCTTTTCCTCCTTTTTGAGCAGGAATATAAAAATCTGAATATATATCTTCTTGAATTGGAATTTTTCTTTCATAGGCATGAGTAAGTCAATGAGAATATAGAAAATTATCTATAACTAATTCTCACCTTGACCTTACATTGTGTCCATCAGAAGCTCTATATTGAGCGGGAAATTTTGCTCTAAATTCATCACTATCTATACCATTTTTTATATTTTTTTCTAAGGATATATTTTTTTTCGAATTTGGATTAAAATCATCTACAGCTTTTATAAGAGAAGAATTTAAAACTATTTCAGTAGGCCAATGTGTATAAGAGGTTCATGACATATAATGTTGTAATTGCTTTCATCACACTTTTTCTCAAAAACTTGTGACCTTCCATCATTTTAAGCTTTTTTCAATCCATCATAACTCTGCTAATATTTGATTCATTTTTCTTGAAGAAATTTCAAACTTTTCAGCAAGTACTGTAATACTGACATAATCATTTTGAGTTTTATCTGTTCAAATATTTTTTATCTGAAAATCTTTAGGCCAGACTATATATGTACCAAACTTAGTACTATTTTTGTATTCTCATTGAGCATCTTCTCATTTTTTTGTGAGCTTCCATTCATTATCTTTATTTCTTATAATATATCCTTCTGATTGTAAGGAATCAAATAAAGTAGCTGAATTTATATTTAGTTTTTTCGATAGAGCACTTGTTGAAATTTTCATTTTAAAAAAAATATGAAATAATATTTATAAAATTATCTCATATTTTTACTTTTATCGCAAAACTATATCTTCAGTGGCATAATAATATGTCGGAACTGACCTGGGAGGTCTTTTTTGGCTCCTTCATCTTTGACAGGAAGTAGGAGAATTGGGGCAAGTGGAGACTCGAACTGGAGGGAAACATGCGTGGTTTCAATCACTCCGAGTGCCTCGAGGAAATAGGTAGAGTTGATTCCGATTACGGCATCTTCTCCTTCGACACTTCAGGCGAGTCGTACTTCTCCTTCTCCGATTTGTGTTTCAGAGGTTTCGAGCAGAATACCATTTTCGGCAGAAAAACTCATTTTTATAGAGTAGTTATTTTCTTTTGAGATGAGATTTATTTTCCGCAGAGCTGATATGAGATCAGATCTATTTATTACTCCTTTAGTAGTGTAAGAGTTTGGGAAAAAGTTACTGTAATCTGGAAATTTTCCGTTGAGAAGACGAGAATACATTTTTACATTTCCAAAAAAGAAAGCAATTTGATTTTCTCCAGAAATAATTTTGACCGTATCATCATCTCAGATGATATTTTTGATTTCATGACATGTTTTTGAAGGGATAATTTGTGAAAAATTGACTTCACTTGGAGTATCAAGCAATGTTTTATACTCTGAGAGTCTAAAACTATCTGTAGAAGCAAAAATCGTTTCACTTCCAGAAATATGCACAAAGAGTCCAGCAAGGGTTGGTCTGATATTTCCTTCTGCACTTGAAAAAAGAGTTTTTTCAATAGAGCCTTTCACGATATTTCCTTTTAAAGAGAGTGAAAGTTCTTCCTTCACCGCAGGTATCACAGGAAAATCCTCAGCTCTAATTCCTTTTATCTTGGTTTTTCCACTTTCTGTTTTTATTTCCAGTGCATCATTTCATACGAGTTCGATAGTGAGAGTATCGTCCTGTAATAAGCTAATGTAGCTTCCAAAGAGCTTACTTGGAATAGAAAAAGATCATTCAGAAATAACCTTTACCTCATCTTCGAGTATATATTCAATAGCCATTTCCAGGTTATTGGCTGTTAATACAATATTGGTAAAATTGACTCTAATAAGAATATTTTCAAGTATAGGGGTGGTCGTAATTCCTGCTGTTGCGTGCGATACAATAGAAAGCCCTTTTTGAAGAGATTTTGTTGAAATTTCAAACTTCATACAAAGATAAATTATGATATAGATAGGTATATAATCTTGATTTATTTACAGAAATCAAGTAGGAAAATATTTTGCTGTTAAAAAATATTTTTAAAGGCTTCTAGGAAGCATCTTATTCATGAAATATGACACTTAAATGTGGGTTTGCGAGAATAGTAGATTGTATATGTGAAAGCAATATTCGAATATCTTCTCCTTTGAGTATAAGTTTAGAATAATACATTTTATTTTTCCTGAAACTTTTACTGGAAGGGAGAAATTGTATTTTTTGAGAAGCAGGAATTTCTCGGAGTTGTCATGTTAATTGTTGTATATATGTTTCAGACTTTCAGGGGTCTTTATGACGATATTCCAGGGTAATCATTTCACTATAGGGAGGATAGCAAAACTCTTTTCTTTCGCGGAGTCACAATGTTAAAAAATCTTTATAGTTACTACTGCAAAGCGCTGTAATGAGCGGATTTTTTGGGATAAATGTTTGGAGTATAATAGTTGTTTTTTGTGATTTTCGATTGCCTCTCCCAATGAGTTGGCGAAGATTGCTATAGGCTTGCTCATAGGCATCATAACTTGGAGAAGAGAGTTCTCACTCGGCAAGGAGTATGGCAATGAGTCCAATTTTTTCAAAATCAAAACCAGTCGTAATCATCTTCGTACCGATAATGATATCAGCCTGTGTTAACTGACTCAGAGCCAACTTTTTTGAACTGCTATTTTTCATAGAATCTGAATCAAAGCGATAGATTTTTGACTCAGGAAATTTGCTTGTTATTTTTTCTTCAATTTGCTGGGTCCCCACTCCAATATTTTTCAGTGTATTTCCATGACAGTGAGGACAATTCAGGGGAATACGAAAACTATGCTGACAGATATGACACTTGAGATGCTTTGGATTATGATGCACATGTAAAGAAACATCACAGTTTGGACACTCAAACAAATGCTGACAATCTTCACAAATCAGGCTCGAATACACCCCTCGTTTATTGAGATATAGCAGACATTTTTCTCACTTTTCTAAGGTTTCTTCTATAGATTGTATCAGCGTGTTTGATATATAGGGAGAAAGCTTTGATTGGTCTTGAGCAAGGTTGATGGTAAAAAACATTTGACGAAAGTGTTTTAAGAAGGTATAGTTATCGAAAGCATTATATTCTAAAAATAATATTATGCCAGAGGGAGAACCAAAATATTTAGAAACAGATGAAGCAACTATACCGCAAGACAAGGTAGATCCTTGAATTTCTAATGTTTCAGAAGTGCTGAAGGAAGCAGCTGAAAGAATACGGACATGACAAGCTCAGCCTTGAGATTTAGACAAAGTTTTTGGTCACTTATAGTATTTTATTGTATAGTTATGAATACTTCAAAACAAAAACCGAGTATATACGATGCTACCTATGCTCGAACGGAGCCTGATGGAACAAAAAACATATTTTATTGAGAGCATGGTTTGAATTTGGCTCGTTTAGATAAGGCGAAGGGTGTGCCATGAAGCTTGATAAATTGGGTAGAGGCTCGAGTACATAATACAGTAGGCTAAAACTATATTGCAAAATATAAAAACATTTTTATAATCCCGCAACAAACGGGGTTATTTATTTTTTAAATATAAAAACAGAAGTTATGGCAAAAGACTTTTATGAAGTACTAGGTTTGCAAAAAGGAGCAAGTACCGAAGAAATAAAGAAAGCATATCGAAAACTCGCAATGCAATATCATCCAGATAGAAATGCTGGAGATGCGCAGGCTGAAAAAAAATTTAAAGAAATCAATGAGGCATACAGTGTGCTCTCAGACCCACAAAAAAAACAACAATACGATACATTTGGAACTGCTGGATGAGTAGGAGGCAACCCTTTTTGAGGAGGGTTTCAGGCAGAAGATTTAGGGGATATTTTCTCTTCCTTTTTTGGTGGAGGATTTTGAGGGTCAGCTACAGGAAGAAGAGCTAGAGAACAAAGAGGTGAAGATATAGAGTATGATATGCATATCGACCTAAAAACGAGTATATATGGTGGAAAAGAAACGATACAGTTTCATAAACGAGAGCATTGTAGTCACTGTAGTGGTGATGGAGGTTCTGGGAGAAAAACCTGTGCTCACTGTAATGGACGAGGACAAGTAACTCACACCTCACAAAGCCCTTTTGGGGTCATTCAACAAAGTCGAAGTTGCTCAGAATGTCATGGGACAGGAGAGACCTTTGAACATATTTGTAGTGAATGTCAGGGAGAAAAACGAGTTTTGAAAAAGCATAGTTTGGATATCGATATTCCAGCTGGAATTGATGATGGAATGGTGATTAAACTTTCTTGAGAAGGAAATGATGGGGTAGGGACAAAGGCTTCAGGTGATTTATATATTCGCTTTCATGTTGAGTTGCAAGAAAAATGACTCACAAGAG
>PDWI01008447.1_pt1 | contig 12129 bp, 10 predicted proteins | sample 1430891 | NCBI WGS metagenome assembly PDWI01 (sample SAMN01162508, study PRJNA174530) | Oral metagenome, whole genome shotgun sequencing project. | biome: Marine environment; feature: Marine mammal; material: Swab sample of the gingival sulcus; isolation source: swab sample of gingival sulcus...
TTTTTTATTACATAGCAGTGCTACAAAATCAAAAAAAGACAAAAACAGGACGGAAAACAGCAATTTTTTAGCCAATTTCAAAAAGTTTAAATCACTTCACTAAAAACAAAAAGTTAAGATGAGTTCTTTTTTAAAAATTCATTAATAAAACTTTTTCTTCCTATTTTTCTTGTAATTACATCTTTTTCTAAATTATAACCTCTGGCAGGAGAATACTGCCTTGCATAATAAATTATTTGCAAATGCAATTTGTTCCATAATTCTCTTGGAAAAAGCCTTTTAGCATCTTTTTCGGTTTGTGTAACATTTTTTCCATTACTCAAATTCCATCTGTACATTAATCGGTGTATATGTGTATCTACCGGAAAGGCAGGCACATTAAACGCCTGAGACATCACCACAGAAGCAGTCTTATGCCCTACTCCCGGCAATGCCTCTAAATCCTGAAAATTTTGTGGCACCTTGCCACTGTGCTTTTCAATTAAAATTTTTGACAAGCCGTAAATCCCTTTAGATTTCATAGGCGACAATCCCACCGGCCTTATAATGGCTTTTATCTCATCTATAGATAATTTTACCATATCATAAGGGTTATCTGCTTTTTCAAACAAAACAGGTGTTATGAAATTTACTCTGGCATCTGTACTCTGAGCAGAAAGTAATACGGCAACCAACAACGTATAAGGATCACGGTGTTGCAGTGGAATGGGTACACTTGGAAACAGTTCTTCCAATTTGTTAATTATATAATTTACCCGTTCTTTTTTGTCCATTTTTAGTAATTTTGTTTCTACAAAAATAAAAATTATGACCACACTACAGATAGGTGATAAAGCCCCAAATTTTGAATGCATAGATCAACACGGTAAAAAAGTAAAACTATCCGATTTTAAAGATAAAAAACTGGTTTTGTTTTTCTATCCCAGAGCAAACACACCGGGGTGTACTACAGAAGCTTGTAATTTAAGAGATAATTACCGTACTTTTATTCACAAAGGTTATGACATATTAGGTGTAAGTGCAGATTCCGAAAAAAAACAACACAATTTTACCATGAAGTATAAATTGCCCTTTTCACTGCTGGCAGATGTAGATAAAAAGGTAATAAATGCCTATGGTGTCTGGGGGCCAAAAAAGTTTATGGGAAAAGTATCCGATGGCATACATCGTACTACTTTTGTTATTGATAAAAACGGAATAATTACGGATATTATTAAAAAAGTTAAAACTAAAGAACACACCGCTCAGATACTTGGCGAATAGAACTCGTTTAAACTTTTTCGATTTACTAAAAATTGCTGTTCCTATAAACCTGAGTTCGATTAATATTGTAACCACAGCTTTCTTTATTTTTGATTAGAAATTTTATGAAATTTTCGAGTAATATTGAGATATTTCAAAGGTTTTTAAGTGCAAAGATGAGGTGTTATATACGTTCTGTGAAAACAAGATTAACCGAATTCAGGTTAGTAAATAATCATAAGGGAATTGTAAGCCTTATTTTAAGTAGGCTCAGCCCAAATTATATTGGTAATAATGCGGATTAAAATGGTATTGATGTTGAAATTATAAAAAAATACGCACTACTTCAATTTTGTAAACCTTCTTCTAGAATATCCAAATAAGCGGTGTTCTTTAATTAAATCTGATACCACATCAGGAATCATTTCTTCCCATCCTTCTTCACCGTTGGCTATCATTCTAAGGACTGTTTTAGAAAAAATATCCAGAATATTGGGATCGTAATCTTTTATATCCAGCATCTTTCCGTTGTATTTAAAGAATTTGTACAATTCTTTCATTCGGGGATGTACCTTTAATGTTTCGCTGGTAATAAATTCGCCGGTTTTTTGGTCTTTGAGTGGATACAAATATATTTTTAGGTCTTTAAAGAACAATTTTCCAAAAGCTTCTAAAATACCGCCACTGAGATGTCGGTAATATTTTTCGTCAAAAATCTGAATAAGGTTGTAAACCCCCATGGCAAGAGCCATTCGGGCTTTTGTAAACTGAGCAAAATACTCTACCAATTTGTAATATTCCTGAAAATTGGTAATCATAACATTTTGCCCCAGTGAACAGAGTAATTCAGCCCTATCCAGAAAATCACGTTCGTCTATTTTACCTTCGGTACGTAAATTGGTTAATGTTATTTCAAAGATAATTTTAGCTTTTTCTTCACTTACCGTTTTTTCTTGAAAGAACATCCTCTGGGCATTCTTATACATATCCATATTTACCTTGGTTACCGGCCTAAAACTGCCGCGAAGTGCTAAGATGTTCTTTTTGTATAATACTTGTGCAGGCAACAAGTTGTGTCCATCAGGCCCAAACATTACCGCTTCCGTCATACCGTTTTTTACCAACTGCAAACTCATCAAACGGTTATCAACATACATAAACCTTGGGCCCTCAAAATTAATCATATCTATTTCTATCTCATCCTTATCCATATGATGATAAAAAGACTTTAATAACTCTTTTGGCCGGTTATTCATATAGAATGCTCCATAAATAAGATTCACACCAAGTATACCCAGCGTTTCTTGTTGGAGCCTGGCATCTGTTTGTTTAAAACGAATGTGGAGGATAATTTCGTTATAATCTTCAAGCGGATCTAACTGAAACCTGATACCTACCCATCCATGGCCTTTAAATTTCTTTGCAAAATCAATGGTAGCTACTGTATTGGCATACGTAAAAAACAATTTTTCGGGATGTTTTTTACGGCTTAGCCGGTATTCAATCAGTTCAGTCTCATGAGCAAGCATGCGTTTTAAGCGGGGCTGGGTAACATAACGTTTATCAGGTTCAATTCCGTAAATGGCATCCGAAAAATCTTTGTCATAAGCAGACATGGCCTTTGCAATAGTTCCGGAAGCTCCACCGGCCCGAAAAAAATTACGCACCGTTTCCTGACCAGCACCTATTTCTGCAAATGTACCGTAAATGTTGTCATTGAGATTAATTTTTAATGCTTTGAGTTTTAACGAAGGAATGTTTTCCAATTCCTTATCACCTTTTAGGGTAATAGACATTTTTTTGCAATTTTGTAATTAGTTAACTTTTCTTAGGCCTCCTATTCTTAAAAAGATACATTTTGAAAAGCCATTTATCGGTATAATTTTATGTCAATCTATTATTTGATAACAAAAAAACACCTATACCAAAGAGTTTGTTACAAAAATACTATTTTTATAGTATATTTTGTTATATTTCAACTCACAATATAGTAAAAAATCTTGACAATGAAAATTACTTTTTTGGGTACCGGTACATCACAAGGTATTCCGGTAATAGGATGTACCCATCCGGTATGTTTATCGGATGACCCAAAAGATAAAAGGTTGCGTAGTGCCGTAATGCTGGAATGGAAAGATTACAGATACATTATAGATTGTGGTATGGATTTTAGACAACAGATGTTACGTGAAAATGTAAGCAAAATAGATGGGATTATCTTCACCCATGAACATGCTGACCACACCTCCGGATTAGATGATATAAGGCCATTTAGCCGTGCTATGGGTAATGTGCCGCTCTATGTACCCGAACGAATAAGAGGTAATCTGGAACAACGTTTTCACTATATTTTTACCAAAGTAAATAGATACCCCGGAGCTCCCAGTGCTAAAATTCACGTTATAGAAAATAAACCCTTTACACTGGGTGATAAAATCATGATACCGGTGGAATTTATTCATGGGAAATTACCCATTTTTGGATATAGAATTGAAAATTTTGCATACCTGACAGACCTTAAAACCATTTCTGAGAAAGAAAAAGAAAAAATTCGCAATCTGGATGTATTGGTATTAAACGCCTTGCAGATAAATTCGCATCCCACCCATTTAAACCTATCCGAAGCTCTTGAATTAATTGAAGATTTACAACCTAAAAAAGCCTATCTGACACACATTAATCATTATCTCGGATTTCATAAAGCAGTAGAAAGTGAACTCCCTGAAAATGTTTATCTGGCCTATGACGGGCTAAAACTGGAGCTGTAATTTTTTATAATCATATCCGCAGCATTACTTACGGATGTATCCCCAACTTTAAACTCCATTATATTGGCTAAATGAAACTTTTTTACCACCTCTTTAACAAAAGTATCCCTCACACATAATATTACGGAGATATCCTCAGCCAGCAATTCCGTAAAAACATTTGCCCATCCCCTACCTTTAAGTTCAAGTTTTCCAATCTCATCAATTGCTACAAAATCATGTTTTTTGGCGGATAGTATCCATTCACAGCCTTGTGTTAAAACATCCGGATTAATATAAAATTTACCGATTTTTTCCACTCCGTTATTCGGATGGATATTCAAAAAATTTATAACTTTTTGATTGTCAATATTTATAAGGTTATAACCTGTGGTACTATCACCTTGTAGTATTCGTTTTGCATAAAATCCACCTATTTTAACTCCATGATTTTTTAAAATTTTAACCAATTGCCGTAAGAAACTTGTTTTCCCCCTGCTTAAGCCGCCACTGATAATTATAACCGATGGACGATCGTATTTTTTTACCTGCTGTAACTGATTATCTGCATGGGCAATCACTTGAGCCATAACGTTCACAGGATTTTTAAAAATCTGTTTTACCGATGGCATCCGAGCTATAACCCAAGGCAAATGGTTAAAACCTATTTCCAATGCCAGAGGTAGTTCTTTAAAATATGTCTTAGAAAAATAATCACGTATTTTTGGGTGATACAATTCTTTTCCTATGGCCGATAGTCCAAGGATAAGTAAAATAGCCCGACCATTCATCTGCAAGCCAATAATAAATGCTTCTTGTACGGAATTTCCTTGAATTTTTGCAAAAACAATTGCTACCAAAATGGTAACAATTAAAAAATAAACCCAAATTTTTGGATTTAACAACTTCTTTATCAGATGCCTATATCTTTTCAACCAAATAAAAATAATAATCCCCAAGCTTGGCAGCCAAATATAAACCGGAGAACGGTAAATAAGTAAAAACGTGCATAAAATCAAAGCTATATTTATTACCAGCCAAAAAAATGAATACCGGAAATCTGTAGCAGCACCTGTAGGCATATTAATATGTGTATTGAACTGCTCTTGTTTTACGCTTATAGATTGTATTTTACTACCAATCTTCTTACCAATGATAACAGCAATAATTCCGGCAAGGATATAAATTGCCAGTAATATTAAAATGGGTAACCATATGGTACTTAGTTTTATATTAAGTTGATCCTGAGCGGTATTGACCAACTCCGTATAGACTTCAATTAAGTTTCTGCCATAAAACAACAGGAGATTGAATATTTTTTGAAAAACATTCCATGACGAAGCAAAAACAGCCCCAATAATAAACCCAAAAGTATTTTTACCCAAGGCCAGCGTACTGATTTCCATAAACACAGATTGCATAAAAATGGCAATCATAGGGCCAAAAATAACAGCACTGGGAGAAATTGTTTTCATTAAGGCACAGATAAGCCCTGCACGCCAGAAAAGTCCTTTTTCTTTCCAAATAGAACTAATGGAAACCAATAGGATAATACCTATCCCGGTTAAAAAAGTACTACTAAAAGGAATTTTTAAATTGTGTAAAAAACTACCCAATACAATTTCAGAAGCTGCCCACATAGTACCAATGACGGCTGCTTTACTCCATTTATTTGATAGATTTTCAACTCTCATTGTGTCTATAACCTATCCTGTATCCATTGTTTAAAATTGTAAAAATTTTGCGGAGCTACACCATGGCCTACCGGAAATTCCTGATAGGTATTTTTAACATCCAAGCTATCTAAAAAAGGCTTGGTTTTTCTTGCCCAAGTAACCGGAATAACCTGATCTTGAGTGCCGTGAGAAGTATATATTTCTAAATGATTTACATCTTCTTTTTTTATATCAACAGGTAGTAAATCCGGATTTATATAGCCGCTTAATCCCACAACGTAATTTACCTTTTTCGGATAGTTAAGGGCAACCGCGTAACTGAGAATGATGCCTTGAGAAAATCCGACAAGAAAAACCTTAGCCGTATTCACATTATATTCGGTAATAATCTCATCTAAGAATTTTTTAATAAGTTCTCTAGATTTTACAGCCTCCTCGTCATCAGAAAATTTGCCATTTGTACTATCAAAGTGGATAGTGTACCAAGCATAACCTCCAAAAGCCATAGGCAAAGGAGCTCTTGCACTTATTACCAAACATTCATCCGGCAACTCGTCTGCAAATGAAAACAAATCGGCTTCATTACTGCCGTAACCGTGCAGCAATAATAGCAAAGGCGGATGCTCTGTATTAATTTTAGGTTTTCTAATCAAATATTTTAAGGATAATTCTTTCATAAAAGCACGCTTTAATTCATCTGTAACTTGTTATTGGCAAAAATGCCATATACTTTTCCTTTTATTTGTTTTCCAATAAAAGCAGCGTTTTTTGAAAGACTATAAATATGATTTTCATGGAATGTATAAGAAACATCAGGGTTAAATAAAGTAAGACAGGCATTTTCGCCTTCCGTTATTTTAACTATAGGCAAGCCAAAAATCTTCCTTGGATTATCGGTTAAACAAGGAATAGCCTGTTCTAGTGATAACAAGGAATTTACAGCACCAAAGAGGCTCTCCTGACCTATGGTTCCCGGCATTGCATTTTCAAAAGTTACTTTTTTATGCTCTATATCAACAGGGTTATGGTCAGAACAAATAATATCTATAGTACCGTTTTTTACCCCTTTCTTTAGTGCCGCAATATCTTTTTTGGTTCGCAACGGTGGGTTTACTTTGTAATTGGTATTAAAATCAGACAATACATCATCAGACAAAAAGAGATGATGAGGGGTAACACCACAAGTTACCTGTAATCCTTTCTTTTTGGCCTTGGCTATCAATTCTACAGATTCTGCTGTAGTTATAGTAGGGATATGTAATTTACCCCCGGTATATTCCAGTATAAATAAATCCCGAGCTATCTGTAAAGTTTCGGCCATTGCCGGATTCCCTTTCAGCCCTAAACGGGTACTCATATTTCCCTCATTAGCCTGGCCGTTATTTACTAAATCGCGGTCTTGCGGAAAACTACATACCAATCCGTTAAAATGTTGAGCGTAAAGCAAAGCCAATTTGATAATATTAGGGTTTTTTACCGCTTTTTTATAATCATAAAAAGCCACGGCTCCGGACTGCTGCATATCGTATAACTCTGCAAGATCCTTACCCTCTGAACCTTTGGACAAAGCACCTATTGGATATAAGTTTACAAGATGCTCACTGGCTTTGTTTACTACAAACTGCACAGCAGATTTATTGTCTATAACCGGATTGGTATTAGGACAAAGTAAAACATCGGTAAAACCACTTTTTAACGCTGTATCTAAACCATTTTGAATATTCTCTCTATCTTCAAAACCGGGTTCACCATAGCAGGCAGCACTGTCCACCCAACCGGCAGAGATATGTAAATTGTCCAGCTTTATTTCTTTTACTTTATTATCATTGGCTATCCGCCCGGCAATTTTGGAAATTCTGCCTTTTTCAATCAGCACATCTCTTTTTGATAGATGATATTTACTGTTTTTATCTACTACTACGGCTTGTTTAATTAATATGTTCATTTTTGTATAAAAATTATCCTTTTAAATATTTAAGTAATAAAATTTCGGCCAATACAGCCATTAACGACAAAATTACAAAGTATTTCCAGAGTTCTGTTTCTTTATAAGTGTTCTTAGCCAAAGTAAACATTTTCTGAATAGAGTTGGAATACTTTATGTTTTGTGTTTTGGGAAGAAAATCTTCCGGTGATTTAATTTTTAATGCACTTTCTGCCCTACTGTAGTTTAAAGCTATTTTTTTTAAAACACTATCTTGCTGTACCACTTCTAAAATACCGCTTTTAAATGGCAGTTGCCCAAAAGTAATGGTAGCTTTATCTGCAAAAATTTGTTGTAGCGGTATATATTCTTCACGATTATCTTTTAATTTTAGCACCTTATCACCGGAAAAATTCCCTTCTACGTCTAAATGATTTTCCATCCCGTTTATGTAATACAACGGTACATTCTTAAAACTAAATAAGCCAAAATTGTAAAAAACAGGCACAACTAACGGTGAATTTTTAAAGTTACTATTCTCACGGTTAAGGCTGGTTAGAAATACATACACATGGCCATTTTTATATTTTTTTGCCGATAAAAACGGTTGATTATCTTGAAAATACAGTACCGTAGTGGTATTTTGTAAATTTCCTTTAAAATAAAATTTTACTTCTGGATATTGAAAATTCTGTACTTCTTTTTCAAAAACGCCTCTTAATAAAGGATGTTGATAATTGATTCCTGTAATGGCTAAAGGATTTTCTACCTTGGTGGTTAGTTGCCCCAGACCAAATTTGCTAAACAAAGCGTTATAGTCCGTCAAGTTACTCTCTGCCGAAGGTACTATTACTACATTTCCGCCATCAGACACGTAATTTTGTAATATTGCTAATAGGTATTCCGGTATTTTATCCAGTTCATTTAGTATAACTACCTGCTGGCGGGCAATGGCATTATAATCAAATTCCCGGACTGAACCGGACTGCAATAAAAATTCATTTTCAGTATATATTTTTGATAGATAGTCATAATCTTTACCTATCACAGCTACCGGAATCATTTGAGGTTTGTCTATAGAAAAATACAAGATATTATCAAAAGGCATATTAACATCCTCTACTGAGACATATCCGTTAGATACTGAATGTATCGGTATTTTAAAGTCTATGTTTTTGCGTTCGCCTTCAGACAAATTAACAGAAGATTTTCCTGAGAGCATATTATTATTGAACAAAGTTACCGGAATTTCGGCCTCTGTATTCCCACTATTACTGATTAAAGCAGTAAGTTGCAATTGATCATTAGAGGTATCGGAAATATACAAACTATCCACCGTAAAGTTACTTTGAATTTTTGGAGCCAACTGAATAAAATAGTACCGGTTCTTTTCCTGAAACGACAGACTGTCCGTAAAATTAACCTCTTGAAAATCAGAAATAAAATAAATTTCTGCAGCATTTCCTCTTTTTTTGAGTTGACTTTCAATTTGCAGAAGTTTTAGGTTTAAATCTGCCCGTTCTGTAGTGTAATCCAAAGACAGCAATGTATTTTTTAATCCGTTATATGAAAGATTGTTATAGACATTATCATTGGTAATTAAATTCACTTTCCCATCCGCAGGCATATTTTCTATCAATTCCTGCACACTACGTTTTAGCAATTCTCCACGGTTACCCTTGGCCTGCATACTCATGGAATTATCTAAATAAATAAAAGTTTCATCAGGTTTATCTACGGAAGAGGCCGTTAAAAAAGGTTGAGCAAAGGCAAAAATAATTGCCGCAAACAAAAGTAAACGAACACAAAGTACCAGAATTTTTTTTATCCTTGAACTTTTACGGGTTTGAAGTGTTACTTTTTTAAGAAATTTTACATTGGTAAAAGGTGTTTTCTTAAATCTTCTCAACTGAAATAAGTGAATAAAAATAGGTATAAGGAGTGAAAATAATGCGTAGAGAAGTTCCGGGTGCTTAAATTGCATTACAAAATTTAGATTGTTCAAAAATAGTAAATAATTGTGTATTCACTAAACCGGGAAATAAAAAATTTCTTAGAACCGGCTATCCTCAAGACAGAGCCATAGCTGTATTTTTCAGGTTTTTATTTTAGGACTTTGGGATAAAAACCAAAATTTTATATTTTATTTCATACAAAACTGCCAATTTTTTGGCATTTCTGTCCTGTGCTAAAGAGCAATAACCCCTACCCAAAAGATAGAAAAATTTTTCTTATCTTATTAACCTGAGTTCGATTAATATTGTGACCACAACTTTAAAAAATAAATTTTTGGATTGCGACTCTGAATTTATCAATAATCCGTTTTTATACTATTATCAAAAGGAACTTTAAACTGATAACCCACATTTTCATCCAGACTACCGTCTAGCACATCTAAACCGTATTTAATTTTTTTGGTATCATTATAAACAAATGTACCAAACAGCCTATCCCAGACAGAAAAAATATTACCAAAATTGGTATCTGTCCACGGCCTTTCAAAATGGTGGTGAAACTTATGCATATTTGGGGTGATAAAAACATAGCTCAAAGCCTTATCCAATTTTACCGGCATATTAATATTAGCATGGGTAATGTAGGTAAAAAAAACGGTAACCATTTTATAAAACACATAAAAAGCAAAAGGTGCACCAATAATTACAACGGCTATCAAAGCTGCTATTTCGCGTAAAACATAATCTCCGGGATGATGTCTGGTGCCGGTAGTAGCATCTACTTTAGTATCAGAATGGTGAATCATATGAAATTTCCACATCCATTTTATTTTGTGTAAATAATAATGGATCGCATATTGAGCAACAAAATCCAAAAACATAAGTGTTATAAGCAATTCTACCCAAATCGGCCAATGTAAATAATGTAATAAACCAATTTGATTTTTCTCTATAAAAACAAAAACTCCCACCGTTAACAAGCCAAACAACAAATTAATGGCCAAACTGGTACCCAGAAAAATAAGGTTTACACCAGCGTGTTTCCACTTCTTGTAGTTTAATTTTACCAATGGGTACAAAGCCTCAAAAAACCAGCTAAAAAAGAGGCAGGCACAAATCCATAACAACTTTTGCCAAGCGGGCATTAGCTCAAAAAATGATAAAAAAGTATCCACCCTGATTATTTTTATACAAAATTAAAGAATTTGATTGAAATAATTGAAGGATTAGATAATAGTGCACTGTAAAAACAGCCATTCTGCTCTCAAAAAAAGATACAGGTGTAAGACATAGACCATTTTCTAAAATTTAATACCTGTTTACCCGCCCGAAAAATCTCATATCTATTTAACAATAAATTTAGAAATTCTAATAACCAATGCCCTATTTTTGCAGCAAAATAAAAACACCATGAATAATAAATACCTAATTGCTCTTTTTGCACTTGTCGCCCTAATTGCATGTAAAAATGAAAAAGAAGAAAAGATAGCCGACTATGCCAAAATTTCCGGTAAAATTGATAATGCTACGGAATCTGTTATAAACATTTCAGGTAAAACTTACAACAAAACCATTACGCTTAATGATGATGGTTCATTTGAAGATACTTTGCATATACAAGATGACTTTTATATGTTACAAACCGGAACTGCCAAAACTATTTTAATGTTGCAAAACGGCTTTGACCTCAATGTGAGTTTTGACGAGTTAGACGTGCTAAATACCGCTAAATATACCGGAAAAGGTTCCGGTACCAACAACTATATGAATGCCAAAATGCAATTGGAACAAAAGTATGATTTGGCAAACCTCAATGCCTTCTTTGAACTGGAAAAAACTGAATTTGACTCAAAAATAAATAAAATTACTAAAGACATGAACCAATTACTGGAAAATGCCCAAGATTTAGATTCTGTTTTTAGAGACAATGAAATAATGGGTAATAAAAAATTCATCAATTACCTTACAGAAGATTACGAAGTGCAATCAAAACTCATGACTCCCATAAAAGCTGGACAACCCTCACCTACTTTTAATTACCCTGATGTAAACGGAAAAAATGTTTCTCTAAACAGCCTCAAAGGCAATTATGTTTACATTGATGTGTGGGCTACCTGGTGTGGGCCCTGCAAAAAAGAAGTTCCGTTTTTAAAGAAACTACATGCCGATTATAAGGACAAGAACTTAAAAATTGTAAGCATTTCCATTGATAAACCCGAAAACAAGGAAAAATGGAAAAACATGGTAAAAGAAGAACAGTTAACCGGAATTCAAATTATAGCTGATAATGAATGGAATTCGGAATTTTTGCGTAATTATAATATCACAGGTATTCCGCGGTTTATCCTAATAGGCCCTGATGGAAAAATAATAGACAATAATGCTCCCAGACCGTCTGACCCAAAATTAAAGAAATTATTTAATAAATTAAATATATAACACTACTAAACAAATACTTATTTTATTAGTAATGTTCAATAATACTGTAATTTTATTTGATTACACACTTTTATACCAGTATTGATGATTGACAGCTATAACCAGTCTATCAAATAGGTTTTCACCAAAATAGCGTCTGTTGAGTT